>ENA-UPTJ01000701-UPTJ01000701.1-marine-metagenome-genome-assembly--contig:-NODE-701-length-20188-cov-6.236626_pt1 | contig 20188 bp, 10 predicted proteins | sample MGYA00238168_ERZ767080 | MGnify/ENA primary metagenome ERZ767080 (study PRJEB28935, sample SAMN06266237) | marine metagenome | isolation source: Columbia River Estuary | place: USA:Columbia River Estuary... | reverse complement strand
AAGTGAAGATTCAGCATCCATTTGAATTTCTTGATATGTATCTGAAAAGAGCATCTAAACAACTCTAAAAGCCTAACAATAAAATAGCTGTAATCGCAAAAACTACTCCAAGAAATGTCTTTGTTTTGTATTTTTCGCCAAGGAAATATCCCAAAAATAACGTAAGCAGTAGTACCCCAATGTTATTCAATGTAAAAAAGACCCCAGTTTTACCTTCAAATGAATCAATGGCTTCATACATTGCTACAATTGAAAAATAATTGATGCTTCCCAAGAGAACACCCATTAGAACTCCATAGAAAATCTTTTCAGAAAGGAAAACCCTCCACTTATTCATTTGAAAAATGGATACCAACATAGCTACAACTGCTGCCCCTCCAAAGGTGATGGTCGCAAACTGAAGATTATTTAAACCCTGGAAATTTGCATATTTGATTAGATTAAGTCCGGTGTCGACCATTCCCGACCCAAGGAATACTAGTATTAAAACAACATTAAATTTAACCTTTTCATCTCCACCCGCAGACACGAGATAAACGCTTACCAGCGCTAATATCACCCCGAGTACACCTTTGATTTCAATCGACTCACCAAGAAACAATACAGCCACTAGAACTGGTATTACAACACTCATTTTAGATGCCATTGCACTCATTGACGCCCCAATTTTTTGAGTTGCCATACCCATCAACATAAAGGTGCCAACAAATATCAAACCCATTGATGCCGTCGGCAAATAACCAGGTAATTTAATTAATTCAAACTTGAAAATATGATTGGGACCGAGCAACAAATTACCTAACAAAAAACAAGTGAAATAATTTATTACAACCACTGGAAACAATTCTAATTTGAGTCTACCTACGGCTTTAAACACCATAAATATTCCGCTAGACAATACCACACTGAGCAACAAGTAAAACCATTTTAAACTTTCCATCGCCTACTTCCTCTTGTATACTTCAATCACATCGTTTGGATTCTCAATTGAATTCATGGTGAAATCTTTAACTATTTTTAAATTAAATTCAGGTCCTTTAATTCCTTTTTCTAAAGCTTTAATTTTACTTTTTATTATATGTACTTCATCAAATAAACCGTCTGAAATAAAGGTATTCAAGGTTTTTGACCCACCTTCAACGAGTACTGAATTCAAGCCTAGATTCATGCATTTTTCAACTAAATCACCTGTAGTATTTACCCAATGAAAATCAATAAATTCTTCAACATTATTTTTTGAGGACAGCACAAATTTGACGGGCTGTGGTCCCCCAAAATATCGATCTGTTAATTCAGGTTTGTCGACTATCCAGGTCGTAGATCCCACTAATATGGCACTGCATTCTTGTCTTAAAGCATGTACATATTTCTGAGATTCTAATCCCGAAATAGAAAGTCTTTCTCGAGACTCAGGGGCGATGAATCCATCGAGAGTTTCAGCCCATTTTAGAATAATGTAGGGTCTATTTTTTTCATGAAAACTTAAAAAAAATCTATTCTGTTTGATTGCCAATTCTTTGCCCAATCCTACTTCAACTACAATACCTGCATTGTTAAGTTTTTCAATGCCTTTTCCGGCAACCAATTTATTGGGATCGAGCAACGAAACATATACCTTTTTGAAGCCATACTTAACCACTAAATCTGCGCATGGCGGAGTCTTTCCAAAATGAGAACAAGGCTCCAAGCTGACATAAAGTTCAGATTCAGCCAATAATTCAGGGTTTCCACCATTCAATAAAAAACCATCAATAGCCATCTTTTCGGCGTGTGGTTGCCCAAATGCTTTATGCCATCCTTCAGCTATGATTTTTCCATCGTGCACGATAACACAACCTACCAACGGATTGGGATTTACCCAACCCTTTCCTTGGGCTGCTAATTCTATGCAACGATGAATGTAATCGATGGGTTTCAAGGTGATTTGCGAAAATAACCTTTATTTTTGAAGTGCATGGAAAAACGCAGAACCCCAAGACTTCGATTGACTCAACTTTTTAAAGAATTTTTTCAAAATCAGCAGTCTGCTGGTATACTTTTAGTGCTTTTTACCTTGGCATCATTGTTCATTGCCAATAGCATTTGGTCTAATGAATATGTTAACTTATGGAAGTTTGAATTGGGAACTGAGGCCTATCATTTACATCTGAAACACAGCGTAACTGATTGGATCAATGATGCATTAATGACCATTTTCTTTCTTTTGGTTGGAATTGAAATAAAAAGAGAATTGGTTGATGGCGAACTCAGCGACAGAAAAAAAGCATTATTGCCCGTGATGGGTGCTTTGGGTGGTATGATTATGCCGGCCCTCATTTATTTTATCATTAATCTTAACTCACCTGAAACGCTATCTGGAATAGGAATACCGACAGCCACAGACATTGCTTTTGCAATTGCTATCTTGGGGTTATTAGGAGATCGAGTGCCACCAGCGCTTAAAGTTTTTCTAACGGCATTGGCAATTATTGATGATTTAGGAGCAATTTTAATCATTGCTATTTTTTATGGTCAACCAATTTCTTGGGGATGGATGGGAATTGCGGCTGTCATCATTTTCTTACTTGAACTCGCAGATCGTAAAAATTGGGATTTCACCTGGTTATACTTGATTCTTGGCATTTCCTTATGGTTCGCAATGTTGCATACCGGTATACACGCTACAATTGCAGGTGTAATTCTAGCATTTATGTTGCCCAGACAAACCAATAAAGAAAAGAAATTAGCCAATCAAATTGAACACAGTTTATCGGGTATTGTGTCATTCTTGATTTTACCACTATTCGCAGCTGCAAATACCGCAATACCTATAGATACAAAAATATTAAACGAGGTATTTACTCCCCTTTCAATTGGTGTTTTCTTGGGACTTGTAGTCGGTAAACCATTAGGAATTTTTACTTTTAGCTTAATTGCAGAAAAGTTAAAAATCGCTGAAATTTCTACAAACATTAGCAAAGGGATGTTATTATCAGCTGGAATACTAGGTGGAATTGGATTTACAATGTCAATCTTTGTATCCAATTTAGCATTTACCAATGAATCACATATTAATCTTGCTAAAATTAGTATTATTTCAGCTAGCGTAATTGCTGCATCTTTAGGTTATGTGGGCTTTCTGCTCTTAAAGAAAGCAAAATAATTTGCTTCCCTTCAAGCAACAGTAGGTTTTCATTTTTGAAAGCATCTATTAGTTGAATTACAGTCTCGGTTGCCCTGCCAACCATGATTGCCAATTCTTCGAGGGTGATTTTTGTCATGCTTTCGTTAATCGTATATTTTTAACGACCATCGTATTGTGAATAAATGTTCACTGCATTTATATGATTTACATTATTTTCGCTGTACACCGGGGGCCGGGAGTCGGGAGTCCGTAAACCGTATACCGGTAGCGAAAACCTGATACCCGAAAACCATATCCCGAAACCCGAAACCCGAAACCCATGAAAAACAAATCTTATCTCGTTGGCGGACTAATTTTAATTACCATAGGTCTACTTTGGCTCCTTCACGCATTAAACATTCACCTACCGAATATAATTTTATCATTCCCAACTTTAGTTACCATGATTGGACTATTGATTTTGGTTCAAGCAAAATTCAAAAGTGAACTGGGTTGGATTATTTTTGGATTTGGTAACGTTTTATTAATGAATAAATTATTCCCTAACCATAACATCATACAAATTGGCGTAGCAGGCATATTAATTATTCTCGGCATTTACTATTTATTGCGGTATTTTCGGCCTGAAGATTCATCAAAAACTTTTAATTCAAACCAATAATTGCTTATTTTTGGCATGTAATTTGTAATTACTTTAAAAACAATCAAATTAGTTATGAAAAAATTAATCTCGCTTTTATCTTTTGCTTTTCTTTTTATAGGATTGAGTTACGGCCAATTAGTTGTAGATGCTTTAACCTTTGCACAAAACCCAAGTGCATATAACGGAAGAACAATAATCATCAGAAATATTCAATGTAAATTAGCCAATACAGTAGCTACTCCTCAAGCAGTTACACCTGCTTCAGGCAATATCGGTGTTGGAAATGCTCAAACAGTTACGGCACCTGGTGTAAACACTCAAGGGAGAACCGCAACTACTCAAGGTGCTGCTGCCACTACACAACCTACTCGTTGTCTCTCACCAAGAAGTTGGGTTAAATTGGATGTTTTTTTTCCTCCAAAAAACGAATCTAAATTCTGTTTTGTTATTTATGATAAAATGGCCAAAGTCATTCCAGCAAATAGAGAAGTCAACGCTGATTTAACGATCAAAGTTGATACTAGAGCCATTCACAGAATTACTAGAATTAAGATAAATCCATAAGATTGATTCCACAGAATCAATCAAATAAAAACATGAAAAAAGCATATTCAATCATTATCGTCGCTTTATTAAGCATCAGTTATTCATTTGCACAAGGTGTTGCTGTAACATCGATGGATTTCACTAGAAATCCTCAGCGTTTTGCAAACCAAATGATCACCATTAAAAAGGCCACTCTTCAATTAACAAATGACCAAGGCAGACCAGGAATGGGTGGAGCTCCTCAAATGGGCGCACCAGGAGCTGGTGGAACTCAAACCGCACCATGCAATCCTCCAAGAAGTTTTGCTAAATTGCCAGTTTCTTTCAAGGAAACACCTAGTTACCATGGTTGTTTTATAATTGCAGAATCTATGTTGCGTTCTTTAACAGCTCAAGCAGGTGGTAGAAATATTGATATTGATATCACTTTCAAGGGTGATGAAACTCGTGGATACGTTGTCACCATGTGTGTACCCTCTAAATAAAATATTTATCCTTATTAAAAAAGGCGGTCCAATGAGGACCGCCTTTTTTATTTTAATTGAAGCAACAACTCTGTTCTTCTATTTCTTCGGTGTTCTTCCTCTGAACATGGAGCACCATCAATACAATGATTCAACAATAAAGATTCACCATAACCAATGGCTTCAATTTGTTCTACAGGAACGCCTTGAGATTCTAAATAGACCTTCAAAAAGTCGGCTCTCTCTTGCGATAGCTTTTTATTGGCATTCTTTGAACCCTTACTATCGGTGTGTGATCTTACCTGCACTTTCCAATCAGGTCTATTTTTCAATACCTCGGTTAAAATCTTTAATTCATTTTCAAAATTTGCATCCACAACAATGTCTCCCACGGGGTGCAATAAAGTAATGAATTGAAAATCCCTATAATCTGAACTTGAATCAATGCTTCTGGCCTTTTCTAAACGCACAGAGTCTGCTAACATTAAAAAGTTTAATCCCTTTGCATAATTGTATTTTTCAGGCTCAGCAACTGCCATTGTCTGAATTAAATTACTGATTTTAGATTCATCTCTAACATCTACTTCTACCACTATTTCTGGAGTATCAATATACTCTTCTTCCGGTACTGTTTCAATGATATAATTTTCAGGATTCATTAATCGGTCAAGCAAATCGAAGTCTAAGTCAACTTTCATGATTTTAGACTTATTTCCAAATCGATCTGTAGAATAATAAAGAGTTCCATTATAAAATTTTGGTGCGAACTCATTAGACTGAGAATTAATTAATCTTCCAGCATTCACTAAACGATTATTGAAGGTATTGAAGAAATAGATATCATTTCCACCCCATCCAACATGACCTTCAGTTGAAAAAGCAATAATATCATCGGTAATAAACACAGGGTCAATATCTGATAAAAGTGTATTAACCTGTTCCCCCAGGTTATAATAATTACTTAATTGTGGTGTCTGATCTTCTCCCCAAACTATATCACATACATATATATCTGATTTACCAAACCCACCGGCCATATCTGAACAAAACAACCCTTTTGTTTGGCTTTCGTTCATTACAAAACCGGCTAGATTGCTGTTCCATTTATCAAAATGCAAACTCTTAAGTGAATAATCACCAACCTTTGGATTGAAATAATACTTAAACACGTCTAACAAATAATCATCACTATCATTTACGAGTGAATGATTGGTTGTTACATACATATTTCCAAATGAATCAATAAAGGTAAGTTCAAAGTGTTTGTTTAATAATTGTCTTCCTAATAGATCCCCTTTTACACTCATTGAATCAGAATCCCATTGTCTGGCTTTCATGATTTTTGAATAAGGCTGACCGTCTGAAGCAGAAACCGTTGAAAGTAAGCCGCCATTGACTCTAATTCTCTCATGAAAATACCATTCCTGAGTAATAGGATTTTTCACAGGAAGGAAACAAGCATTGTTTGATTCTATCTTGTGTACGCGAGGCACAGATAATTGACTTTCTAGCAGTTTACTAAATTGAAGAAACTCTTCTGGATTTTCTTGATTTAATATGGGCAAACCGGCATAATCGGCAGTTTTCAAATCAACCAATGCCAAATTAAATGCCTCTTTATCACCCATTTTGTTGAGTAACAGTGCCATATTCAATTTGTCAGAAGGAGTTACTTTGGTTGGATATCTTTTGAGCATTTGCTTATAAATGCTGTAAGCAGTATCCGTATATCCTAGAGTTGAAAAGGCAATAGCTAATGATCTCAATTCTCTTGCTGATTTAACCTTTTTAAGAGAAGTATATTCAGCAATAGCCTCTTGATATTGATTGCGTTCTACTAAAACTGTTGCTTTTAAAGGTGGTTGCCCTCTTTTTGCAATTCCCTTTGGCAATTCTACTGCTGCCAAATGAAAAAGTAACCAAAGGAATAAGTATTCAGGTCTTAACATTTAATCTCTTTTTAAAATTGGCGTGGAATAACTTTAGTTTTTTCTTTGTTGTAATCTATCTGATATGAAATACCAAACTCAATGGAATTGAAAGGAGTTTGATCATCGTAAATCTTACCTGATTCATAGGCAAAAACAATTTTAATCAAATCATTGGCTCTAACTGACGCTAAAAAAGCATGCGAACCCGTGTTCCTATATCCATATCCCATAGTCAATACACCTTCATAAATACCATAAATATTAGCATCCCAAATTACGGGAAGGCTATTATACAATCTAGCCTGAGCGGTAGTTTTTACTTGCCATTTTTTATTAAACTTATAGACATATCCTGCATTGAACGACCAAAATGATCTAGCATTATATCCAAGGTTTATATTGTCAATCAACTGCTTTGGAACAACTGCAAATTGTGGCATAGAAGCGCCCAAGAAATATTGTTTTCCGTAAACCATAATTCCACCGCCAACCAATGGCGCGTTAAAATTATAATCATTTCCCGTTTGTGCAGCGTCATCTGGCTCATTTGCAATCAATTGGGAAATTCTCAAATTTGAATTCAAAACACCCAATCTCAAACCCGCAGACGTGTAAATATTTTTGTCTAATTGCTTATGGTAAGCGATATCCGTAGACAAAGAAGTCATACTCATGGGAGATGCAGTTTTAAATTGCCCAATTGAGAGATTTTGAAAATTTGCTCCTAGTGAGAAATCTTTAGTTAGAGGGGATTGAAATGCCACCGCTGAATATCTAGGAGTTCCTGGAAAATTAGCCCATTGAACTCGCGATAATGCATCTATTCGGAGGTTTCTATTCATTCCGTTATAAGCAGGGTTTTGAATGCTTGAAATTAAATCGTATTGTGTGGTTAATGCCACTTGTTGTGCAAATAAAGGCAACCCGGTTGCCATGAAAGCAAACGCAACCCCCAGTTTTAATGTTTGGCTAAGTTTCATCATGGTTTAATATAAAAATTGCCCTTTGTCTGCGGTTTATTAAACTGCGGAGCATCGGTTCTGTTGTGATTTAAAATATAAAAATACACTCCCTCAGGAAGTTTATCGAGATAATTTGAGGTAGACTCCCCTTTAAAAGTCCCATCCCAATCATTTCTATATGGACCCTTACTATCATAGACAACCATGCCCCATTGATTAAATACTGTTAATGAAGCTTCTGGGAAATTTTTAAGTCCGCGTATAAATAATAAATCATTTACACCATCATTATTAGGAGTGAAAATTTCTGGTACAAAAGTGTGTGGATCTACAAAATCTGCAAATGTGTTATCATCATTATCGAGTTCACCTTCTTCTGCATCAGGCATTTCATCATTATCAGAATCTAAATCTAAATAATTAGGAATACCATCCAAATCATAGTCATAAACAGTCTCAACGAAATCAGAAATATTATCACCGTCTGAATCTAGATCTAAGAAATTTGGAATTCCATCACCATCTTGATCATTTGAGGTTTCAGTGTAATCGTCAATTCCATCCTCGTCACTGTCAAAATCTAGGTAATTACTGATTCCGTCATAATCAAAATCATTTGATGTTTCTATCTCATCATCTATACCGTCATCATCAGAATCTAAATCTTCAAAATCTCGAATGCCATCAGAATCTGTATCGACTGCATCAGCATCATATAGGTCCCCGAAGACTCCTGAAATTCCATCTGCTTCATCTTGAATTCCATCGCCGTCAGTGTCTACGCCATCGATTCTTCCGTCACCATTCAAATCTGTGTAGAACATTCCACTCTCAACAATGTCATAAATTCCGTCACCGTCTGAATCTATGTCATTTTGATTTAAGATTCCGTCTCCATCAGCATCAATTGGGATAAGAATTTCTGAAGTATCAAGCATCCCATTCCCGTCCAAATCAATTCCACCTGCTTCCATGATGTCGTTTATACCATCGTTATCCGAGTCAAGGTCTAGAGAATTCACAATGCCATCACCATCCAAATCGAAATAACCTTCAATAATATCCTGAATACCATCATTATCAGAGTCTGGATCAATAGCATCAATTAAGCCGTCATTATCTGTGTCTTTATTGCTTTCTAAGAAATCTAAAACTCCGTCTCCATCACTGTCTTGGTCTCGATAATCTGGAATACCATCATTGTCGGTATCGGGTATGTTAGGATATCCCTCATCATAATCTGCAATACCATCATTGTCGCTATCAAAATCTCTAAAATCGAATTCCCCATCATTATCAGTATCAGCTGGCAAACCATCTACATCAAATGGTATGGCCTCAACCCAATCATAAATACCGTCATTATCACTGTCAGCATCCTTGAAGTCTGGGATACCATCAAAGTCGGTGTCATCAATGCCTTCTAAATCATCTCTAATGCCATCATTATCTGAATCATTATCTATCCAGTTACCAATGCCATCATTGTCTAAATCAAGATCTCCTTCAATTTCATCATAAATGCCATCACCATCAGAATCCAAGTCTAAATAATTTCCAAATCCGTCAGAGTCAGTATCATTATCTGTCTCATAAATATCTAAGATTTTGTCATTATCAGAATCTCGATCCAAGTAATTTGGTGTTCCATCTCTATCAAAATCCTCAACGGTTTCTATCAGATCTGATATGCCATCAGCATCAGAATCTCCATCTCGGAAGTTTGCAATTCCATCTCCGTCAGAATCAACAAAATCTCTTTTACTGAAATTTTCTACGATGTCTTTAATTCCATCATTGTCTGAATCGATATCTTTATAGTCTGCAATACCGTCGTTATCAGTATCTAACAATCCGTACCCATCCCCCCCATTAGCTAAAACCGGAATACCGCGGCTATTCACTGTAACTCTACCAATACCTACTGTTCCGTTTTGGTCCGGATCAAAACCATTTACTTCTGATACATCAAATATTTTATCACCATCTGCATCTACATCGTAAACATTATAATAACCATCTTGATCTAAATCCAGAAGAATTTTCAACCCGCTATTTTCATATCTATCCAATACGCCATCATTATCAGAATCATAATCCCGGTAATTTGGAATTCCATCTCCATCAAAATCTTGAGCACCTTCAACATAATCAGGAATACTGTCGCGATCAGCATCACCAATTTCTACATTAACTTTAGCATAAATATTCTTCGAACGATTACCAGATTCGTCAAAAGCATATGCAAATACAAAGTTTTCACCAATGTCTTTAATTGAAAATTCTGTTTTTGTTAAATATACTGTTGATCCACCGCAATTTTCATACAATGAATCGAGAACCTGGGATACCGATAAACTGGCTTTACCTGCGGTATCGATATATATTGTAGCCGTTTTAGTAAACACCTCTGGAGACAATGTATCTAAAACATTTACAAGAAATGATTTTACTGATTTGTTTCCACTTGGATCGGTGGCAATTAACTGAATTACACGAGTACCACGCTCAGTACAATCATAAATAGAATCGGAAAGATATAAGCGTGAGATTGAACAATTATCAGTGCACTTGGATGCAAATTCACTTACCGACAAACTGGCTACACCCTGTGAATCTAAATATACAACCTTGTTCTCCGCATAAATTTTAGGCGCCAAAGTATCTAATATACTCACATTTAAAATGGCCAAAGAACTATTTCCAGAAGTATCGGCAATGGTGTAAATAATCAGTTTATTACCAACATCTGAACAGTCAAATGAAGATTGTGTAAGTGTGCGTTTTGTGATTTTACAATTGTCATAACTTCCATCATCAAAATACATTGGTGTTACCGAGAATCTACCCGTTGAATCCAAAATAATCGTTCTATTTGAAGCTCGTAAAACAGGCTTCACGGTATCTAAAACATTTATTTTCACCTGAGAAACAGTGTAATTCCCTGACTTGTCATAACTCGTAAAATCAATAGTATTCTGACCTAAATCTGGACAAGTAAATCGGTCTTTACTTAAGCTAATCTTATCAACTCCGCAGTTATCTGAAGTACCATTATCAATATCAAAATATGTGGTTACTGCAAATCCATTTTTATCTAAATAGGCTGTTCCGTTTCTTACCTTATTTATAGGGTTAGTTGTATCTTTTACCGTAATTGACACTTGAGTGCTGATGGTATTTCCTGCCGGATCGGTTAGTGTATAAGAAACCAAATTGGACCCGAGATTTCCACAAGTGAATACTGATTGAGAGATTGAGCGTGTGGCAATTTTGCAATTATCAGTACTTCCGTCATCTACATCATTCGGAGAAAGCACCGCAAATCCGTACTGATTTAGATACAAGGTAACCGGTTTGGTTTTAGACACCGGCTTGAAAGTATCCTGAACCGTCACTCTCACTGATTGACTTGATACATTTTGCGCTGGATCAAAGATTTTGAAATCAATGAAGTTAGTTCCGAGATTGTTGCAATTGAACGTGGATTGACTGATTTCATATTTTGAGATCTTGCAATTATCTGTGCTTCCGTCATCAACATCAGCAGGTGTTATACTAATGGATCCAGAAGAATTTAAGAAAACTATAATATTCTTATATTTCAATACAGGTTTTAACGTGTCTTGAACTTGAATTTGAACTGATGAAGTACTCGTATTTCCAGATGCATCTATGGCAGAAAAATTCACCTGATTACTGCCTAAATCGGAACAGTCAAATTGTGTTTTGGAAACTGTAAATTGAGAAATCGAACAGTTATCACTGCTTCCATTGTTTACTTGTGCAGCCGTTAAACTAGCTTTTCCTAAAGTACTCAAATACACATTTACCGATTGGGTCTTTAAATTGGGCTTTATAGTGTCTAATATTGTTACAGTGCAAGTATTTGTTTGACTATTCCCAGAAGCATCGACTGCAGTAACTTGAACTGAATTTGCACCAATATTGGAACAGTCAAATTCTGTTTTTGACAGATTAACCGATTTCAATTCGCAGTTATCAGAAATATTTTGATCAACATCGGAGGCAGAAATACTTACTTTTCCAGCATTATTCAAATAACGAGTTATATTTTTCAATACCACTGAGGGCTTTTGTGTATCACTATTTTTAAGGACAAAAGTTACAGTATCAATACACGAATTTTTATCTTTAATGGTCACAACCCAACTTCCGACACCTAGTCCAGAAAAATTAGAATCTGTAGCAAATGTGCTAGAGTTAATTTGAAAATTATAGGGTCTTACTCCACCTGAACATCCCAAAGAAGCTGAACCTGTTAAATCATTAAGACAGACAGGTAATACCGTTGATTTCAAGGTCAAATTCAATGCGGATGGTTGGTAGATACTCAAAGTATCCGAGTATGAGCATTGGTTTGCGTCCACCACTGAATAGGTGTATTTTCCAACATCGGCTGAAACCACATTTTGTGTAGCTGAATAAAGTGCAGCATTTTCATCCAACCATTCATATGCATATGGAGAGGTACCCCCACTTACGTTTAAACTCATAGCACCCTTCAACCCATAACAAAGAGGTTGAGTTGTGCTGTGCGTCGCAACTAATTTATTTGGCTCTGAGATATTAACCGTTGCTGAATCTTTACACCCATTATTATCAAAAAGCATTAATTTATAACTTCCTGCAAATAAGTTTTTGTTTGTTACTGAGCTAGAGGTATAACCTGATGGTCCATTAACACTGTAGCTCCAAGGGAAACTTCCACCTGTAGCCAATAATGTAATGCTTCCATCATTTCCACCATTGCACTTTACAGTATTGTTGTTATAAGATAATTCCAATTTTGTTGGACTAGAAACGCTATAATTCCTGGTAATTTTACAACCATTACTATCAACCAAAGTAAGTCCATACACACCACTTGTAAGTCCAGAAATATCTTTAGTTACTTTGGAGTTTGACCAACTATAGGAATACGGCTTGACACCACCATTTACATTGAGCGAAATTTGACCGTTTGATTGTCCGTAACATTGAACATCCGTTATACTTGGTATTACACTTAACGCAGAAGGTTCACTTACTAAACCAGTGTCAGCAGCAGAACATCCACTAGAATCAGTCACAGAAATAATGTAGGTCCCCGAAGAGGCGTCGGAAATATTTGACTTACTCGAAAAATAGCTATTCGGACCAGACCAAGAGTATAAATATGGAGCCCTTCCACCAGATACAGAAATGTTTATCTGTCCGTCACTTGAACCATTGCACAAAGCTGCTCTGATAGAAGATATTTCAACAAACAATTTCGTTGGATTTACAATATTTGTTGAAATCAAAGCGCTACATCCAGAAACAGATTCAATAACCTTCACACCATAATTACCTGCGCCAAGTCCAGTAATTTTTTTAGTTGTTGAAGTGAAGGAATTGGGACCATTCCAAGTTTGAGAGTAGGTGCTACCTGTTCCAGAGATATTAACTTCGGCCGTGCCGTTTGAAAGTCCATTACAGGATATATCTGTAGTTGTTACATTCAAGGTCAACTTAACTTGATGTTCCAATTTAACTGAGGTGTCTAATTTACATCCATTGACATCTGTGACTGATAAATAATAAAAACCTTCAGATAAGTAGTTAATATTTTGACTTGAGGCACTAAATCCTGCTGAGTCGGTCCATACAAATTGTTTTGATCCTGTACCACCTGCAGTGGTGGTCAAAATAGAACCATCTGATTTGTACTCACAGCTTGGGTGAGTAGTTGAAAATTGCGCAGATATTTTAACGGGCTCTCCAATAGATGTTGCAATTGAATCTTTATTACCCACACTATCTTCCACGAAGAATTTATAGTTACCTACTGATAAATTGGAATATGTATTTGAAGTTTGAGTATTTCCGTTCAATGAATACACCAAAGGACCTGTTCCACCGACAACATTTAGAACAACTTTTCCATCGTTTGATCCAAAACAACTCAAATCACTTTTGCTTTGTAATGATAAAACTGGTGCAGTTTGAGAAAATGCAAAGTCAAACGCGGTTATAAATAGGCCAAGAATTAATGCTTTTCTCATCTTACTAAACTAATTTTTTCGTTGAACTTAGCTTGTTTTCCAAATATATCTTTCACAATTAATACCAATTGATAATTACCCATTGGCAATGGTTGTCCATTGAATGTACCATCCCAAGTATCAGTAATATCCTTTGATTCAAAAACCATGATCCCTTCATCAGTATAAATCTGCCAATCAGCAATTTCTATGGAATGATGATTACCTCTTATTCGGTAAACATCATTGTACGAATCCTCATTCGGAGAAAACGCTGTGGGTAATAAGATATTAAAATCGGGCCAAACTCGAACGGTTGCATACGTAGTATCTAAACATCCATCAAAAGAGGAAACAACCAAACGAGTCAAATACAATCCTGTATCCATATATTCATGGGTAGCTTCATAGTCATAAACAAAATCAGAACCGTCGCCAAAATCCCATTCGTATGAAAACGCATCAGTACTTGAATCCAAGAAATATACTTGAGGTTTTAAAATTGTTGCTCTCTGCGTAAATGAAGCCATTTGGGCAACAGGATTAGCATAAACAAAAGTCGAATCAAAGTAATTTGCAAAACAACCTTTATCAGAAGTCATGGCCAAATTGATATAATATTTACCAGGATTGTTGTAGGTGTGTTCTGGTAGTTCAATAAAGTAATTTCTGCCATCTCCCATATTCCACTCGTATTGATCTATTGAACCTTCAGCTATATAAGCACCTGAAGAAATATTTACAGATTGACCTTCGCAACTAGGATCTATAAGCAATGAGGCCTCTGGAGTAGGATTGACCCTTACAGATAACATTGCTGTGTCCAAACAACTTGAATCATTTTCTACTACAAGAATCACCTCGAAAGTACCAGACTCCACATAATTCTGAATGACCTCATTTCCAGAACCGAATGCACCATCACCAAAATCCCAGAATTCCATTGGTTCATCGGCATCGATTGAAACATTGCGGAAAACAAATTCATTTCTCTCCAAACATTGTTCATTGATGTTTACCGCAATTCGCGCAATTGGAATTTTATTAACTACGAGCAGTGTCTCTGTTGTATCAGTACAATTATACTCTGTGTATTCTACCAGTCTAACTCTGTATTTTCCAACTCTTTCAAAGGTAGGACGTAAAGTATCAACATTATCAGATTCAGTATTTCCGTAAATCCAACGGTTTGAGTAAGTTGTTTCTTTTTGGGAAATGTCTATCAACTCAAACTGTTGCTCATTGAAACAATAACCATATTGATTCAAGCTTAATTTCGCCACAGGCATAGGAACTACTCTGACAAATCCAGTACTTAAATCAGTACATAAATGTTCAGTAGTCGTAATAAGTTCAATTTGATATAACCCAGTATCGTTATACGAATGTGAAATTGGTTCGGTTCTATAGGCGGTATCAATGATTCCATCGCCGAAATTCCAAGACATCAATGAAAATGCTGCTCCATTGACTTTTGAATCGTTTCCAAAATTGAAATCATTTCCATACAAACACTGAATTGTATCCAATATTCTCAAACCTGAAACTCCTTGAGGATACACTTGGATACTCTTTTCGATAGAATCCGCGCAACCCTCAGAAGTTACTCCTATCAATTTAACATTGAACTTTCCTGCTTCAGAAAAACTATAAGAAAAGTAAGGTATTGAATCTACAAAACCATTTGTTAGCTTCCATATATAGGTAACTGCCTCAGAGCCATTATAAGTAGATGAATTATCAGCAACAAATTTATTATCTCGTTCACACATTGCATTTGAATTCATGGTGAATGTGATTTTAGGTATCTCTGTTACTTTAACATAACTAGTAAATGTATCGGCACATCCAAAAGCAGAAGTAGAAATAAGACCCACCTGATAATTTCCGGCGTTTTTATATTCATGTCTACCAAGTTGTGAACTACTGAAATTCGCATCTCCAAAACTCCACAAACTCATCAATGAACCGAAGCCAATAGTAGACTTGTTTTCAAAGATATAATCATTGTTATTGAAACATTGAATAGAGTCATTGGTTACAAAGTAGGCTTTAGGCTGTGCATAAACTCTAACAAATTTAGACACCGAATCTTTACATCCCTTATTACTGTTGGTTATTAATTTAACCTTGTAATCGCCAAATTGATTGTACACTTTCTTGACATTTGAGGATGTTGTATTACTTCCGTCACCTAAATCCCACTGGAACGAAATTGTTCCCGACTTAATGCTCGAGGTATTCGTAAATTCAAATTCGTGACCGCGGAAACATTGGTCAACATCATTGATTTTAAAATCAGCATCTGGATCAGGATAAACAGAAACCGTTTCAAACGAAGAATCTCTGCACCCAAAACTTGTGGTTGATATAAGTCTAATTCTATATTTACCGTCTGAATTGTACTTAATCTGTGGACTTAAGCCCAGTGAATTTTGTCCATTACCAAAACTCCACTGATGGGTTAAAGTTCCAGAACTAACAGTTGAAAGATTATTTAATTGGAATAAATTAGTATTCAAACATTGTAAGGTATCACCGTCTGTTTGTGAGCTTTGTTTGATGAAATTAAAATCTACTTTAGGTTCAGGGTGAACCACCGCAACCTTCTTCAAACTATCTATACAATTGAATGAACTTTTTACAGTCATCAAAACAGTGTAAGTATCTGCCTTTACAAAACTCCATTTTGGACTCTTATTAGTTGAAGTACTGCCATCTCCCAAATGCCACAAATAACTTAAACTTCCACCTTCAGTAGCAATCGATGTAGCGTTTTGAATCTCATAGGCATTATTATTTAAACATTGATTGGCTTGAACCAAATTAAACGATGGCAATGGCTGCGGGTACACTCTAACCCAACGTACAGCGCTATCCAAACATCCAAAATTTGATTGTGTTCTCAATTTAACTAAATACCTTCCTGAATTGGAGAAGGATTTAACAGAATTTACAGCACTTTGAGTTGTTCCATCACTATATAGCCAAGTATGATTCATAGTCGAACCATCCGCATTGCTACTTTGGTTGGTAAAACTAAATTGATTTTGGTATAAACAAGATGCCGTATCTGATAAGCTGAATTGAACCACAGGCTGGGAATGAACTGTAACCTGTTTTGAAATTGAATCTTTACAACCAAAACCAGAAATTGACATCAGCTTTACGTTATAGCTTCCGTAATTTGAATAATTCTTCGAAGGACTAACGCTAGTCGAACCAGTAGCATCGCCGTAAGACCAAACATAATTTAAACTTCCAGAACTAATTTTACTGTTATTGGTAAAGTCGAATTTGTTGTTTTGTAAACATTGCTTATCGTTATTGATTGAAAAATCAGCCTTCGGCTTTGGATAAATTACAATGTTCTTTGATATTGAGTCTTTACAACCTAGACTCGACAAACTTATCAATTTAATTGAATAGGTTTTAACTTCAGTAAAGGTGGTTGTTATATCCTTGGAAGTTGAAATCAACGAGTCATTGCTTTTCCATACTTGACTTAAAGCACCTCCACCATATGCAATGGAAGAGTTATTTTTAAAGTCAAACAACTGATTATTTATACATTGACCAACTTGATTAATGCTAAAATCAGAAATCGGATCTGGATACACAGTCAATGATTTTGATATACTGTCTCTACAACCGTTGGAATTAACTGCCAATAACTTGATGCTATAACTTCCAGGGTTTGAATAGGAATGAATACCATTGTTAGAAGTAGAAATTGTATTATCACCGTAAATCCAAGTGTATTTAGCTGAACGACCATTCAACAAATTAGTTTGATTGGTCATTTTAAAAGTATCTACACTATTGCATTGTTTATCAGAAGAATTAAATACAAAATTAACTGAAGGATTAGCCACAACCGTAACGTTCTTCTTTAATGTTTCTATGCAACCAAAAGAAGATGTAGCTTTTAATTCAACCGAATAAGTACCGTATTGATTATAGGCTAATGATGGATGTGTATTAGAACTTGAAACTCCGTTACCGAAATTCCAGTTGTAATTTAGTGTTCCTCCGCCGGTAGCAATATTTGATGTATTATTGAAGCTATATGCATTGCCCACCAAACATTGAGTATCTTGATTGATTGTATACGCAACTGATGGTTTTGGATATACCCTAATTTGCTGTACAACAGTATCAATACAATTAAATGTTGTCCTTGAGGTTAATTTCACTGAATAAACCCCTGCTGCATTGTATTTCACCCCATTAACAACAGATTGATTCGAAACCGAACCATCTCCCAAACTCCATATTCTCGACAGCGTACCTCCTCCACTCTTCACACTTGATTGATCAGTGAATGAGTAAGACTGTGCATTTACGCATTGATTCTGAGTGTTAACTACAAATTTCGCTTTAGGCTGTGGACGAACCACTACGGTTTTATCAATGGTATCTAAACATCCGTCACTATTCGATGCAATCAATCTGATAGTTTTGGTACCATCATAGCTGTATGATTTCTTTGGATTTTTAGAGGAACTATTCGTAGTATCTCCAAAAGTCCAATAAAAACTCATGGATGAATTTCCATTATTGGGGTTCGTATTGTTTGTGAGAGTATAACTATTTCCTGATAAACACTGAGAACTTTGATCAATATCAAAATCAGCTTCTGGATTTGCCAAAATTGTCACTTTTTGAGTTGATGAATCCTGACAACCAAATGAGTTCACCGCAATTTGTTTTACAGTGTATACTCGGGCAACACCAAATGAATATTGTGCTGTATCCTTCCCTTTTTTCCCAATTCTAATGCCATTGTTGAAATCCCAAACTAAACTATCAATTTGGCCTTCCTTAGCATTTGAAGAATCAGTGAAAACTACTTTATTTCCTCTTTCACACAATGAATATTTTGAACCTACAAAATAACTCTTTGGATTTGCTCTGACAGTGTAATTAAACTCAACCGTATCTCGACAATAGTTCGTATTTTCTAAATTTAAAATAATTTTTCTTGTACCGGTTTGAATGTATTTCTTGGTAACGTACTGCCCGGTTGAACCTGTAGCATCATCGAAAGTCCATGTAGCTGTTCGTATACCATTATTTGCCGAGTTCACTGCCTGCAATTTGGCCGTAGTACTTAAACATGAATCTTGACTAAGATATTTAACTACAGCTTGAGGCTTTGCAAATAATTTTATTGACTTCTCAATACTGTCTTGACATCCAAATTCACTTGTTGCAATCAATTTAACCCCTATACTTCCAACTTTGTTCTTGGAGCGGTTAAATGATTTGATGGTACTAGTATCGCCGTCACTTAATTTCCATGATACAGTATGGTTGCCGCCCCTTTGACGGGTTAAGGTAGTATCGTTGAATTGAAATTTATTGTCATTAACACATTGAGCTGAATTGTCAATTTTAAATTTGGCAATGGGCTCAGGTTTTATTTCTATGGTTCTTGAAATTGTGTCTGCACAACCTTCATCGTTTGTGGCTATTAATTGTACAGTTTTCACTCCATACCATTGATAGGTTTTCTGGGGATTCGCTGACGCGGATGTTAAGCTGTCGCCAAAACTCCATGCGTACACCATCGATGGCTTTCCAACCAAATTTGATTCACTGCTGTCAGTAAACTGGGTCACATTTGTATGCCAACACTGTTGGTACAAATCTGCATTAAAATGTACCCTTGGATTTGGATTTACTCTAACCACCTTGGTAATACTATCTCCACAACCTAAAGTATTTACGATTCTGTAGGTGACATTATAAAAACCAGAGTCGATATATGAGTGTATGGTGTTTTGTGTTGTTGCAGTTTGAAGATCACCCAATTCCCATTTATAATTATTTAAAGAGCCATATTTTGTGCTAGAAGTTCCAGTCAATTCAAATTTATTTCCTTCCAAACACAAGAAAGTGTCTTTTCTATTGAATCCAGCAATCGGATTATCATAAATATTGAAGTTGGTGTAAATTGAGTCGAAGCAACCATCCGCATTTTGAATGAATAATGATATTGATTTATTACCGTCGGCTACAAAAGATCTTGTGATTATCGAATCTGAGTTTGTGTAACCATCATTAAATTCCCAAGTCACAGAAGTCATGGTTGGAGCATCTAAATCTTCCACCTTGAAAGAGTGACTATTATTCAAACACGAATCACTGGTGATCTTAGTGAATCTCCCTGATGGTTTCTTGAAAACTGTAATGCTCTTGGAAATACTGTCTTGACAACCATAGAAAGTTGTAATAACTAATTTTACTTGGTGATTTGCAAAAGCGGAATATCTATGACTCGTACTTCGTGAAGTATCGGTACCTCCATCGCCGAAATACCAGTTAGAATATAAATAACCCCCACGAATACCCGTAGTTGAATTACCAGTATATTGGAATAAATTGTTGTTCTCACATTGATCATTATCATTGATCGAAAAATCAACAACTGATTGAGGATAAACTTCCAATGTCGAACTAAATGTATCTCTACAACCCTCTCCGTTT
>ENA-UPTJ01000699-UPTJ01000699.1-marine-metagenome-genome-assembly--contig:-NODE-699-length-20217-cov-5.717191_pt1 | contig 20217 bp, 15 predicted proteins | sample MGYA00238168_ERZ767080 | MGnify/ENA primary metagenome ERZ767080 (study PRJEB28935, sample SAMN06266237) | marine metagenome | isolation source: Columbia River Estuary | place: USA:Columbia River Estuary... | reverse complement strand
CTAGAAGAGTGAGGTTCGACTTTTTTCAAGAGATTATGCTTGAGAATGGGGCGGTGCATTTAGCCGTTGCACATCATCTTCAAGATCATTTTGAACACCTTTTTATCTATTTATCTAGAGGTCAGAATCACCATGCTTTTTCGGGAATGAGAATTCAGAATGGCAAATTGATTCGTCCTATGTTGAAAGCCAAACCGTCTTCAATTGTTGAATTTTTGAAGCATCGTGGGGTAGTTTGGCGTGAAGATGCATCGAACGCATCGCTCAAATATTTGAGAAATAAAGTTCGTTGGGGAGTTGTTGCTCCTTTACTAGCCGAAAACGAATCAATTTTGGATGAATTTTTGGAAAGTAGCGAGCAGTTTCAAATGGGCATGAAAGAAATTCGTCAACAATTTGAGTTAAAGTGGCCGCGAAAGGATTTGAAAAAGGGATTTTGGTTCAAGGCTGATGATTGTTTGAAATATTGGGGAGTTTTAGATGATTTTATGAGAGGTCTGGGTTTTACATCTTCTGATGTGGAGCAGATTTTTGGCTTGACATCAAAGGTGGGAGCTTTTAGAGAAATGGGTAAATATGTGATGTGCAAGGAGCGGAATTCGAATGTTTTGGTTTTTGAGAAGTTGGACATCGATGATTTTTATGATGATTGGCGAATCAATGTCCCACGGAAGTGGAAAGAAAAAAACCTAGAAATCAGGCAATGGCAACAGGGAGATAAAATTAAGACAGCGATAGGCAATAAAATGATTACCAAAAAGATAAGCGACGTTTTTGTTGATTTAAAATGGAATAGATTGCAAAAACAACGGTGCAGAATCCTATTGGTTGATGGGGAAATTATGGCTGTGGAAGGGGCTATAACATCATGGGAACTGCAATTTAGTGGAGAGAATATGGTGGAAATCGTGGTTAAGGGAAAAAACATTGGGTAAGCGTTTGGGAATCACTAAATTTGCTTTAAGATGAAAGCGATTATTCCGGTTGCAGGTATTGGAAGTAGGTTAAAACCACATACTCAAACCCAGCCAAAATCTTTGATTCCTGTGGCGGGAAAGCCAATTTTGGGCCATATCATGGACCATCTGGTGGCTGCGGGTATTGATGAATTTGTATTCATCATTGGCTATTTAGGTGATAAAATTGAGCAGTATCTCACAGAAAATTACAAGCAAGTAAAATTGAGCTTTGTTATGCAAACTGTGGGAAAAGGAATAGGGCATGCCATTTGGTTGGCCAAAGATGAAATTAATGTTGAGGAACCCGTTTTTATTGTACTGGGTGATACCATTTTTGAAGCTGACTTAAAAGAAGTTTTCTCATCAGAGAACAGTAGACTGGGGGTTAAAAAAGTGGAAGATCCGAGGCTTTTTGGGGTTGCTGAAGTGGAGACCGATGGCAGAATCAAAAAGTTGATAGAAAAGCCCAAAATTCCCCATTCTAATTTGGCATTGGTTGGACTTTACTACATCAAAGAAACGGCTGAATTAATGCAGTGTTTGGCGTATAACATTCAAAATGATATTAGAAATAACAATGAATTTCATCTAACCGATGCTTTGGAATGCATGATTCAAAAAGGCGTCAAGATGGAAACATTTCCTGTTTCTACTTGGTTTGATTGCGGTAAGAAAGACATCATTTTACAGACCAATAAAACGTTGTTAAAGCGCAGAGAGGTTGGCAATTATAAAAAGTTTACTGACCAAGGAAACATCATTGTTCCGCCGGTTTACATTGAAGATTCAGCACAAATAGAGAACAGCATTATTGGTCCAGATGTGAGTGTGGGTGCTGATGCCATCATATCACAATCCATTGTAAAAAACAGCATCATTGGACAAGGAGCTTCCTTGAAGCATGCCATCATTGAAAATTCGCTCATAGGAAGCGATGCCTCACTTTCTGGCGCCGTTCACTCTTTGAACATTGGAGATAGCGCGGAAATAAATTTATAAATATCATGTATTCTGCTTCAGAATTGGCCGCAATCATGAGTGCCCAAATTTGGGCTCAGGAGCTGAAAGCAGAAGAGGTTTTTGTTGATGGTGTTTGTTATGATTCACGTCTATCAGAAGGAAGGGGAAGTGTATTTTTTGCACTTAACGGCGAAGGTTTTTCGGGGGATATTAACTCTGCAAGCCTGAACGATGGACATCGATATTTAAAAGAGGCCGCGGCTTCGGGAATTCAGGTGTTTGTGGTAAATAAGAGGCCATTAAATTGGGATGTTCCTGGGATTTTTTTAGTGGTTGAATCACCTTTGGTGGCACTTCAAAAATGGGCAGCACATCACAGACATAAATTCACCATTCCAGTAGTTGGAATTACGGGCAGCAATGGAAAGACTATTGTAAAAGAATGGTTGAGTGAGTTGTTAGACGGTGATTTTAGAATTTATAAAAGTCCCCGAAGTTTCAATAGTCAATTGGGAGTAGCGGTTTCCTTATTGGGCATCAGATCGCACCATCAAATGGCATTGATTGAGGCGGGTATTTCTCAACAAGGCGAGATGTTGCCTTTGTGGGAGATGATTCGTCCATCGCTAACGGTATTGACTGGGTTAGGTTCAGCGCATACTGATGGATTTGAATCGATGCAAGAAAAGGCGGCTGAGAAAATGCTACTTTGCAAGGATGCGGATGTGGTAATAATGCCCTCAGATCAGTCAGATTTGATGCTGGAAGCATCCAAATTGCGGCAGCTTCAACCCATGACTCGTTTTATTACTTGGGGAAAGGCTGAACGAAGTTCGTTTACCCTACAAAATGTAGAGTCTATGGCTAGTGGGCAAAAAATTCAATTCACCTATAGAGGACAACCTCAAGAATTGGAAATTTCCATGAACGATGCAGCCAGCGCATTCAATGCCATGACGTGTTTTTCGGTGTTGTTCGCTTTTGAGCGTTGGGATATGGAACATATTGACAAATTCAAAGCCTTGCAGCCAGTTGGCAATAGAATGTCACTTGAGCGAGGAAAGCGTGGAAACATGCTACTGAATGACAGCTATTCCATGGATTATGAAAGTTTAATTCTGGCCATTGACTATTTAAAATCACATTCCGGTAGCAGAAAAATCACGGCAGTGCTAAGTGCGGGCGAAGATTGGAATATAGAAGGCCGTGTGAATGAAGTGATTTGGGTTGGACCTGGTAAACAATTTGACGATGTTCAAGATTTGATAGCCTCAGGCGTATTGGATAAACTTGAAAATCAAGGAATTTTGATCAAGGGCGCTCGGAAATTCGGAATGGAACGGATTGTTGACCGATTGAAGGGGTTGTTGCATAAAACCGTCATGGAAATCAACCTAGATGCGCTCAAGAGTAATTTTATGTATTTCAAAAAAGCCGTGAAACCCGGGGTGAAATTGATGGTGATGGTCAAGGCTCAAGGGTACGGTAGCGGAAGCACCGAAGTGGCTAAAGAATTGCAGGATCTCGGGGTAGATTACTTGGGTGTGGCTTATGCAGATGAAGGAGTATCCCTCAGAGAGGCAGGAATTCATGTTCCAATAATGGTTCTGAATGTAGATGCCTACACATTGGAGATTTTAGATAAATATAATTTAGAACCCGTCATTTATTCGGTGAATAATTTGAACGAATATTTGAATGAACGAAGCGGAAGACCCGGTAAAATTCATTTAGAAATAGATACTGGAATGCATCGCTTGGGTTTCGAGGGACCAGAAATTTTTGAGGCCATGAAAAATCTGCCCAAGGAAATTGAAGTGGTCAGTTGTTTCAGCCATTTCTCGGTTTCCGAAGATGAATTACAAGACTCATTCAGTCAATCTCAAGCTGAAAAATTGATTGAATTCTCTTCAGAGGTTGAGAAAATATTGGGTTATAAATTAATCAAGCATATTTGCAATACGGCCGGAATCATTCGTTTTCCGCAGTACCATTTAGACATGGTGCGTTTGGGATTGGGGCTTTACGGTTTGGATCCTTCGGGAGAAAATAACTATAAAATTCGCGCTATCGCTTCATTGAAAGCCTCTGTCACGCAAATTCGCGATGTAAAAAGTGGAGAAGGGATAGGTTACGGACAGAATGATCGTTCAGATAATGATCGTAAAATTGCTACCATTTCAATGGGCTACGCCGATGGACTCTCACGAATTTACAGCAGGGGTAATGGAAAGGTTTGGTTGAATGGTCATTTGTGCGCTTTTGTAGGGAACATTTGCATGGATATGGCCATGATTGATGTCACCGGTGTGAATTGCAGGGAAGGCGATGTGGTAGAGATTTTTGGAGAGAATTTATCCATAAACGAAGTTGCGAGATGGGGGTCAACCATTTCGTATGAAGTTTTGACCGGCATCTCGCAACGAGTTCCACGAGTATTCGTGGGTGAATGAGATTATTTTTTAACTAGAGAAGTCATAGGAGACTTCAAGTTTTCAGTTTTTACAATATCTACTTTCAAAGAACCAACATATATATCGGTTTGGATTCTAACGGGAATGTGGTTGTCATCATCAGAAACCCACACGGTCATAGCGTCTTTAGATTTGAACACTCTATCAACCACCAATTCTGGTTTTAACTTGATGCAGCGTACCTTTCCAATATCGGTTTTAATGGTTTCTTTTCCTGCATATTTAAGTTTCAATTTATATATCTGATTATCAATATAAATTTCTAAAGGAAACTCATGTCCAATGGCTCTGTTAGAGTAATCTAAATTTCTCAAATAATAGATGGCAGCGGCCACATCTTGAGTATTTTCAGTTATGGTCATTTTTCCTTTCTTATTCTTCAGGAATTTATCTTTATGGTTGTAAACCACCACATCTTGAAAATAATAGTCGTTTTCTCTGACAGTTTTAGCGTAGCGCAAGGGAGTGTGATTCTCTGCATCAACCCAAGATTCAAATTTATCTCTGACAGTGTAAAGCCACTCAAAAGAACTTAGGGTTTCACCTTCAACTTTTAAACTTAGGGCTTTTCTATTGTTGATCATGATGGGGTCAGAAACGCTCATATTTACAACGGCGGCGTTTACAACTCCATAATGTATGCGGTATTTTAGATTTTCATTGGGTTGGTAAGCTAATTTGGTCAGTTTTGTACTGAACTGGCCATGGTCAGCAGAAGTATTTTTAATAGGTTCTGCTTTAAAGGATATGAGGGATGCTGCTACTGACAAAGTAACAAAAACAACGGTTCCAAAAATATGCAGACGTTTCATGTTAACAGAAACACAAAATCACTGCTTATCCCCCAAAACAAAAGAGTAAATTTGTACTTATGCTAGAACAAAAGCCACTCACTCAATTTTCGAAAGGTAGCGGATGCGGTTGTAAGATTCAACCAGCCGTTCTATCTGCCTTGTTGGATGGATTGAGGGTTGGGGAACAAGTTGGTAATAAAATCATTGTAGGAAACCATCAAAATGATGATTGTTCGGTGTATGATCTCGGAGATGGACAATATTTACTACAAACGGTTGATTTTTTCACGCCAATGGTCAATGATTCTTCCGTTTTTGGAAAGGCAGCCGCTGCAAATGCTTTGAGCGATATTTATGCCATGGGTGGCAAGCCAATAATGGCTAATGCAATTTTTGGATGGCCAATTGATGATTTACCTATAGATCTTGCACGTGAGGTATTGCAGGGAGGGCATGATTTGTGTCAACAATTAGGTGTTCCTTTGGTTGGAGGTCATAGTATAGATTCAAAGGAGCCTATTTTTGGTTTGAGCGTTACTGGTTTAGTATCATCTTCCAATTTGAAAGTAAATTCAGGTGCTCAGGCAGGTGATGTTATTGTTTTAACTAAATCTTTGGGTATTGGTATATTAGCGGCTGGTCATAAGCGGGGATTGAATTCACCAGAACAAAATGAGGAATTATATCAAGCGTTGACCAAAGTTAATTCCGTAGGGTATTCATTAGGAAATATACCAGGAGTGCATGCAATGACGGATGTTACAGGCTTCGGATTATTAGGACATTTGGTTGAAGTGTGTCATGCTTCAGGACTAAGTGCTGAGTTAGATTCAACGGCACTTCCAAAATTGGCTGGAGCCGAAGTGTTGGCAGCACAGTTCATTATTCCTGATAATGCCATGCGAAATTGGAATACGTATGAAAAATATTGCCAAATGGATTCTTCAGAGGCGTTCACTTGGATTACCGATCCACAAACCAATGGAGGGTTAATTTTAACGGTCAGCGAATCTTCTTTGGATGATGTAAGGAAATTATTGATTGAAAGCGGGAATGAATTTTATCCAATAGGAAAAATGACTCCCTTGGGAGGAGTCACTATTCATATTTAATATTGTTTTAAATAACCCTTGTGAGGCGTTTAATCTCTATAAAGAGTACTGCGAACCGCTTTAATGATTCTTTCAACACTTGGCAAATAAGCTTCTACGAAGGTTGGTGCATAAGGTAAATTGGTATCCATACTAGTTACACGATGCACAGGCGCATCTAAGTAATCAAATGCTCTGCGTTGAACAATGTGTGAAAGTTCAGAACTGATGCTCGCCAATGGCCATGCTTCTTCAACTACAACCAAGCGATTGGTCTTTTTTACACTATTGATTACGGTATCATAGTCAATTGGACGAACTGTTCTAAGGTCAATTAATTCCACACTAATTCCTTGAGCTTCTAGTTCTTTAACAGCTTCATAACAGCGAAGCATCATTTTACCAAAACTTACTATGGTTACGTCTGTACCTTGTTGAACAACATCTGCAACACCGATTGGAATGGTATATTCACCATCGGGAACCATTCCTTTAAAACCATACATTTGCTCACTTTCCATAAAAATCACAGGATTTTCATCACGAATAGCGCTTTTTAATAGTCCTTTTGCATCAGCAGGATTGGATGGAACGACTACTTTCAAGCCAGGAGTATTGGCATACCAATTTTCGAAATTTTGAGAGTGTTGTTGAGCCAATTGACCTGCACTACCTGTAGGTCCACGGAAAACCATTGGAGCTAAAAATTGGCCGTTACTCATGGAGTTGATTTTTGCAGCCGAGTTAATAACCTGGTCAATAGCCACTAAAGAGAAGTTGAAGGTCATGAATTCGCAAATAGGTCGCAATCCGTTCATTGCTGCTCCTACGGCTATACCTGCAAAGCCAAGTTCGGCAATAGGAGTGTCAATAACTCTCTTTGGGCCAAACTCATCCAACATTCCTTGGCTAACTTTATATGCGCCGTTGTATTCGGCTACTTCTTCTCCCAATAAAAATACACGGTCATCGGCGCGCATTTCCTCTTGCATGGCTTCGCGAAGTGCTTCGCGGAATTGAAGTTCTCTCATAATTTCAAGGCAAAAATAAGGAAATCAATTCAATCTCTTGTTCAAAATTCCTTGTACAAAAGCATGTAATTGTCGGGGGCCAAATTTTCTCCATTCGAGGTCGTCTAAATCACCACCAAAATTGAGGTAAAAATCAATTCCATTGGATCGAAACTCATTGAGAACGTGTTCTCTAAAATTCAAAAGGGCAATCCAACCATCTTCACAATCTTGAAACCATTCTTCATAATAACTATCATCAGAGGCATGAAAATTCATGACATTCTCTCCAATTAGAATAAATTCATTGATGCCTTCATGGTTTAAAATTTCAATAACCTCCCTTTTCAGCATCATAACATCATTGTACAACGCGTCATTCCATTCACCAATAAACTCGATGATAGCAAATCCATCTTGATAGTCGGCAAAAAGTATTTTTAGGTATAATGTTTGACTTCCAAAATCATCCCATTGAGGGTGAATTAGGTGATTGTACACTGCATTCTCGTAGTAAAATTCGCTGTATTCTCTTCCATAAAAAGGTGACCTTGGATCTTCTGCTGCGCTGTATTGGGTTATCCAAGTGAAATGTGGTTCAAGACTGTGCACCTTGCAAAGATACCTTGAAAATACATACCTTCGCGGCACTGTGCCCCGTTCATTTGTCAAAAATCTGTTATGGTTGCAAGCCATTAATTGGTTAGTGAAACCTTTATGGATTCTTTGGATTGAAAGAACTGTTCAGGTTCAACTGGGTAACGAGTGGTACGGAAATTATTTCGTGCATTTTAACACTGGATTGTTGTTTGCGGTGCTCTTAGATGCCGGTCTAAATTCATACATTGCACGGGAAGTTGCTTCCAATGGAAGAATTAAGCATCCTAAAAGAATGTTATTTTTTAGGCTAGCATTAAGTCTGTTATATATATTTTTGGTTTCCCTATTTGCTTGGAAGCAAAATTTGGATTGGAGAATTACCGGAGTTGTGATTCTTAATCAAGTTCTTGCGTCGGTGGTATTGATACAACGTTCCATGTTGCAAGGTCGCCATCTTTTTATTTCTGATGGATTTTTGAGTGTTGCTGACCGATTTATAGCCATAATTATAAGTGCTTGGTTCTTGTTTGGCTCTTCAGGAACTTTTACCGGCTTAAATGGAATTTTGGTTTTTTTGACTGCCCAAACGGCGGGATACATCAGCGCTTTATTCATAGGTACCTATTTATTGAGATTTAATCCATTAAAATCCACTCCTCAATCAAACGACGATTATACTCTAGTTACGAATGAAATTTCTACATGGAGAGATTGGTTTTCCGAAGTCAAATGGTACGTACTTATGGCCTTATTTATGAGCATTTTTACGCGAATTGATGCGTTGATGATTCGAAATTTTTCAAGTTCTAATGGATTAGTTCAAGCGGGTTTATATGCACAAGGTTACCGCTTATTGGATGCTGCATTGATTTTTTCAACTTTATTGAGTACACAATTACTGCCGTTATTTAGTCAAAGGTTATCTAAAAATGACAATGCAGGTTCATTGGTATGGGGTAGCTTTCGATTGGTCTTTTGGGTCGGACTTTCAGTCTCTGTTGTTGCATTCGTTTACGGCGAATGGATTCTTCAACAATTGTATAAGGAAGATACCCGTGAAATTAGTTATTTGATTTTTTCATTCTTAATGACGTCATTCATTCCTATGGCTAGCATTCATGTTTTTGGCACGTTTGTTACAGCCATGGGAAAACTAAAGTCGTTGACAATTGCAGCGCTTTTGGGAATGATAGTTAATGCCTCATTCAATTATTGGCTAGTGCCAAAATGGGGTGCTGCCGGTGCAGCTTTAGTATGTTTACTTACTCAAACTGTTTTTGTCATGTTGTGCTTTAGATTGGCACTAAAATCTCCCCTTTTTGGATGGAAAAGAACTTACACCATAAAAACAGCGGTCGTATTGTCTGGTTTTATTTTGTTTGTTTCCAAATTCATTCAAAGACGACAAATTGAGATGGTTCAATCTGAAGTGAACGTCAGCGATGATTTAATAATGATGGCTACCTTTATTTTATTAATGGGGGTCACCTTATTTTGGGAAGAAATCAAAAAGAAAATTGCTTAGAATTCAACTTTGTTGTAATAATTCACTCTTCTTTTAGATTTGTCTTCTGTATTTTTAATTACCTGATAACCGCTGTTTAAGAAGTAATTGTCATACCAATAAGTTGTTGTTCCCGTTGAACTGCGAATTTGCTCATCCGAACTTAAAGCAACATCATTGCTAATGGTTTGCTCGCTGGTTATTTCACCTTTAATGTTGAGGGTTTGAGCGTAGATTTTCTTCCCTGAGGCATAAACCAGACCAATGGAGGAAGCGTCGTTATTTCGTACGGTTAAAAACTTGATTGCAGAATAAGGCTTATATCCTGGATTTAATTCAAAAATTTGATCCCATTCTTTTTTACCAGTTTCGTCAAAACTAACAATGCTTGCATGAGTATATTGATATCCATCAAATACACGTTGAGTTGTAGCCTTACCGTTTACATAGGTAACCTCTGTGCGGTAGGTAGGGTAATAGCTTTCTCCTACGTATAGAAATTTGTTGCCAACAGGTATGATTTCATGAGATGCCATCAACACGCTTACAGTCAGTTCTTTTCCTCTTGCTTCAGCTTTTGCTAATTTCTTTCCGAGTTTTTCTTGCTGTTTTTCTGATAAATAATCAAAGAAATGTTCAAAGTCAGTATACTTATACTGATTAAAATAGGTCCAATTTCCGTTTTCAAGTATTCCGAAGTAAATACCTTCTGTGGTGATGGTAGATCTTCCTGAATAGGTTCCTGTAAGGGCGTATTTCCCTTCCGAAAGTTTGGTGATAGCTTGAGAATTGAGATTGGTTTCCAATTCTAATTTACCTGAAATTTCACCATTAAACTTTTCTTTTTGATCGCTGTCTATCACATTAATGAAGACATTTGAAGATTTACGTGAATTGTAGGTTACGTATACAATGGCAATTTCGTTGGTGTTAGGAATAGAGATTACTTCTTTGATATTCAGGCTTTTGGGTTGTAATCCTCCAAAAGTTAACGGAGTTTCGGTTACCTCAAATGTGGTAAGATTGACAGTGAAAAGCAATGGTGTTTTCTTTACATTTCCTACAAAATGTATGGCACCTTTGGTTGGATAAAGGCCTTCAAGTTTCTTACTTGCCGGATTTAATTGAATGTCTTTTTGTTGGAACTCACCGGTTTCTTTATTGAAATAGTGAAGTACTCCATTGTTTTTTGCATCACAGTTAAAGTTATAAATTCCGTTTTGGTCTTCACCGGTGAAGTTGTATTTCTGAGCTTGTGCTATTTCAGTTTCGTAAGATTTGTGTAGTTTCAAATCGGAATTATAATGATCATATTTCCAATAAAAAAAACCATCAACAGCTTTGTTTGATCTCGTTTGAATGAGCATCCCTTGCTGTTTAAGCAGATAGGTTCGTTCCTTAGCGGTTCCAGAAGCATCCTCAATTTCGAGGCGATTCAAAATTTTAATGGATTCTTGTGCTTGCGAAGCGATAAAATATCCTCCGAAAAGAATAACAGCGGTAAATGATTTAAACGAAATCATAACTTAATAGTTGAATTGGTTGTTGTATAGCGGAAATTCAGACATAAAACGTTGAACTTCTTGTTTAATTGTATCAAGAGTTTCTGGTTGGTTGCGGTTCATCAACGCACGATCAATGAAATCTGCAATGGTTTCCATGTGCTCTTCTTTAAGTCCGCGAGTGGTAACCGCAGGTGTACCTAATCTGATTCCAGAAGTCACGAAAGGACTGCGTTCTTCAAAAGGAACGGTATTTTTGTTGATGGTGATGTCGCATTTAACCAGGGTATTTTCGGCCATTTTACCGGTTAATTCTGCGTCTTTGGGACGTAAATCTATGAGCATTAAGTGATTTTCGGTACCGCCGGATATCACAGAATAGCCTCGTTGAATCATTGCTGAAGCCAAAGCCTGAGCATTTTTCATTACTTGAATGCCATATTCTTTGAAATCATTACTCAGCGCTTCTCCGAAAGCAATTGCCTTAGCGGCAATTACGTGCTCTAATGGGCCGCCTTGGGTGCCAGGGAAAACAGCTCCATCCAGGACAGCACTCATTTTTTTGATTTCACCCGATGGAGTTTTTAGTCCCCAGGGATTTTCGAAATCTTTGCCCATCATGATGATACCACCACGAGGACCACGAAGGGTTTTATGAGTAGTAGATGTGATGATATGGCAGTGGGGTACAGGATTGTTGAGCAATCCTTTTGCAATTAGACCTGCAGGGTGCGAGATATCAGCGAGTAATAAAGCTCCTACTTCGTCAGCGATAGCTCTAAGGGTTTGATAGTCCCAATCTCTTGAATAGCTGCTTGCGCCACAAATGATCAATTTTGGTTGCTCTTTGAGGGCAGTTTCTCTCACTTTATCGTAGTTGATGGTTCCCGTTTCCTTTTCAACTCCATAAAATGTTGCACGATATAATTTTCCTGAGAAATTGACAGGAGATCCATGGGTTAAGTGTCCGCCGTGGCTCAAATCAAAGCCTAAGATGGTATCTCCGGCATTTAAAACTCCTAGCATCACTGCGGCATTGGCTTGTGCTCCTGAGTGTGGCTGAACGTTAGCCCATTCAACACCAAAGAGGGCTTTTAAACGATCAATAGCCAATTGCTCAATTTGATCTACTATTTGGCAACCGCCGTAATATCTTTTATTGGGTAATCCTTCGGCATATTTATTCGTTAACACGCTGCCCATGGCTTTCATTACTTGGGGACTGGTGAAGTTTTCACTTGCAATCAGTTCAATACCATGGTTTTGTCTATCAAATTCTTGCTGAATTAAATCGAATACAACGTTGTCAATGCTTTGCATGCGCAATTTTACTACTTTTCCGGTGGATTTTTAATTGGATGATCGGATTCGGCAAACGGATTTTTTTTGATTTTAATTAAAGGTTGCTGATTTGTAATAAAAAACTCGGAAATTCGCTTGAATAACCGTTTATATGAAACTCAATCAGACTTATTTAAAGAATGCTGGCTACTTTTTTGGTGTTTTAGTGTTGTTCTACATTATTACCCGTTGGTTTTTTGCACCAGCATTTGATGGGATGGCCTTAAAACAAGGTGATATGCAGCAGGTAAGGTTCATGACTGATGCACCTGCAAAATTCAAAGAAATTAATGGACAATACCCCAATTGGAACGACCGTTTGTTCTCAGGGATGCCCAACAGCTTAATCAGCGGTATTCCGCAGGGTTCGGTATTAGCAAAATACAACCCATTGGTATTTTTTGGTGCAGTTAAATACGAAGTGAGTTTCTTGTTTTTGTGTATGCTTAGCATGTATGTGTTATTGCTTTCTGTGAGGGTAGACAAATATCTAAGCATTGCCGGAGCTATTGGTTATGCGTTCATGACCTTTACAATTAGCAGTTTCGAAGCTGGGCATATTACAAAGGTGTTGGCGATGTCAGTAATGCCAGGTGCTTTAGCAGGGGTGTTGTTGATATCACAAAAAAGGTATCTATTTGGTGCGGCTGTATACGGGTTGTTCTTTGCGATGCTGGTTTATTATTTCCACTATCAGATCTTATATTATGCGGGAATAATAATTGCTCTATATGTGGTCATTGAAATAGTGAAAACATTAAAGACCAAGGAATGGAAGCATTTTGCAATGATTTTAGGAATTACTGGAGTGGTTTCAGTGTTGGGTGTAATGACATGTGTAGGTAAGATTTATGATACCATGGAATATTCAAAAGCAACCATGCGCGGAGGGTCAGAGGTGGCTAGTGAGGTTCCTCAGGATGGTCCAAAGACAGTCAACGCAAAGGGTTTGGATATAGAATATGCATTTAGTTGGAGTTATGGAATAACAGAATCATTGACCTTGTTTGTTCCAAGATTTAAAGGAGGAAGTTCTGATGAACCAGTACCTGATAATATCTTTGGACAAGAACGTTTACCCATGTATTATGGGGATTTGCAGTTTACATCGGGTCCTATTTATATGGGAGCAGGTTTGATGTTCATGTTCATCTTTTCAATCGTATTTTCATTCCTTTGGAAGAAGGAACAACCTGATAATATAGAAGCTCAAAATTTCGCATATGTGGCTTGGTTTGGCATCGGAATATTTGCAGTGTCATTGATTCTTTCATGGGGAAAATATGTAGGATTAAATGAGTGGTTGTTCAATAACTTACCTTATTACAATAAGTTTAGAACTCCCATGATGGCCTTGAGTATTGCTCAAGTTATCGTTCCGTTCGTTGGAGTTTTGGGAGTTTATAATGCAATAACTCAGAACTGGGGTGATACTTTCGCAAAAAAACTGCAAAAAACCGCACTTTACACTTTGGGGGGCATTGTTCTAGTTTTGATGATTGTGGCTAACGGACAACAATTTAAGGCTCCTGTAGATTCACAAATTGGCGATCCAAGTGCAATTACTGAAATACATAACTTACGCAAAGAGTTGCTTTGGAATGACCTTTGGAGAAGCGTTGGTATTATGGCATTTATTGCACTTTTGGTGTGGGGCGCATTGAAAAAACAGTTAAGCATGATTGTGTTTGCTGTACTTACAACAGTGGTTGTAGCCTTTGATTTAATAGGAGTTTCTGGACGCTATTTGAACGACGAAAATTGGGAAGAAAAAGAGGTTGAACAGTCAATTACTCCAACCCGACTTGATGAGCAAATAATGGCAACTAACAAAGAGGGTGCAAGGGTATTTGATTTGAGATATAATCCTTTCAATGATAACCATGCTGCGCCATTTCACAAGAATGTAGGTGGATATCATCCTGCGAAATTGAGCCGTTATCAGGATTTAATCAGTTATGGAATCACCAAAAATGGTGCTCAAATGAGTGCTGATGTTATTTTGAATAACCAAGTCTTAGATATGCTTAACTGTAAGTATGTACTTACAAAATCGCAAGACGGAAAAAATGAGGAAGTTATTCCGCGTCAGACAGCGTTAGGTCATGCTTGGTTTGCGGATTCAATTGTGAAAGCGGAATCAGCAGTTGAGGCTTTAAAGAAATTGAATACATTAAATCTTGGTAAATATGCAGTTTCGGAATCAAAGGATGCAGCTCCGAGCCAAATTGTATACTCCTACGGCGAAGCAGATAATATTGCAAGAACTTCATACAGTTTTGATACGTTAACTTATATTTCCTCAAATACAAATAAAGCATTGGCTGTATTCTCAGAAATTTATTACAATGAAAAGAACGGTAGTTGGAAAGTTTTTGTCAATGGCACTGAAGCGAAGTCCTTGAAATTGAATTATTTGTTGAGAGCAGTTGAACTTCCAGCGGGTAAAAATGATGTAAAGTGGGTGTACGTACCTACTTCACGTGATACTTTCTTGAACTTGGAAATGGCGAGTTCGGGCTTGATCTTATTGCTTTTCTTGGGATTGATGATTCGTCCGTTGTTTGCCAAAGAAGAGAATGCCTAAGCTCTCAATAATTACTATTAATTTTAATAACCTTGCTGGTCTTAAAAAGACTGTGGAATCTGTCGGCGGGCCATTGCCTTTGGATTGTGAATGGATTGTAGTAGATGGATTAAGCACAGATGGTTCTGTTGAATTTATTGATTATGCACCATTTACCCATAAGATTATTGAAAAAGATCGTGGTATTTATGATGCAATGAATAAAGGGCTAAAAGCGGCAAATGGCGATTTTGTTTGGTTTATGAATAGTGGAGACCGATTTCATTCCAGTGATTCAGTCTCTAGAATGATTTATTTTATTGAGCAATTTCCTGAAATAGACTGTTTTTATGGGGACACTGAATTTGTGAATGAACAATATGAACCATTGGGTCTTATTAGCAAGTTGAAACCACAAAAATTCCCCAAAAACCTGAATAAGAATAGCTTTAGAACAGGTATGAGTATATGTCATCAGAGCTTTGTAGTTAAAAAGTCAAAATGTGACGAATACAATTTACAATACAAGTTCGCTGCAGATGTAGATTGGATTATTCGAATCCTTAAGAAAAAACCATCAACAAAAGCAGTAGATTTTGTGGTCGCTGATTTTGCTGTGGGTGGTAGCAGTTACCAACATACTCAAAAAGCCATGAAAGAAAGATACCGTATTTTGGCTGAACATTACGGTTGGTTGTCGAATATATTAGCCCACACTTGGATAGTAATTCGCAGAATTTTATTTAATTTGAAAGGTCGTGAGCAATACTAGTAGGGTTGATAAGCAGTTGTTTGAGGGTGATCAATATTTAGGTAAGCCTGCTGATTTTGATGATCTTTTAGTTTCACGAAGAATAAAAATCTTGAAAAGATTTAAGGATTTCTACAATCCTGAATCCGATTTACTTGATATTGGTTGCGGAAACGGAAATACTTCTTTACAAGTTTCCAATCAGTTTAGGTATGTCTATGGATTGGAATACACTGAACAACACAGAAAAGATTTTGAACAATTAAAAGTAAATCTAGGAGTTGAAAATGCTGAGTTTGTTTGTGCCGATATTTCGGCGGCTCCATTTCAAAAAGAGGTAGACCGTTTATTGAGTTTTGAGGTGATTGAGCATCTACCAAGCGAAGAGGCAGTTCAGAATTATTCGAAGTCATTGAAAGACGGTGGTCTTTGCGCTATTTCGGTTCCCAACAAATGGTGGATTTTTGAAACTCATGGAGCATCATTGCCACTATTACCCTGGAACAGAGTTCCATTTTTCTCTTGGCTACCCAAACCGTTACACGAAAGATGGGCTCTGGCAAGAATTTATACTCGTAGAAGAATCAAAAAGTTGTTGGAGAATTCTGGGTTTGAAGTATTGGAAATGCACTATGTTACCGCACCCATGGATGTGGTAAAATGGAAGCCATTGCAATGGATTTTACGTAAAGTAATTTTTAATTCAGACACAACTATTTGGCCATTTAAAGCCGTGAGTATCATGGTTTTTTGTAAGAAGAAATAATTATTAGTTATGAAAAAATACAGTTTATTCGTAGCGGTTTTAAGCGTTTCAACCGCGTTGTTGGCGCAAAAACCTGCCAAAGATTGGCACTATTCAGCGCCGTCTAAAAAGAACATGGGTATCTCAGTTTATGATGCCTATGCATCACCCGCTGCTAAAGTCAAGCCCCAACCAATTGTTGTTGCAGTTATTGATGGGGGCACTGACATCAACCACGAAGATTTGAAAGATGTATTGTGGACCAACACCAAAGAGGTTGCTGGAAACGGAATTGACGATGACGGAAACGGTTACATTGATGATGTACATGGTTGGAATTTTATAGGTGGAAAAGACGGCCGAAACGTGGGCGCTGATAACCTTGAAAAAGTAAGGGTTTACAAAAAGTTACGCGATCAATATCAGACAGTTAGTTTTGATTCAATGGATTATGACAGCTTCACTTTTGCTAATCCATCATATTTAGTTTACGAAGGACTAAAGAGTGAAATTGAAAGTGCTCGTGAAGGGTCACTTCAAGGTATGCAGCAATTGGAAAAAGTGTTGGAAATGTTGAGTAAAATTCGCAAAGAAAGCGGAAAGGATAATCCAACAGCTGCTGATTTGAGAGAAATGAAGAGCGATGATCCATTTATGCAGGGTTTGGCTCAAGGTATTGCAAAGGCAATGGAAAAAGACAAAACTAAAAGTTCTTTCGAGGCCATTTACAATGAGATTCAGGAGGGTTACAAAGCCATGGATATCCGTGCAAATTATCAGTATAACCCCGATTATGATTCTCGTGAAATTGTGGGTGATAATTATTCAAATTCCTCAGAGCGTTTTTATGGAAACAGCGATGTGATTGGTCCAGACGCAAGTCATGGATCTCACGTGGCGGGTATCATTGCCGCTACTCGTGGAAACAATATAGGATTGGATGGTATTTCTGATGCTGCAAGAATTATGGTTGTACGTGTTGTTCCTGATGGAGATGAGCGCGACAAAGACGTAGCGAATGGAATTCGTTATGCTGTAGATAATGGTGCAAAGATCATCAATATGAGTTTTGGTAAAGGTTTCTCTTGGGATAAAGCAGCCGTTGATAGCGCTGTAGCATATGCCGGTCGTAAAGGAGTATTATTGGTTCACGCCGCAGGAAACAGCGGAATGAACATCGATATGGAACCCAACTATCCAAACGATAGCCTTTGGGGCGGACAAGTTTTCGCTGAGAACTGGATTGAGATTGGTGCAAGTCAGCCTGCATTGAAAGAATTGGCTACTGATTTCAGTAACTACGGTAAGAACAACGTTGATTTGTTCTCACCCGGAAGAGATATCTACAGTACCATTCCGAACAACAAATACGAGTATTTTAATGGAACTTCTATGGCAGCTCCTGTGACTGCTGGTGTTGCAGCATTTGTTTGGAGCCGCTATCCAAATTTAACTGCGGTTCAAATGAAAACCATCTTAATGGAATCAGGAACATTGGTAAAAGGAAAAGTAATCTTGCCAGGTACCAAGAAAACCAAAATTAAATTCTCAGAAATCTGCAAGAGTTCAAGATTGGTGAATGCTAAGAATGCCATCGAAATGGCTGCAAGCATGTCTAAATAAACTGTTGTAATTCTCTGTAAAACTTGGCTGCTGGAAAACCCATCACATTGTAAAAACAACCGTTGATGGATTTTACTCCAACGAGTCCCATCCAGTCTTGAATACCGTAACTGCCGGCCTTGTCAAAGGGTCGGCAGTTTTGTATATAGTTGTCTATCTCTAAATCTGAAAGTGGGTAAAAAGTTACCTGAGTTTCGTCGTAAAAGGTGTGAGCTTTTGAATCGTTTTTTATGGTAACACCCGTATAAACGGTATGTGTTTTGCCGTTCAATTTTTGAAGCATTTCCCTAGCTTCTTTTGCGTCAGCCGGTTTGTTTAAGACTTCGTCATCCACCCAAACAATGGTGTCTGCGGTCACCAATATTTGATTTTTTTCTAGGGGATGATTATAGTGTTTAGACTTGTGTTCTGATAGAAAACAGCAAATCTCTGAGCCTATTAGATTTAAGGGAAAATCTTCGTCGGCTTCGATATTAACTATCTCAAAATCAAATCCCGATAATGTGAGAATTTCATGTCTTCGGGGAGATTTAGAGGCTAATAAGATTTTAGGGAATTGCATTAGATAGAGGAAATATTGCGTTGAATTTGCAATTATTTAAAGTTTGGTGCAACCACCAACTCTTTACTTCCGTGACTGTAATCGTAGAATCCACGTCCGCTTTTTACACCCAAATCACCAGATGTTACCATGTTTACCAACAATGGACAGGGAGCATATTTAGGGTTTCCAAGCCCGTCATGAAGAACATTCAAGATAGCTAAACACACGTCAAGTCCTATGAAATCAGCCAATTGTAATGGACCCATGGGGTGCGCCATACCTAATTTCATAATAGTATCAATTTCTTCAACTTCGGCCACTCCCTCGTGGAGAGAAATGATGGCTTCATTGATCATGGGCATCAAAATTCTATTTGCAATAAAACCTGGGTAATCCTGGGTCAATGCGGGTACTTTTCCTAGTTTTTTTGACAATTCAAAAATTGTCTCAGTTACATTTTTATCTGTTTTGAAACCTTCAATGACTTCCACAAGTTTCATAACGGGAACGGGATTCATGAAGTGCATTCCAATTACTTTTTCAGGACGGCCTGTTACTGAAGCAATTTTTGTGATGCTAATTGATGATGTATTAGAAGCTAAGATTGCATGCGCAGGGGCAGAAGCATCAATATCACGGAAAAGTTGAAGTTTAATATTAACATTTTCTGTAGCCGCCTCAACTACTAAGTCAGCATTAGAAACACCTTCTGCAAGTTGAGTGGTGGTTTTTAAACGAGACAATGCTGCATTTTTTTCGTCTTCAGTTAATCTTTCTTTGGAAATCAAACGGTCCATGTTTTTTGTAATAGTTGAAATGGCTTTATCTAACATTTCTTGTTTGATGTCAATCAATGTTACATTGTAGCCGCTTTGTGCAAAAACATGAGCTATTCCATTGCCCATTGTGCCTCCTCCAATAACTGAAATATTTTTCATCGATACAAAGATAGTTATAATTATATTTGCAGCCCCAATTTGGGGATACTATACCTTATGAAATTATCGCATTTCAAATTTGAGTTGCCCGAAGAGTTAATCGCTCAGGAGCCATTGAAAACACGCCATGAATCACGTTTATTGGTAGTTGACCGTAAAACACAGAAAATAGAACATAGAATGTTTCACGATGTTCTCGATATTTTCAATGAAGATGATGTTTTTGTAGTAAACAATACGAAAGTATTTACTGCTAGAATGTATGGACAAAAAGAAAAGACAGGAGCCCAGATTGAAGTATTCTTGCTTCGTGAATTAAATCATGAATTGAGACTTTGGGATGTACTTGTTGATCCTGCAAGAAAAATTCGTGTGGGTAACAAATTATATTTTGGAGACGATGATTTAGTGGCAGAGGTGGTTGATAATACTACGAGCCGCGGACGTACTATTAGATTTCTATTTGATGGCGACGACGAAGCCTTTGATCGTGTAATTAAAAAGCTAGGAGAAACTCCAATTCCGAAATACATTAATCGTCCGGTACAAGAGGAAGATGAAAAATGGTATCAATCATTGTTCGCACAGCATGTTGGTGCTGTTGCAGCCCCTGCTGCTCAATTGCACTTTACTCGAGAGTTGTTGATGCGTATGGATATCAAAGGCATCAAATTTACTGAGGTTACATTGCATTTAGGTTTAGGAGCTTTCCGTGAAGTTGAGGTTGAAGATTTAACCAAGCACAAAATGGACAGCGAATATTATCGTATTTTACAATCTACCTGTGATGTAGTAAACGATGCTATTACCTCGAA
>ENA-UPTJ01000696-UPTJ01000696.1-marine-metagenome-genome-assembly--contig:-NODE-696-length-20234-cov-11.295208_pt1 | contig 20234 bp, 31 predicted proteins | sample MGYA00238168_ERZ767080 | MGnify/ENA primary metagenome ERZ767080 (study PRJEB28935, sample SAMN06266237) | marine metagenome | isolation source: Columbia River Estuary | place: USA:Columbia River... | reverse complement strand
AACTCCTGTTCTGTTCCTTTTAGGTTTTTAATAGTTATAATAAAGCTTTGGCGTTTACCAGAGCTCAATCTAATTGATTGGACTACACCGGTGGTTGTTTGTGGTTGTTTTTCTTCGGTGGTATTTGAAATAGGAGTACAACTTATGATAGTAAATATCAGTGTGAGGATAGTAATTAATAGATTTTTCATTATTATTTAGTGTTATTAGGTGCTGAACAAATAAGTTTCATATTTTAATGTCTAATGGAATCACCTGTCTTTTGGTTGATTTTTAAATTTACTTTACCACCAGATAGTTTAACAAAGATTGCTAATGCTATTACGAATGTGAGTATTGCCAAGATTACGGATAGGGAATAGGCTAATAGGGGAACGATTAAGATTAATGAGATAATCACTTTAAGAAAGATTTTAAGTCCAGTTTTCATATTTCAGTTATTAGTTTAACAAATATAATTATAATATGACAAGTTTAATGAGAGATTTAAAAGCTGTACAAAATGTTTATGATCGATGTTATCATTGACATAACAAAAATACGAATTTTTTTTTAATATATACACTATAAAAAAAAATAATAATACTATGAAAATACTTAAAAGCTGGAAAATGTTTAATGAAAACAGAACAAGATGGCAAAGTGACATCTCTCCAATCAACTATAATAGTGGAGCTTATAGCTTCCATTTGAATTTCGATATCAGAAATATCAATACTGGGATCTATCCAGGTGGAGAATTTACTACAGACAGTGAAGGAAAAGATTTATTAGAGCAATTTTTTGTAGCTATTCAAAAACATGATATATCAGAAATAAAGGAGTTTAGAAATGGCAAAAAAACTTTATTTGATGAAAATGCGTGGGTAGTTTCTTGTGGAACAAATAATCTTAATATGAGAGAGATTCCAAAAGAAATTTGGAAGTATACACTTTTTGAAACAGGTCCTTATTCTAGTAATTTTTTGAATGAAAAACAATTTGAATTAACTACACCAGTAAAAGAGTTAGAAGGAGGTAAGATATACACAGTTTTCAATTTCTCTGGATATGGAAATAAAAATGATTATACTGGAATTATTGATGTAACTGAAGGAGTTAAGAAATTTTTAGAAAGTTCTAAATAAAAATTTACATTTCTTTAAATGATTAGAATAAAAAAAGGAGTAAATTAATTTTTTTATATTAAAAATGAATTATTTTATTTTAATATATACTCTAATAAGAAAGAGAAATATTATGAAATACTTAAAGAAATATGAGATCTTTGAAGCTAAGAAAGAAAATAAGAAAGAAAAGAAATATAGTGGTGAGAATAGAATAATCTTATTAGGACCACCGACAATTGGTAAATCAACTATTTCTAAAGAGTTAGGTAAAGAACTTGGATTAGAAGTGCTATCGCTAGATGTATTGAATTTCGAGATTATAAAAGATTTCACAGAAAAGGGCAGAATAAAAACTGTTGAAATGGCAATATCTGATAAAAAATATCAGGATTCTATTTTGGATTTTGGTGGAGGTCATGTTTATTTTGGAAATAATAAAGATTTGATTAAGGATTATAAAAATGTTTTTGTTTTAATACCATCAGAAGATTATGAGTTAAGTCAAGACTTACTTAAAAAGGCTCACGAAACAAGATTAGATAGTATGATGAGAAAACCAATTGAACATATTTTGAAATCACTTGAAAGTCCGGATTGTGAGTTTGATGAAATAAAAAAGAAAAGATTGATAAAAATTGTTAAGAAAATAATTTCTGGTGGAGCAGGCAAGTTAGAGAAAGATGAAATACCAAAGGCAAGTTTGAAAGAGTTTAAAAATGTTATCGAATCGGGTTTTGAATCGGCACCAGAGTGGGATAAATATCATAACTTATACACTAAGAAAAATGACAAGATAAATAGAAGTATAACAGACAATATAATAGAAGTTTTTACTGAAGGGGGAAAGTGGAGATCTAAATCTGCTATTGTAAATGATATAATAAAAAGATTGAAATAATTTAATATATACAATATGAAATATTTAAAACTATATGAACAATTTAGACTTATTTTAGAAGCAACTGGTAAAAGATGCGTTCTTATTGATGGAACATCATCCGCTGGTAAAACTTATATGAGTGAAGGACTTACTAAAAAGGGATGGGTTATAATCGGAAGTGATAATTTTTCTGATGAAAACGCTACTCCTCCAGCAAAAGAATTAAGAATACCATTCGATCATGCAGGAGAAGGATATGACAAAGAATCTGGAGAAGAATTTCATAGGAGTATACCTGAGTTAAGAAAAGGTGATCCTAAAGAAGTCATTTCAAGAGGTGGAACTCATGTTGGGTGGCCGGGTCATCCAAGACATAATGATTATAAAAAAGTAGATGGGGATCCAAGGGTTTGGTATATGTATCAAGATTATTTATATGGTAGAGGAAAAGATGCAAAAGGTGTTATTTTTGATGATGTTCAAGATACTATTTTGAAATATGTTCCTAATTGTGAATATATTCTATTATATGCTCCTTTAGAAAGATTAAAGGAAAATGTTATTGGAAGATCTACTAAAGGTGATAAAAGAGGTCAATGGGTTTTTTCTGATCAATTTTTAGATAGATTTATGGCAACTGATAACATAAAAGAAAGCTTTGATCCTGAAGAGTTCTATACAATAGACACACTAAAAGAATTATTAGATGACCCAGTTTTACAAAAATCTTTTTCTGATGGTAAATTAGATGTTGATAAATTTATATCAGATCTTGGTATGAAAGAAGAAGGAGTTCAATATTGGATTAAATTAAGAAAACCTCTAGAAAAGGGTCAAAGATTATTTAATTCAAGAGGTAAAGAACCTGAAGACTTAGAAAAATTTATATCATAATTGAAATACTTAAATAAATATGAAATACTTAAAACTATACGAACAATTTAGATTAGTTAAAGAAAATGATGAATCTCTTCCTGGTGGAGATATTCCATCTGGTCAAAATCCTTCTAAACTTATATTGATGGAAGATAGAGGAAAAGACAAAAATATCCTAATAATACCTGGTACTGGTGAAGGTGATGCTGGATTTGCTTCTGATTATAACATATTAGCTCCAAAACTATCTGGTGATTATAATGTTTATTCTTGTAATTGGCCTTCTAATTTTAATGTTGAACAATACGCAAAAGAGTGTGTTGAAGATATTAAAAAAATTGGTGGTAAGTGGACTGTTGGTGGTTATTCTTTTGGGTATAGAATTGCTTATAAAATAGCTAAAGTTTTAGAAGAGGAAAAATCAACTAACTTTTTATATAAGATTTTTGGTATAGATGGTGGAGTTCCTGCTTCAAAAGAAGAAGAAATGAAATATTTATTAAGAGATAATCCACCAAGGATAGCTGTTGCTTATACTAAAGAAGCAATTGAGAAATCTAGAACAGGGAAAGATATAATAAGAGATAAAGACTTTTTTATATTTAGAGAACAATCAAAGTTGGATGAGTTTTTAAGTAGTAATAAATGCCAGACTTATTTTGGTGAAGATGAATGGACACCAGACGATATCACTAATTTGGACTGTGATTATATTGTTGAGAATAAATTCCCTAAAGGAGAAGATTGGAAGAAGAGGTATGTGGATGCTCCAGGTGGTGTCAATCCAGATTATAAAAACTCAGAAGGTAAGCCATTTGAAGAAGAAGATACCAGAATGATTTCAGAGTTTATAGATAGAAACACTTCTGGTAAGACTGGTGGTAATTTTACTGGTCCAGTAGAATCGGAAGTATTGGTTATAGGTAAGTCATCAAATGAGATTGATGAGTCACAAACGAGAATATCATCTAAACTATCTTTTAAGAAATTGAAGGATACTACTATTGGACATGATAATATTTGTGGACCTGTTGTGAGTGGTGGTCCTGATGGAACTGATGAGGTTAGTGGATATCTTAATGATTTTTTAAGTTAACTTTTATATTACTTTTGAATAATAAAAAACCACTCATAATTTGAGTGGTTTTTAAGTAAAATAATTAGATACATTTAATTCTCTTTCTCAATATAAATATATTTGACCGCAGATTTCCCATATTTATTAATAAGTGCATTTTTAATATTACTAACTTCTTCATCTGAAATAATACCTTTGATATAATTTAAATCTACAGGATCTAATAAATCAATATATAGATTATTATTCATAATATCATTAAATCTTCTATTACCGAAATCGGTTCTATATTCTAATTTATCACCAGAATTATGTCCAGCTACATTACCATCAATAAAAGTTGTACCATTTTCATCTATATAATCTTTTTCAGGATTATATCCTTTTTTATCTTTTAATAAAAATTGTTGACTTTTTGAATATAATAAATGATACTCTTTAATATTTTTTTCTAATTCTTCTTTATTACTCTCTAACCATTCTGGACCTACATGAATTACTACTTCAGAATTAGAAAATTGTTTATCAGACTTAATCCAATCAGGTAGCAAATGTGTTGCGTTTTTGAGTTTAGTTTCAAAATTTTCAAATAGTTTTACGTATTTAAGTTTTTTCATAATTTTATTTATTTTTTTCTTTCTATATATATTCCATTTAAAAAATCATTTTTTGTTTTTAGAATGAAAGTAAAGAAAATTTATTATAAATAAAGTATCATATCTGTAATCGTTTAATAATATCTTTAATTCTTGAATATATTTCAACGGCAATTGGTATTGACATTAATGAAATTAAAAATTGATTAATATAAGCATATATTGCTAATGTTTGTCCTTGTGTTAGGTTAACATTATTATGAGTGTATAAAAATAAAGCACCTACTAAAAAAATTGTTTTAACTACATTTAATGAAACCCAATTCTTAGCTTGTAATGTAGATTTGAATGTTATTATTTTTTTTCTTCTTTTTAAGAATGTTTCAATGTTATCTATATCACCGCTAGTAAATATAGTTACTTTATCTTCATAATGTGAATTCCCTACCCTAGTACTCTTTGCTATTTTTTTATAGAAAATAAAAACTATAAAAGATATTGGTATAAATGATGATACTAATAGAACTCCTGTGAGAAAATTATTAGTTAAAATAAAAAATAAAGCACCTACTATTGATACAAATGACATTATTAAGTACTGGATATCATTTTCTAAGAAATTAACCACCTGTTGCCCCATATCTGTTCTGGCTATAGTGGAAGAACAATTTGATGTTTTATCGTTTTTAATATACTCCATCATCATTTTGTTATATATGGTAGTATAGACTTTAGTATCAAACACCATTCTTCTATAAATAAAGAAATTAGCGAAAACTTCAACACCTAAAAAAATATATAACCAATTATAATTTTGATGTAACAAACCATCAATCATTTTACCTAAAATGTATGGTTCACATAAAAAAACAGAATGAGCCAATAACATATAAAAATATATTTTTAAAAGAGACCATCTGTGATTTTTAAATATATCTATTAAATACTTCATATAAATTTATCTATATTACAAATATAATAAAAAAAACCACTCAAATTATGAGTGGTTTTATTATTTTTATCATTAAATATGGTTATTCAAAGTTATGGCTATCATCTATGTTTCTATGCATATCATCTAAAGACTTAATCATATCAATAGCTTCTCCTTCGGAACTATAGTATTTACCACTATTTGTCCATAATGTGCCACTATCTGGGAGTTTAAATTCTTTATCAACAGGATTTTTCATATGTATTTCCCACTTACCATATTTATTTGGAACTGCTTTATATTCAACTTTTGCAAAAGATTCAAATAGTTTTACGTATTTAAGTTTTTTCATAATTTTATTTCTTTTTATTGAATTGGTTGATTTTTAATTTCATTTTCCATCAATTTTGTAGCGTCCATAATACTAATCTCTGATAAATTGTGAAAGTTTGATCCAATTCTTATTCCCATTTCTGTTTTACCAGTTTGTTCTGACCATTTTTTAAGTATATCAACTATCAAACCAGCGTATTTTTCTGGATAACGGAATTCGTCATTATTTGCTTCTATTTTAATCGAACCAGAGTAATCAACTATAATGTAACCAGCACACTCCCTTCCAGCCTTTATTGGCATACCACTCACATCGTGATTTGGATATTTTTTGAAATCATTTACCAAAGCTTGAGCATCTTGACATTTTACATATATAGCAATTGTCAATTCATTTCTTGGTGAGATCATGAAATTGATAACATCATCTTCTACAGAAGTTTGTCCGACAAATCTATATGCATCAATTCCTAATGATTCAAGTTCTTTTCCTGAAACTAGATAAGCCCCTTGCTTTATCTCAGCAGTTGTAAAATTCTCAAACAACTTAACATATTTTAGATTTTTCATAATTTTATTTTATTTTTTTTATATATATTCCATTTAAAAACTCATTTTTTGTTTTTTTGATATTTTTTTTAATTTTATCTGTTGAATAATAAAAAACCACTCATAATTTGAGTGGTTTTTTTCATTATCTGTAATTTAAAATAGTTTGATCGTATATCTTTTTATTAAGCTCTTTGTGTTGTGATGATATACTATTAATCTCAATTTTTGATTTATAAAATGGTTTACCATTATTAGCAACAACTACTAATCTATAAACACTTGTTGTAGGTTTTCACTAATTATTTGTTTGTTAGCATCTAACGTATCTTGACCATTATTGATGAGGTCTAATAGGAAAATGACTTGTTCGTTTACTGGTTTAGACTTAATGATGTCTATTTGTGTTTGTGTTAATGTTTTCATGTTTTTTATTTTTTAGTTATAAATCAAAGATAGTTAATTACACCGAAATATATCTTCAGTTTTAAAAAGTTAGATATAAAATTTAATATATAAAAGAAAAAAATAATTTTATGCCTTATACAAATAATAATGGTCAAACAAGAGTTGGAATTAGGAGTGGAGTTTTAGTGGCTCAAACTCCTTCAGCATCAACTTTATGGAATAGTATTTATGCTGTTTATAATGGTGATTCAGTTGGATCACAATCACTAAAAACATCGTTATATGCGGTGTATAATGGTGAATCAAATACAAATGATTCATTTGGGACTAATAATGGAACTGCGGTTGGTGGTTTAACTTATACTACTGGTAAAATTGGAGATGCATTTACATTTAATGGAACTAATGCTTATGTTAATTTACCTGATAATTCAATTAAATCGATATTAAGTGGTGATTTTAGTATATCTTGTTGGTTTTATCCTACAGACACATCTAATGTTTGGAGAACTATAATCAATTGTTATTCAGGATCTGGAGGGGCACCTCATTATGGATTTGAATTGAGTGTTAGAGCTGGAGTTGAACCTATGTTTGGGATTTATAACGGATATTCTAGTTCATCATTATCGAGAAATAACACATTTAATATAAATCAATGGAATCATGTTGTGATTACGAGAAAGTATGGTGTTGGGACTAAAATGTATTATAATGGATCTTTAGTAACATCAAATACTGATACGTTGAACCCTGGTATAACTAGTGTAATGAATTCTGCTATAGGTGCTTTTAAATATACTTATATCGCTCAAATACAAGCTAATGGTAATAAAATTGACGCATTAAATATCTGGCAAAAAGAACTTACTCCATCGGAAGTATCAGAACTATACAACTCAGGAAATGGTTCACAATACATAGGAGATAGTTTCTATAGACCGACTACAGGTGATGGGTTGTATAATAATAATGGAACTGCACAAGGTGGATTAACTTATGTACCTGGTAAAGTTGGAACTGCGTTTCAATTTAATGGTACGAATGCTTATGTGAGTTTACCAAATACATCTGGACAATTCAATTTAACAGGGGATTTTAGCGTTAGTTGTTGGTTTAAAACTAACACAGTATCAGGTTACCAACTTATTTTTAGCAACTTATCATATAATGGTGGTGCTCGAAAAGGGTTTTACATTATATTATCTACGAACACTATAGGATGTTGGTTAGTTAATCAACCTACATATAGTCAAGAATTTTATACTTCATCAGTTGTGAGTATAAACACATGGTATCATTTGTCAGTGACAAGGGAATCTGGTGTTGTTAAAATATATCTAAATGGTACTTTACTTGCTACAGATACCAATGCTATACCATTATCATACGTAACAACTCTAACTTCAATTGGTGCCTACACTAATGGATTAACGCCAATATTATATTATTTTAACGGAAATATTGACGCATTCAACATCTGGCAAAAAGCACTTACCCAATCCGAAATCACCGAACTATACAACTCAGGTAATGGTAAACAATATGTTAATACTAATATAATAACTAATGGACTTATCTTAAACTTAGATGCTAGCAATACATCATCTTATTCTGGAACAGGAACAACATGGACCAATTTAGTTGGTGGTAGTTATAATGCAACATTATATAATGGAGTTAGTTATACTTCAACTAATAGCGGTGGATTAACTTTTGATGGTGTTAATGATTATGTACTATTAAATAGCGCTAATAAACCATCCACAACTTCAGCAAATAGTGGATTTAGTTTTGGTATGTGGTTTAATCTAAATGGATGGTCTTCTGGTAAAGGTATTCTTCAAATTGCATATCCAAATAGTTTAACAAGCACAACACCTACCTTCTTAATTAATACGGTAAATACAGACCAAATTCAATATTATATTGGTGGTGCTGGATGGGCTGGTAGCACTACATTGACTAATAAAAACGCACCTCAATATTTCGCATTCACTGTTAGCTCTAATGCATCAAGTGTGACTATTTTGAAAGTTTATATAAATGGTGTTTACCAATTTACAGTGAACAATCCTTTTGATCTTGGTACGTTTAACAATAAAGATATCTATATAGGAAATGGATATAATGGATTTATGTCGATGAATTGTTATTCTGTACATATGTATAATAATAAAACATTAACAGATGCTGAAGTACTTCAAAACTATATAAATACAAAATCAAGATTTGGATTATAAAAAATAAAATATAAAAAATGAAAGTAAGACAATTAACAACAGAACAAAAAGACCAATTAATAGGTCAATTATGGAATGAGAGTGCATATTTCAACCCAACTCAAGACGCAAACGGAAACTGGTTCATCTCAAATGAAGAAGTAAACGGATGCGTAAAAGAAGAATTCTCATGGGTTAAAGAATTGGCAGAAATAGACTACAACCCAGTTGTAACAGAGTTACCAAATTAATATGGAAACACTTTTTAAAATCCTCATCTAATAAGGTGGGGATTTTTTTATTTTAATATTTAATATATAAAAGAAAAAAATAATTTTATGCCTTTTACAAATAATAATGGCCAAACGAGAGTAGGAGTTAGAATATCTCCTTTAGTTTCTCAGGTGACAGCATCAACTTTATGGAATAGTATTTATTCAGTATATAACGCTGATTGGACTGCTTCATCATCACTAAAAACATCTTTATACGCAGTTTATAATGGTGAATTAAATACTAATGATTCTTATGGTAGTAATAATGGAACTGCGATCGGTGGATTAACTTATTCAACTGGAAAAATTGGGAATTCTTTTAAATTTAATGGGACTAATGCTTATGTTAGTTTACCTGACAATTCATTAAATTTCACTGGTGATTTTAGTATTAGTTTGTGGTTATATCATACAGCAAGTGGGAACCAAGAAATTATATCTTCATTTTATTATAGAGTATCACCCTATTCTTATTCTGGTTGGAGATTGATGTTGGATAATATATTAGGTCAAACTAATAAAATCGGCTTCTTTATTCCTAAATCAGGAGCAACTTCTTTAGCTTATACTCAATGGGATTATAAAACTACTTCTTTAACCTTAAACGCTTGGAATCATATAGTGATAGTTAGAAAAAGTGGCGTTGATACTTTAGCATGGGTAAATGGTATAAGTCAGGCGTATAATTTAAATGAGTCAAATGGTGGTCTTAAAACACAAGACCCAACTTATAGTGGTCTCGAAAAAAGTAGCATAGGTGTTGCTGGTGGAAGTACAAACTTTTCTTTATATATGAAAGCCAATAGTCAAATTGATGGAATAAATATTTGGAACCGTGCACTAACCGAATCAGAAATCACCGAACTATACAACTCAGGAAATGGTTCACAATATATTTCTGGTGATTTTTACAAACCAACAACAAGTGATTCTCTTTATTTAAATAATGGAACTGCAGTTGGAGGATTAACTTATGTACCAGGTAAAGTTGGAACGGCATTTAATTTCAATGGAACTGATGCTTATGTTAATATGGGTGATGTTATGAATGTTGGATTAAGTAGTTGGTCTTATGGAATGTGGTTTAATGTTAATAACATATCATCTACGAGAATTTTATTTTCTAAAACATTATCAGGTGAAAATACAGGAAGAATAAGATGTAGTGTTACTACAGGTGGTGTAATAAGATTTGCTTTTGCACCAACAAACACAGCATCTACTGATGATATAGATATTCAAACCACTAATACAATATCATTAAATACTTGGTATCATGTTGTTTTTGTTTTGGATAGAACTAATAACATGAAAATATATTTAAATGGAGTTTTACAATCAGTAACGGTTTCAGTTGCTGCAAATAATTTAATACCATATTCAGGGGTTAATTTTAATAATATAAACCCATTTAGAATAGGTTCGGCAACTGGAGCTGATAATACATCACCAACTGGTTTATTCAGTGGTCAAATTGATGCATTTAACGTATGGGATAGAGTATTAACCCAATCCGAAATAACAGAACTTTATAACTCTGGTAATGGAGTTCAATATTCTAACCCTCTATCACCTCTATTATTAGATAGTTATTATGGAGCAGCTGCAGCATACTCATTAAGAAAATTAAAAAATTCTTGGACTGGATCAGCAATTAAAGTTAGAAGATCTAATGATAATGTAGAACAAAACATTGGATTTGATGCATCTGGTAATTTGGACACAACAGCGTTAACAACATTTGTTGGTGCGAATAACATTTCTCTATACTCAGAGGAATTGGATAATGCTTATTGGATCAAAAAATTGACAACAGTTACATCAAATCAAACAACAGCACCAGATGGAACAATGACTGCTGATTTAGTTAGTGAGACAATTGACGGTAATACACATGGTATTTCACCAAATTATGCAAGTACATCTTTTCCAGCAGGTACAAATTGGAATATAAGCTGTTATGTTAAGAAAGGACCAGGAGCAAACGCACCTAATACATTTGGTATAGGATTTGCACATGGTCTTAATTTAGATACAACAGTTTTGTTTAGTTTTTCAACGGTTGGTGAAATTGATCGATATGTTTACACTAATGATTCTAATGTAGGTTCATCTATGGTATCAGTAGGAAATGGATGGTGGAGATGTTCAGTTTGGGGAACAACAACTGTAACATCGAGTAAAGTTGCTTGTGGATCATTTAGATTCAATAACAACTCTAATATACTTTCACCAAATGCTTATGTAGGAAAGACAGATGCTGACATCTATATTTGGGGATGGCAATTCTCTAAAGGCCTAAATGACACATCAGTATTAACAACACAACCATATATGAAAACAACTGCTACCGAAGCCGGAAATGGATATGTATCAACATGGTATGACCAGTCAGGGAATGGTAGAGATACTATACAAGCAACAGCTACTAATCAACCACAAATAGTTGTAAATGGTACATTACATACAGTTAATTCTAAACCAGCAATTAAATGGAGTAGCTCAAGTACATTAGCTTTAGCATCAACCTTAAATTTAACTACCCAAACATACTTTGTTGTTAACAAAAACGATAGCAATTTGATATCATCATCAACATATCAAGTTATATCAACAGGGGATGCTTCAGGAACAATGTCAACCGCTGTATATAGTTATGGTAACGTAACTACATCATTAACAAATAAGGCTATTAGTAATATTGTGAATATAAGTGGTCTTGTTTATGGTGCCGGAAATGGTAATACCGTGGTGGCTAATCAACATTTGAATAATTTTAAATATTTATCAGATGGATCTACTGAGATATGGTTAGACAACACAACTTTAAGTTTATCAATTTCAACAAGTGGTACAAGACCTTATTCGAATACTGCTGGGGGTAATTATCCAAGAACATTTACCAGGATAGGTAATAACTCTGCAAAAACAAATGGATTAGTTGGTAGTTTCCAAGAGTTCATCATTTATCCTTCTAATATGAACATTATAAGTGTTAATAATAACATAAACTCATACTATTCAATCTATTAATTTAAAATAATAAATGAAAATCCCCACCTTATTAGATGGGGATTTTTTAATAAAAAAATTAATATATAATAAAAAAATAATAAAAATATGAAACGATTAAAAGATTTTATAAATAAAAATGAAGATTCTATGAAATACTTAAAGAAGTTTGAAAGTTGGGAAGAAGAATCCGGAGAAGAACATGATGCTTATTATGATGATGAACCTTCTACAACTGATGAGGTTGCCCAAAAATGGGAAGAATTATTAGATGATTCATTCTTTTTTGATTTTTTAGAAGCTTATCCATCAAAGAGGGAGTTTGAAGAGAAATTGAATAATTATAATATGAGTGATGTGGATAGGGACATTTATGGTGATAAAACTGAAGTTTGTATGTTAGAAACGGAGTTCAGATCATTCCCAGGTGAAGATGTATGGAATGACTTCTATAATGAATTAGTTAATGTAAATTGGTAATAAAATTAAAACCCATTCAAAATCGAGTGGGTTTTTTATATCCCTAATTCATTAAGTTTCTTTTCTCTTATCAATCGAGTTTTCTCTCTCTTATATTGTAAATTATTTACGAATGTAGTACCGTTGTATGACCAGCCTTCTCTAACGACTCCATTAACATTCATTGGTACGCTATAGACACATTTAACAATCCAATTATTACTATTAAGATCATTATCAATAATTACATCATAATGTTCTAAGGTTACTGGGACTCCATGTTCCGTTCCAAAATTATGTTCATCATAACAGATTTTCTCTAATATTGTTTTATCTAATTCCATATAGTTTAAAATTTTCGTATTCTCGCTCGAAGAATTCCATGAACCTCATCCATAGCCTTTTGCATATTTTGGCGTTTTACATAGATATGATTGCCCTTTGTCCATCCCCATTTGCGTCCTATATCAAGGGCCTTTACATATTCCTCTCTGGTGTACATTGTATAGGTAGAAGTAAAACTCCCTTCGTATTGTATATTAACAGTTTCCATATATTTCTATGAGTTATTTCAAACATAATATTACAAAGATAAGGTTTTATTTTGTATAAACAAATAAAGAAATATTAATATAATAAGTCTTTCATACTCCAAGTTTAAAAAACATTTCTCTAACCTTAGCAGAAACATATTTGTTTACATCTTTTGGCTCTAATCCATTTTTAACTAATGTATCCGATTCTTCTTTAATAACATCATTAACAACCCAACGAATAAGATCTCCCATCTTCTTAATATCAATAGGTTCATTATTCGGGAATGTATTTTCTAATCCCTGATTGAAACGACTTTCTGTTACAACATACTCGACAAATTCATTAATAGAATTCAATTTCTCAACATCAACAGCAGCTAACGTTTTTACTTTTGAAGAACTGTGCTTTTCTCCCTTAACTTTGAACCTATGAACTACACCATTAAACTCAATAGACCAAACAATCCCCTCTCCAATTCCAACTTCTCCAAATTCTTTTGCAACTGGACATTGTTCCTCAACAGCAATAGTTAAATCTGATAATTTGTTTTGAACTAATTGAGGCATATTAAAGTCAATTTCTATTTCATATGTTTGGAAATCTTCTATATTATAAATCCTAACATCATTATTTTTCAAATAAGAACTGTCTACCCAGTATGCTGGATTTGATTTAAGTTCTTCTTCGGTTTCAGTATGTGGAGTAATCTTAACACCAAAGATAAAGAATGATTTCTCTATGTTAGAAATCCCTACACCTCTTTGAATACCTTTACCAGCCCATTCGCCATAAATAGAAATTGTATTTTTATCCACATCAATATTTTCCTTAGTGGCAACCTCATGAAATAATCCTATGAATTCTGTTTCGTGAGAATGAGCAAAGAAAGCAAATCCTGCGTTATCATGTTCTGGTGTGATAATATTTTCTCGGGATTGTGCCCACATACCGGATTCTCCATTAAATGAAACTCCAGCGTTGGTTCCGTGTAACTTAACAGTTCCTTTAAACTTTAATGTTGGTTTAGGTAGTGATGGATCGTAGATTGCTTCGCCATTCTCATCGAGACCAACAAAGTTATATTGTCTGTTAATATTTGATACAACTGTTCTAAATTGATCAATTGATGGAAATTTAATCATCTTTTTCATAAAGACAAATATAATGAATTATTTTTTAATATATAAAATTATGAAATTAAAAAAATATAAAGATTTTATTATTAAGGAAGAAAAAGAAGAGTTCATAAATATAGATGGTGTAAAATTCTATCATGGAACTGTTGGATTCGAAATAGAATCTATAAAGGATTTAAATCCTTTATTCAGACAAACGGATGAGTATAGGAAAATACAGAAGGATCCACAGAGAAAGGGTCGTAGTGCTTCTTCTGAATCCGGCACAGGAATATACTTTGGTCGAAATTTTGATAAGATGGGACCAGAAGATAGTGGGCAATTTTTTCATCCTAATATGGCCAGGTCACCTGAGATCACTATGGGATTTATGTATGAAATGACTCTTAAACCAAATTCAAAAGTTTTAGTTAGTAGTGATTGGTATGGTTGTATATCAGAAGAAGAATATAAAAAGTTAAGATCTAAAGGTATTGATGCAATTTCTGAACATACAATTAGTTATGAGAATGGTGGTGGTCTTTTATTACTTAATACGGATGCTGTACAGACATGGAAGGAAATTAAAAGATGGGAAAGGCCTTTTAATGTTAAATTATTGAAAGAGAATCCAGAGGCAGCAAAAGCCGAGTCGGAATGGAAACCAGGTGATATTGTTCCTGAACCTTTTATAGAATTAGAGAGTAAAAAATTTTTTAATTTTAATGAAGTAGAAGAATATGTGAAGAAACACTTAGGTGATGTAAAGGTTCCATATGAAGGTGATGTGTATAGTAAAGATGATAAGAATTGTGTGGAGATTGTAAGACCTGATGTAGTTTTTAAATAATACCAATTTCTTTGAGTTTCATATCTCTAATTTTAGGAGTTGTATTTCTCTCCACTCTTCTAAAGAAACGAATAACTTCTTATTATAAGATAAGATTTCACCTCTATCATTTTTAATACCAATTAGGTTAACAAGTTCTATTTTATCGTTATCATCAAATATTACATATTGTCCAGGTTGTTGGTAATGGACATCATATGATTTCCCAACTGTTATATCTTCTCTATTGGTTTTATAGCATAAATTCTCACCTAGGTTTGCACACACTACTTTCATATTCCTAGTTCTTTAAGTTTCTCTTCTCTTATTTCCACTATATCTCGAAAGTATTCAGCGGCATACTTTCTAAACTTACCATCTTCACAAGCAACTATATAATATGGTCCTGCTGGTTTTAAAGTAGTTGGATCATATAGGGTTGGTGTGAGTTCACATTCATACATATTACCCTTAATCAAAATGTGTTCGACACCTCCTCCTAATGGATTTGCCATACTCACATCTATTTTAGATTGACATTTCATAGTATTCCAAGTTCTTTAAGTTTTCTAAATATAAGAATTGTTTTTAAATACACAATTCAGTTAATCTACAATCTCTCACAATAGGTCTAATTTTGTCGACCAATCCCACATATCTTTCCTTTGTGTTATCTTTTAATGAGTTAAAATGTTCTAAATCAAATGATGTAATAGTCCAATGTTCTAAGAATTGAGAAAATAATTTTATTTGAGCATAAACTGGTGTAAAAAGCATTTCATAATATATGGGTTCTCCATATCTTATCACAACCAGTTTATTGTCCATATCATATGTAGTTATTGATATGTGATTCAATCCTTCAGAAGGTCTTTTAACTATATCTACATTATATTCAACACCAGTCTTTTTTAGTTTGGCTCTAACTTTTATCATTTTAATAATTCGTTTATTTTTATAATATATAAAGATATAAATAAATTTTTAATATATAAAATTAATATATAAAATTAATATATAATAAAAAATAATAAAAAATAATAAAATTAATATATAAAATTAATATATAATAAAAAATAATAAAATAAATATGAAACACTTAAAAACATTTAGAATATTTGAAACAAAAGTAGAAGTAGATGATTCTTTTTTGGAAGTATTAGGTAAAATTAAAGACCAAATAAGTTCTAAAACATTAAAAAACCAACACACTATTATTGGTGATTTTGTTAAAAGGGGTGGTAATGCAAAGGATATTCAGGAGATCATTGATGATTTAAAAAAAGAAACTGATAGAGATGCTAATATTTCTAAATTATCAGCTGCTAAAGAAGGTGAGAAATTTGCCAAATATGTTGTATATACAAAGGAAGGTCAAAGGGGTAAACAAACAATGAAAATTGCTAGATTAATTAAAACACTTTTTGGTGATAAGTATGATGATAAATTAGTAAGAGTATTTAATGATATGTTTCAATTAGCTATCGATATTTTAAATGGAGATGCTGAAGGTGAAGAAAAATATATGAAGAAAGATTAATAAAAATCATGATGAAATGGATTAAATTATAGTGGTATAATATCCGATTGCCCTATAACAGTTTCTACTCCATCAATGAGTACTAAATATTCTGGCATCCATTTGCCTTTTCTGGCTTCTATGACCTGGGTTAAACCTCTCTTTTTATTTAGTTTAATAGTATCTCCTGGTGAAAACTTTTTATAAGTAAACTCACCAGGATTTTTTATTAACCATTCTCCGAGGTTTACTCTTTCGGGTTCTGATTGTTCTTCATACTCATAATCATCGTCGTCATAGTATCCATCATAATAATCTTCATATCCATCACATACGATTGTGTAATCACTAGCTGGTTGATATTTCATTAGATTATCATTACATCTTTTACAAAGGACATTTTGTGTGTGGTATCCAACCTCATCATCACCTTTATAGATTGTGTATCTTATTGTGTTATTACTCATAAGACAAATATAAGGATTAATTTTTATTTTATTCCCAGTTTATCTAGTTTATCATCACGTCTAGTTACTACATCTAAATATCCATCCCATTCCATGATTTTATTTACTTTTTGTTTAAGTCTAATTTCTTGGTCGGTTTGAAATAACTTTTTTGAGTAAATTTCATCTAACTTACTTTTTATTCTTTTGGCTAATACTTCTGGGTTATCGACTAATTCAAAACAAGCAATTCTTTTAAGTCCAAACCAGTTTTGTTGATAGAGGTCTAACTCTTTTCCAGTAGGAATATTTTTATCAAGTTTAAGTATAAAATCACCCAGGTGTTCGTGGTGGACTATTTTAGTCCTCTTAAAGGTCTTAAAGAAGTAATAGAATATAATCGATTTTTCTTCTCTATGCCAATAACTTAATCCATACATAATTGTTTGAATAAGTGCCATTACGAGTATTGCTAAAATAGATCCAAGTACAATCGTAATGGTTTCTGGTGTCTTATTATTAAATGTATTATAAAGTAGACCAAATAAAATGGACTTAAATACATAGCAAGTTAATAGTTGGGTTAAAATACCTATACTTAGGTAAAACGTTCTTTTAATCTTAAACATATTCATAATAGATCATTTATATCGTGTGAATAGAAATAGTCTACATTCATTTCTTCATCTTCTATTTCTATGATGTAGCAACCATCTTTCATTTGGAAGATTTGTTTACCGTCTTTACGTAGTAGGGACATTTTAACAAATCCACTTTTATTGATGGAATAAAATTCACCTTCTGTATTTTCCCATCCGTTATATTCAGTGGTTATAGGAACCATTATCTACGGTTAAATCATAATCAAAATCTAGTTCTTTCATAGTAAAAATTTTTGTCCCCTAACGGGTAGTATTACAAATATATCAAATTTAGTTTTATATTCCTAATTGATTTAGTTTTTCGTTTCTATAATACTCTTTATCGATTTTTATAAAATCTTTTTCGAAGCATTCATCTAGCATAGATTTGGTGTATAATACTAGTTTTCCATTAAAATTGATTATTATATTATTGGATTTAATCTCCTTTATAAATCCTTTTGAGGTTCCTTTGCTGCTGATGCTGATAAGTCTTAGTCCTACTTTATATTTCATAGGGTAGTTTTAGATCTGAATAATTTAAGTATTTCAATTTTTGTTTACAAATTTCGTAATAGTCTAATTTTTTCATGCTCTAAATATTTAGATGTTAAATACTTATATTTAGTTATAGATATAATATAGTTAGGTGCAATAAACCTAATTGCTCCACCATCTTTTCTTTCCACAATTGCAACACTTACCATACATAAACAAACCAGTATCTTTGCAATATACATCTAATTCTATTTGATAGTTTGTTTATGTATTTACCTATATTAAAATTTACTGCACCTAACAACGTGTATAAAACATTGCTTTGCTTAGTGATATCTTGTTGTTTCTGCTCTTTATTCATGCTTATCTATTATTTAAAGTTTTGTATTTCAATTCGCAACGTTTCATACACGCAGTCGTTATGTGTAATTTTATTCCCACACACTATACGCACCAAATTCATCATCAAATTCAATGTGATTTAATATAAAACCATGTTTCTTATCATTTACGATTGTATATTTTATGTAATAGTCTTTATTAAAATTTTCTTTTATATCATTTATCAATTTCTGTGCTAATTCTATCATGGATTGTTTTACTTCATCTTTATCATGATTCATAACAGCAAATGATTGAAACTTTGGATTAACCATTGTTCCCATACCTATAACACCACGATGATAACTCATATAATATGCTGGGTTTCCATCTGGGTCTAATCCAAAATTATTTTTAGCAAATTCATAAAGAAAATTTTCAAAATCGCAACTATCACTAACATCAGATATATTCAAGTTTTCATTGAACTCTCCGAAACTTTTTATGTTCTTATTTTTCATATTGTTAAATTATTTTTTAGTATATATTAAAAAGAAAACCTAAATATATCTGAGAAACGTTAGGTTCAATTAAAACTAAACCTAACAAGTTGTATAATCAATTAAAAAAGATCATACACCAAATCGTTAGATCCAATTAAAACCGAATCTAACAACAAATATAAGAAATAAATTGAAATAAAAAAAGGAGTATTTATTTACTCCTCATATTTGTGATCGTTATAGTTAATTATGATTTAATAGCTTTTCTAAAGTTTCTTCTCTTATTTCTTCTAAAAATCTGAGGTTTGATCTTTCAATTGACGTTGTAGATCCGTCATCAGTAATAACAAAATAAGTGTTGGGATCGATTTGCGATTGACCCTTTATTTGATATAATTTATTTGGTTTCAAATAAGGTGGATAATTATCCAAGATTATTTTTGCTTTCATTATCTTATGAAGATTTTTTCATCACCATTTTCATTAATAACTTTAATCTCTTGTTTATCATCACCTAATTTAAGATCATGTCCAACACCATCTATAATTAATGAAAATGTGTTCCAATCCATTTCAATTTCTTTAGCATTAATAATTGTGTTGTAAAAATCTTCATTGGATTCTTTGGTTTTATCTAACCACTCTTGTTGTTCCCAGAATTTTTTCATATTTATATTTTATAAATAACTATAACAATGTGTATATGTAGTGATTTCTATTATATTTAATCAACCTTGTTTGTTAATATTTATATTCATTTCTTCAATAAAGTTTGGTGTAAATCATTTAAGTTTGTAATAATTTTACGCAACTGTATATACCTGCAATCGTTATAAGAAATAATAAAATTTATTTCTTTTTCATACTATAAATCATATCCAACATACATCTCTTTTCGTAGTTTTTCAGATTTTTAATATCATCAAATGAAAGAAATAAATTTTTCATCAGTATAAAATTCTCATTCATTTTTCTCTTAATCTTATTTGTTTTCATAATTTTATATATTATTTTTACATACTTATAACAAATGATAAACAACATTACTCGATGATGGTACATCGAGAGTTCCACTAAAACGATTGTTTATCATC
>ENA-UPTJ01000692-UPTJ01000692.1-marine-metagenome-genome-assembly--contig:-NODE-692-length-20277-cov-4.696271_pt1 | contig 20277 bp, 15 predicted proteins | sample MGYA00238168_ERZ767080 | MGnify/ENA primary metagenome ERZ767080 (study PRJEB28935, sample SAMN06266237) | marine metagenome | isolation source: Columbia River Estuary | place: USA:Columbia River Estuary... | reverse complement strand
AATCGATGCGGATGATGTCGTTCGGAATGATGTGATCCACTTTATACTCGCAGGTATAGGGATTGTCGACCGTGTCGATGTGTACCAGCCAATAGATGTCGGCTCGCTTGGGTTTTTTATTGAGGATGGAGTAGATGACCTTGTGTTCGATCTCGTTGGGATTGTTTGCGCTGGTCATGTACACTAGGTGCGTAGCGTATTTGGGAACGGTGCGGTCGTTGCTCAGTTCTTGGATCTTAGGAATGTAGTTTTCCAAGCGAACGAACTCTATGTAGCGATTCTTGATCTTACGTGCGCGGTACCAGATGTACATGACGGCGAAGAGGAGTCCGCCAATGATCAAGGTGACATAACCGCCGTGTTCGAATTTTTGCAAGTTGGCGATTAGGAAGGAGAATTCAATGGTCAGATACACTGCCAAATACAAGTAGATCAAGATCGGTTTGATTCGGTGCAAAACTAAGTAGTTGGCAAAAAGCATGGAGGTCGAGATCATGCAAAGGGTGATGGCCAAGCCATAAGCCGCTTCCATGTTGGTGGATTTCTGAAAGTAGATCACCATGATCACGCAACCCACATACAAAAGCATGTTGGCACCGGGGATATACAACTGCCCCCTTTCTTCCGTTGGGTAGTTGATCTTCATCTTGGGCCATAGATTCAGTCGAATGGCTTCGCTCACCAGGGTGAAAGAACCGCTGATCAATGCCTGCGAAGCAATGATGGCGGCCAAGGTGGCAATCAAGATGCCAGGCAACAAAAACCAATTCGGCATGATTGCATAGAATGGGTTGCTGATGTTGACATTGAAGATCCCATTGCTGAACAGATGGGCCGTAGCCGGATCGGGGTGATTGATTTGGGCTAACAACCAAGCTCCTTGGCCCAGATAATTTATGATCAGGGCCGTCTTCACGAAGATCCAGGAGTAGCGAATGTTCCATTTACCGCAGTGACCAAGGTCACTGTACAGCGCTTCCGCTCCAGTTGTGCATAAAAAAACAGCCCCCAAAATCCAAAATCCTTTTGGGTATAGGGTTAGGAGTTGAATCGCATAATGAGGGCTAAAGGCTTTGAAAATCCGGAGATCATCCAAAATATGTACCGATCCCAAAGCGGCCAGCATCAAGAACCAAATCAGCATCATGGGACCAAACAGCTTTCCGATCGATGCAGTTCCAAATTGCTGAAGGAAGAAAAGCAAGGTGAGGATGGCCAGCACAATGTATACGATCGACAAGGTAGAAATATCTTGAAAGGCTGTAATCTGACGCAAACCTTCTACCGCGGAGGTCACGGAGATAGGGGGGGTGATCATTCCGTCTGCGAGCAATGCCGCTCCACCAATCATGGCTGGGATCACCAACCATTTTTTACGCCGACGCACCAAGGCAAACAAAGAGAAAATCCCACCTTCACCTCGATTGTCCGCCTGCAAGGTCAGGATCACATATTTTATCGTGGTTTGCAGCGTCAAGGTCCATATGATACAGGAAAGGGCGCCCACGACCAATAGTTCATCAATGGGCTTGTCTTTTATGACGGCATTCAATACATAGAGCGGGGAGGTTCCGATGTCACCGTATATAATTCCTAATGCGATCAACAGGCCGGCGGCCGAGATTTTCTGGGTAGTGGTTTTCACAAAGGGAAACTTAAAAGGGATGAGCTGAATCGATCGAGCGGAGAATGAGGTGACATGTGTTCGAAATCGGGAACAAAGGTATAGACAAAAACAGGATACGGCCCAAACGTCGATCGCACGTTTATTTAACGACGGTTTTTACAAACGACCGATCGGGTTTGACTAATTTCGAGGATCCGAAAATGTCCGCCTATGTACCGGCCGCTTCTCCTTTCCCTGATTGCTTCTTTCCTCCTTTTGGCTGCCGATGCGCAAAAGTTGATCTATGCGGAGCCCGACCGGGCCGATAGTCGACGCATGAATTTTGAGATCATTGGCAAGGTAGGTCCACATTTTCTGATCTACAAGAACGTTCGGAATCAACACTGGATCACCTCGCTGAATAACGAGATGGAGCAAGTAGACAAAGTGGTACAAGATCATCTCCCGATCAATGACCAGCTGATCAACATCGACTTTGTTGCCTACCCCCAATCGGCGTGGATGATCTATCAGCATCAGAAGAAGAACATCGTTTATTGCCAGGCCGCCCGTGTCGACGAACGGGGCCGCCGGATTGGTGAACCCATAGAGCTCGATACCAGCCTGGTCCGCACCGTATCGCCGAGTACGGTTTATACCACCCTGACCAGTGAAGACCGTAAGCGGATCCTGGTGTTCAAGGTCAATAGCCGTAATAAGCAACTGTATCGACTCACCACCTTCCTGTACAACGACCAGCTGCAACTGCTGCGTCGATCCGACCTGGTCATCCCCATGGAGGAACGTTCCGAAACCCTGGGTAATTTCACCCTCGACAATGCCGGTAACCTGGCCTATTTAAAGATCCATCGACCGGCCAACGAAAACATCGACGGCATCCAATTTCATTATCAACCCGCGGTAGGGGACAGCATCCAGATCACGCCCCTCATACTCAACAGTGTTTGGATCGATGAACCGCAATTGCGCGCCGACAATGTGAACGGTAAATTTCTGGTCGCCGGGATGGCCTACGGCGAGCGACGCGGGAATGTAGATGGCTTGTTTTTCTGGACTTGGGACAAAGCCTCCATGCGTTCCGCCCTACAAGGATTTTACTCCTTTCCGCAAAACTTACGCCAGGAGGCCAAGGGCAATGCCAGTGTCCGCACCGCATTCAACGATCATTTTCTTCGCCAGTTGTCCATCCGCCGAGATGGAGGATGGGTGATCAGCACCGAGAGCTACTACACCACCTCCCGATTCAATACCTGGAATCGATGGGACTATCTCTATGGCACCCCGTATTACTATCCCAGCATCTCAGATTTTTATTACTACTCGCCGTATTACAATCGATATTTCTACAACAACCGCCAGGCCGGTCAGAATCAAGTGCGTCACCATGCCGATAACATTGCCATCCTTTCTTTTACCCGGGATGGTCAGCCGGAGTGGAATACCGTGATCTCCAAAGGCCAGTTCAACGACGATTCGGATGACTTACTCTCGTTTTATCCGTTTATTGTGGGCGGACAATTGCACTACATCCTGAACCTGCCCGAACGACGATTGAATCTACTGCAGGATTTTACCCTAGGAACAGACGGAGCTTTGAATCGGAATCCAACCCTGCGCAATCTCGACAGAGGCTATGAACTGATGCCCCGATTTGCCAAACAAGTTGGCGCCCGACAAGTACTGCTGCCGTGTATCTATCGCAATTATCTTTGTTTTGCCAAGATCGACTACACGCCTTAAACGATCGGCTACCTCCCATTGATTGGAATATTCAGACAACGGACCCCCTTGGTATGGATCGCACTCCCGATCTATGCTGTTTTCATTAAGTGGCCTTATTGGACCCTGCCTCAATCCTTAGCCGATACCTCAACGGGCGGCGTTTTGTTTGAGCCACTGATCCGATTTCTTAATGGCGATCAACCCCAATCGATCCGGCTGCGTTTAGTTGGACTTTTATTGAACCTCCTCCAAGCCCTGCTCATCAATGCCCTGATCAACCGTCATCGAATGATGGGATCGGTCAATCAGTTGCCTGCCTTGGCATACCTGACGATTAGTTCGGCGCTTCCGGCCTGGAATGCATTTACTCCAACCAGCCTGGTCATCACCATCACGCTCTGGATCTTTCAATCTCAGTTCTCCTTGTATCAATCTCCCCAATCCCGCGGAGCGGTGTACAATCGGTGTTTGGTATGGGCCCTGTTGCCCCTGATCGAGCCGGCCGCTTGGTCGCTTTGCTTATGGGGCTGGATCTGCATCTGGGTGATGCGCCCCTTCCGCTGGTCGGAATTTGGGGTCATGCTGGTGGGTTTGCTGACCCCTTACTATTTTCTGGGCGTATGGCGTTATTGGAATGGGGTGGATGCTTGGTATCGAATGCTGCCGCCCATCCATGTACAGCTACCGAATATTGGTGATCCCCGTTGGTTCTTTGCCGGTGTTGGATTGCTGGCGATCCCGACCTTGTTGGGCATGATGCAGGTCCAATCCAACCTGCGAAAAATGTTGATTCCGGTCCGAAAAGGATGGACACATTGGACGCTGCTGCTGATCCTCACTTTACCAATGCCCTTTTTGGTCGATGCAGGGGGCTGGTCCGGGTTCGGGGCCATCTTAGTTCCCATTGCGGCATTCCAAGCCTGTTTTTTCTATTATTCCTCCTTGCGGATCCTACCGCTGATCTTTTTCTGGGCACAGTTATTTGCCGTGCTGTGGATTCAATACGGCAGCCGTTTCTCCTGACCCGGAACGGTTATCTTTGTCCCCTAAATCACTTGCATGAAATTCGGTGTGGTCGTTTTCCCTGGTTCCAATTGTGATCGCGATATGTTCGATGCGCTGTCCGTCGAACTCGGTCAAGAAGTTCAATGGCTTTGGCACAAGGATCATGCGCTCGATGGGTTTACGACCGACGACTGCATCGTATTGCCCGGAGGGTTCTCTTATGGCGATTACCTGCGTTGCGGCGCAATCGCTCGGTTCAGTCCGATGATGAAAAGCGTGATCGAATTCGCTCAATCCGGGGGTAAAGTATTTGGGGTCTGCAACGGATTCCAAATTCTTTGCGAATCACAACTCCTTCCCGGTGCGCTGCTTCGCAACGCCCATCAACAATTCGTATGTCGCAACGTACACATTACGGATCAGGATGGTGCAGTCTATCAAATACCCGTTGCCCATGGAGAAGGAAGATATTATGCCGATGACCGCACCCTAGATCGGATGGAATCCAACGGGCAGATCCTTTTTCGTTATTGCACTGAATCGGGTAGTATTGAGCCTTCCGCTAATCCCAATGGGGCACTCCGGAACATCGCCGGTATTCGAAACGAGGCCGGTAATGTAATTGGAATGATGCCGCACCCGGAGCGTGCCTGCTCAAAAGCCCTGAGCAATACCGACGGCCGGACATTTTTTGAAAAATGGATCCTGCAAGCCCAATTGATCGGTTGACTTTAACAATCCCCTTGCATCCTTTGCAGGAACTTCATAAAAAAATATACATGCGTCTTAGCTTCTTGATGACATTTCTGATCGCGTCGTTGTTTGTGCAAGCGCAAAATCCGGTCAGCTGGCAATTCCAAACGCAGAAAAAAGACGACGGTGGGTATGAGGTCATCCTCAAAGCTTCGATACAGCCGGGCTGGCATCTGTATTCCCAAAAGCAACCCGATGACGCCATCGCAATCCCAACCTCCATTCAGTTCAATAACAATCCATTGGTCATCCGTGAAAAAGAGGTTCGTGAGGTGGGAAAGATGCAGAAGTACGTCGACAAGACCTTGGGGGTAACCGCCTATCAGTATTCAAACGATGTCAGTTTTATTCAATCGGTCAAATTGAAAGCAAAAGTAAAGACCGCGATCACCGGCGAGATCGAATACCAAGTGTGCGACGATGAAAAATGCTTGCCGCCGAAGAAAGTTCCCTTCACCATCGCATTGAATTGATGAGTATCCGTGTACGCTTCGGAATCTGCTTTTATTTGCTGGTAGCCATACTGGCGCCGATGTGGCTGTCTGCCCAATCCACCGATACCATTTTTCAATGGACAGCGAAGGCCAAAAAGACATCCGACAATCGGTACGAAGTTCAATTCTCCGCACGCCCAACAAACGGTTGGCAACTCTATGCACCCGACCAGGCCATCCTGGAGATTCCAACCACAGAACTTCGGTTTGCTGATTCTGCCATTCGGGTTGCGCTGCCTTTCCAAGTCAGTCCGGCAGCCACGACAATGATTAGTCCGGTATTCAATGTGCCGGTAAAATATTTCACCGAGTCAGTAAGTTGGACGGTCCCGATCGAGATCATCGGTGAACAACCCGCTCAGTTGCAAGGGGAGCTTTTGTACACGTATGGGCGGGGAGAAGAATTTTATCCCGCCACCAGTTGGCCGTTCACGGTACAATTATCGGATGAAAAACCAACCACGGGCATTCAGTGGACCGGCTTGGATATCCGCAATCCCGTAAAAGATTGTGGTGATGCCAGTACAGCCGATCAATCACCCTGGACCCTTTTCTTTTTGGGAATACTGGGCGGACTCATCGCACTCTTGACCCCTTGTGTGTTTCCTATGATTCCGGTGACCGTTACTTTTTTCACCAAGCGTTCCACCACACGCCGGCAGGGAATCTTTAATGCGATTCTGTACGGCGTATTCATCTTTCTGATCTATCTCTCCATCACGATCCCCTTTCACATTGCCGGCAATGCCGTCGATGAAAATATTTTCAATAGTCTTTCAACCAATGTGTGGTTGAACCTGATCTTCTTCGCGGTGTTCGTTGCCTTTGCGCTTTCCTTCTTCGGATTGTATGAAATCGGACTGCCCGCCGGACTCGCCAACCGGATGGATGCGCGTTCGGGTTTGGGCAACATCGGCGGTATCTTTTTTATGGCGATTACCTTGGCCATCGTTTCCTTCTCCTGTACCGGACCGATCCTGGGCACTTTGTTGGTGGGCGTGGCAGACCAAGGTGCTTGGCCGCTTACATTCGGAGCAGCGGGATTTGGGTTGGCCTTGGGATTGCCCTTCGCCTTATTTGCCTTGTTCCCCGGATGGCTTCAATCATTGCCCCGTTCGGGTTCCTGGATGACCGACGTGAAAGTGGTACTCGGATTCATTGAACTGGCGCTCGCTGTCAAGTTTCTTTCCAATGCCGACCTCGTTGAGCAATGGGGCTTTTTAAAACGCGAACTGTTTTTGTCGATCTGGATCCTGATCGGTATTTGTATTGTGCTCTATTTGATCGGGTTCATTCGTTTCGGACAAGCGCCTATTCGAAAATGGTCGGTCTCGCGTATTACATTCATTGCGCTGTTTACCGGCGCAACAATCTACTTAGCTACCGGATTGAATTGCGATCCCAAATCTGAGTTGAATTTAATCAGTGGATTTCCGCCACCGCGGACTTACAGTTATTGTCCGGCGGAGAAGATCGCACACGACCGATTCGAGCCCATTCAAAACAACCTAGACTCGGCTCTTGTCCTCGCGCGTGCAGAAGGAAAGCCGATCTTGATCGACTTCACCGGATGGGCCTGTGTCAATTGCCGTCGGATGGAAGAAAAGGTTTGGGTCGATCCGAAGGTCGGTGCCTTGATGCGCGATCGATTTGTGGTGGTTTCGCTGTATGTGGATGACCGACGCAATCTGCCTCTAGCCAAACAGCGAGAAGCGGAGATGAAAGATGGACACCGCAAACGAATCATTACGATCGGCGACCAATGGGCTGCTTTTCAAATCGAGAATTTTGGAGCAACGGCCCAGCCGCAATACGCGATGGTAACAGCCGATGGAAAAGCATTGACGCGCACCAAATTCTACACACCCGATGCAGGTGAATTCAGCGCCTGGCTTCAATGCGGAATTGAAGCATTCAACAAAAAATAGGAGCGATCAGAGTGCGATCTGACGTTGAGTCATCATCTTCCGCAGATTGATCAGGCCGTAACGCATGCGTCCCAGTGCCGTATTGATGCTGCAATCGGTCAGTGCAGCGATCTCCTTGAAGCTCATATCGGCGTAGTGACGCAATATGATCACTTCCCGTTGGTCGGTGGGGAGCTGATCGAGCATGTCCCGCACTCGGTCGTGACTTTGGCGACGGACCATTTTCTCTTCCATGGAATCTTCCGAAAAATTCAAGACCTCGAATAGGTCTTGGTCTTCTCCGGTCTTGATCGTAGGGGTTCGTTTTACTTTGCGGAAATGATCGACGCAAAGATTGTGTGCGATTCGCATGGCCCAAGGCAGAAATTTCCCCTCATCGGAATAGCGTCCGCCTCTCAGGGTATCAATGATCTTGATGAAAGCATCCTGAAAAATATCCTCGGCCAGATAGCGGTCCTTGACCAGAAATAGGATCGAGGTATAGAGACGGTCTTTGTGCCGAAGCACCAAGGTCTCCAAAGCGGATGAATCTCCTTCCTGAAAGGAACGGATTAACTCGAAATCGGAACGATGGGATTGTCCACGCATAACTTCAGCCTTTTGGTTTTCCAATAAATAACTAGGCGTAGAAGTTGGGCGATAGGCGCGTGGTTGGTTAGTTGATATTTCGAAAATAATGAATTGAATCGAACGGGTCGGTGTTTTTTTGGGGGTTCAGTCCTGATTCCCGCCAACAAAATGTTAAGAGTGAAGGCTTTCCAGGCCATCGGCTAAGGTTATACCTTTACAACCCCTCATGGCCAGCACTCCCAAAAAGAAGACCAACCGGACCAAGCCCGACGACCCCAAACTTGATCCGATCCGGATCCGGGGCGCACGCGTACACAATCTTCGCTCGGTAGATGTGGACATACCCCGACAAAAGTTTGTGGTGGTGACCGGCGTTTCGGGTTCCGGGAAATCGTCGCTGACCATGGACACGTTGTTTGCCGAAGGTCAACGCAAATATGCCGAGAGTTTAAGTGCGTATGCCCGGCAATTTCTAAATCGAATGAACAAGCCGGATGTCGATGACATCAAGGGATTATGCCCCGCAATTGCCATCGAGCAGAAAGTTGTCACTCGAACTCCACGAAGCACGGTGGGTAGCTTAACAGAGATCTATGATTACCTGCGGTTGCTTTATGCACGGATCGGACGAACCTATTCGCCGGTATCGGGTCAGGAGGTGAAAAAACAGGACGTGGCCGATGTCGTCGATTTGCTGAAACAATTGCCAAGCGGCGAGAAGCTCTTCTTGCTCGCCGAGCTCAAACGAAGCAAATCAAGGAGCTTGGTCGATGAATTGAACATACTCATCCAAAAAGGATTTGCACGGATTTGCATTCGTTCCAATCAAGCCGATGCGCCTTCGACGGTCTACAACATGGATGCTTTTTTGGAATTGTCAGCCGCCGAGCAGAAAAAAAGCACCCGCGATTCGGTCGTATATCTGTTGGTCGACCGACTGGTTGTCAGCGAATGGGATGCAGATGACTTGCACCGGGTTGCTGACTCAGTGGGCACCGCCTTTGCCGAAGGCGAGGGGCGCATGCAGGTGCGCGTAGGAGAAGGTCAGTGGTTGTCTTTTCACAATCGGTTGGAAGCGGACGGTATGATCTTTGAAGATCCCGTACCTCATCTGTTTTCCTTTAATCATCCCTTAGGTGCTTGCCCAACCTGTGAGGGCTACTCGCAGGTGCTCGGCATCGATTCAGATAAAGTGATTCCTGACCCACGTTTGAGTGTGTACGATGGAGCCGTGGCTCCCTGGCGTGGTGAAAAAATGGATTGGTGGAGGCAGCAATTCATCAAAAAGGCGAACTCGGTCGATTTCCCCATCCATCGGCCGATTTTGGAACTCAATGCCAAACAAGTGAAAACACTTTGGTCGGGCATCGACGGCATTGGCATCGATGATTTTTTTGCCGACGTGGAATCGCAATTATACAAAGTTCAGTTTCGCGTTTTATTAAGTCGTTATCGAGGACGAACCCTATGTCCCGATTGCCAAGGAACCCGCTTACGCAAAGAAGCCGGATACATACGGATCGATGGACATTCGGTTGGGGAACTTTGCGCTTGGCCCGTCGATGAAGTAGTGAAATGGATGCAGGGGCTTGCCGCGAAATTGAATGAGCATGAGCAAACCGTAGCCAAACGACTATTGATCGAATTGAACAACCGATTGGGAACCTTGCAAAAAGTGGGATTGGGTTATCTCACCCTGGATCGGTTGGCCAATAGTTTAAGTGGAGGAGAAAGTCAGCGGATTCAACTCACGCGCAATCTGGGGAGCAACCTTACACGATCCTTATACATTTTGGATGAACCCTCGATCGGATTGCATCCCCGGGATACCGACAATCTGATCCGTGTATTGGAGGAGTTGCGTGCATTGGGAAATACGGTCGTGGTGGTGGAACACGATGAAATGATGATGCGCCGGGCCGATCATATCATTGATATGGGGCCGTTGGCGGCGCATTTGGGCGGGCAAGTAATTGCAGAAGGAGATGCCGAAACCATCATGGGCAATCCGAGTAGTTTGACCGGACAATACCTGAGTGGGCAGCGAGCCATTCAACGAATCGGGGAGCCGCGCACCTGGAATCGTTCTATACAAATAAAAGGAGCGCGTCAGCACAACCTGAAGAACATCGATGTGGAGATTCCGCTAAATGTATTGACGGTCATCTGCGGTATCAGCGGAAGCGGGAAAACCACGTTGGTCAAGAAGATCCTGTATCCGGCCTTGCAGAAACTTTATGGCGAGATCTTGGAAAAGCCCGGATTGCATCAGGCGATCACCGGTGATCTGAATTCCATTCAACAGGTGGAGATGGTCGATCAAAATCCGATCGGTAAATCATCGCGCAGCAATCCTGTTACGTACATAAAAGCATACGACAGCATCCGTGATCTATATGCCGATCAACCGGCTTCGGTACGACAAGGTTTCACCGCCCGACATTTTTCTTTCAATGTGGATGGAGGCCGATGCGATACTTGTCAAGGGGAAGGGGAACAGATCGTGGAAATGCAATTTTTAGCCGATGTGCACTTGGTATGTGAATCCTGCGGTGGGAAGCGCTTCAAACCGGAGGTGTTGGAAGTGACCTATAAAGAAAAAAGCATTCACGATGTGTTGGAACTTTCGGTGGATGAAGCCCTGGATTTCTTTGCAACCGAAAAAGCGATCGTGAAAGCCATCCAGCCCTTATCAGCTGTTGGACTCGGATACATCAAACTGGGTCAATCGGCCAATACCTTATCGGGCGGCGAAGCGCAGCGGGTGAAATTGGCTTCCTTCTTGGCGAAGAACCGGGCACAGCACAAAGGACTATTCATATTTGACGAACCTACCACTGGCCTGCATTTTCACGACATCGAAAAATTGTTGGGTGCCTTTCAGGCATTGATCGAACAAGGGCATACCGTATTGGTGATCGAACACAATACCGATGTGATCCGTTCGGCCGACTGGGTCATTGAATTGGGACCGGAGGCCGGTTCGGGTGGAGGTGAATTGGTCTTTGCTGGAACGCCGAAGGAGTTGAAGAAATCGAAGCGGAGTCGAACCGCGCCTTATCTATGAATTGCGGGTATTACCCATTTTATGGATCAGCTTTACATCTAGAATAAATTCGACAACTAAATTTTCAAAGCTCCTTATAAAGTGGATACTGAGCCATCAATTCATGTACCGATTGGCGAACCGATGTTAGATTCGAAACATCATCCGGGTTGGTGAGTACCTGATCGATCATTGAGGCGATGATCTCCATCTGGGGTTCTTTGAGCCCGCGGGTGGTAATGGCCGGTACCCCAACACGCATCCCGGAGGTGACGAAGGGTGATTTATCATCGAAAGGAACCGCGTTCTTGTTCAGCGTGATGTGCGCGAGATCCAAGGTTTCTTGTGCTTTCTTACCCGTAATGTTCTTGTTGCGCAGGTCGATCAACATCAGGTGATTGTCGGTTCCGCCACTGATTAATTGATAGCCACGATCAACGAAGGATTTGGCCATGGCTTGCGAGTTAGCAATAATTTGCTTTCCGTACGATTTGAAATCGTCAGTCAGGATTTCACCAAATGCAACCGCTTTGGCAGCGATCACATGTTCGAGTGGTCCGCCTTGCGTGCCGGGGAATACTGCCAAGTCAAGCAGCGAACTCATCATTCGTATGTTGCCCTTGGGGTCTTTGATGCCATAGGGGTTTTCGAAATCGTGCCGCATGGTGATGATTCCACCGCGAGGGCCACGAAGTGTTTTGTGCGTGGTGGAGGTCACGATGTGACAATGATCGAACGGATCATTGAGTAGTCCGGTGGCAATTAGTCCGGCCGGATGGGCGATGTCGGCCAATACCAGTGCGCCCACTTCATCGGCCACGGCCCGGATGCGTGCATAATCCCAATCACGGCTATAGGCGGAAGCACCACAGATAATCATTTTGGGCTTTTCGCGGCGGGCCGTTTCTTCCAAGTGTGCGTAATCGATCAATCCGGTTTCACGATCAACGCCGTAGAAAAAAGCTTGATAATACTTTCCGCTCAAATTGGCCGCGCTGCCATGGGTCAGGTGTCCGCCCATGCTCAGATCCAGTCCCAGAATTTTATCACCCGGTTTCAGACAGGCCAGAAATACGGCTGTATTTGCTTGAGCACCGCTGTGGGGCTGCACGTTGGCCCATGTAGCATTGAATACATTTTTCAGCCGATCGATGGCGAGACGCTCAATCTCATCAATGATTTCACAACCTCCGTAATATCGTTTTCCTGGATAGCCTTCCGCATATTTATTGGTGGCTACCGAGCCCATGGCTTGCATGACCGCCATTGAAGTGAAATTCTCCGAGGCAATGAGTTCAATGCCTTCGCGTTGGCGCTTTAATTCTTTGCTAAGCAGGTCGAATACAGGGGTGTCTTTTTGCATAGGGCAAAATTAAGGATTGAGGCCGGGGTGGCGATTGACGGGGAGTGGATGTTAAAAAATCCTAGTTTTGGTCGTTTCCAACAGTATGAAAGCCATTATTCCCGTTGCCGGGGCCGGCACCAAGCTCCGCCCCCACAGTTACACCCAGCCCAAAGCGCTGATCCCGCTGGCCGGTAAAACCGTCCTGAGTATCATCGTCGATCAACTGCGTGAGGCCGGTGTTCGGGATTTCATTTTTATCGTCGGGTATTTTGGGAAGAAGATCGAGGACCATGTGCGTCAGCAATACCCCGAACTCAATGTCTCTTTTGTGCACCAGGCCGATCGGCAAGGGGTGGGCCATGCTATCCAGTTAACCCGTGAGCAGGTGGGCCAGGAGGAAATGATCGTGGTGTTGGGCGATAGTATTTGCGAGTATGATGTACAGGTGGTGATCAATAGTCCGCATTCCATGATCGGCCTACGCAAGGTGGATGATCCCCGCGAATTCGGGGTGGCTGAGGTCGATGATACCGGCAAGGTCCTGCGCGTGGTCGAAAAACCACAGATTCCTACCTCGAATTTGGCCATTGTGGGGGTATATAAGATCCGGGAAACTCAATTGTTATTTGATTGCCTGCAACAGAATATCGAATCGGGTGTGCAGAGTCACGGAGAATTCAGTCTCACGGATGCGCTTGATTGTATGATCCGGTCCGGTGCGGAGCTGCGCTCCTTTCGGGTCGACAACTGGTTCGATTGCGGCCGAAAAGAAACTTTGTTGGAATCGAATCAGGTCTTACTCAAGAAATTTGCCTCGGCGGTTCCCATCAATCCCTACGAGAATTGCGTGTTGATCCCACCCGTGAGCATTGGCCAGGGTTGTACCCTTCGTAATTCCATCATTGGTCCGCATGTGGCTATCGGCGATCACAGCTGCATCGACGAATCAATCGTGCGCAATTCCATCATTGGCTCCTATGCCGAACTGGTCGATATTGTACTCACCGATTCGGTGATCGGCAGCGATACACATCTAAAGGGTGAAACCCGTTCGTTAAACATCGGCGATAACACCAGCATTGATCTGGGTTGAATTCAATGTGCATGGCTCCCACTTTTTTCAATAACCGCCTGACTCAACTGCTCCACATTGAGTATCCGATCATTCAGGCGGGCATGATCTGGGCCAGCGGCTGGAAACTGGCGAGTGCCGTGAGTCGGGCCGGTGGACTGGGCATCCTCGGTGCCGGATCGATGTATCCCGATGTACTGCGCGAACAAATTCGTAAATGTCAGGCCGCCACCGATCGTCCTTTCGGTGTCAATTTGCCACTCCTGTATCCAGATATCGAAAAACACATCGAGATCATTATTGAAAATCGGGTACCCGTAGTGATCACGTCGGCAGGTTCCCCCAAAACCTGGACTTCCATCTTAAAAGAGAAAGGCATTCGAGTCATTCATGTGGTTTCCTCTTCGGCTTTTGCACAAAAAGCCGTTGCGGCCGGCTGTGATGCAGTCGTGGCCGAAGGATATGAGGCTGGTGGACATAACGGACGGGAAGAAACAACCACGATGGTGTTGATCCCCCAAGTGGTGCAGGCTGTTTCCATACCTGTAATCGCGGCAGGAGGTATTGCCACGGGCCAACAAATGCTGGCAGCCCTGGCATTGGGGGCATCCGGGGTTCAGATCGGCACTCGTTTTTTGGCCAGCGATGAATCGTCCGCACACCCGGATTTCAAGAAAAAAGTAATCGAGGCCAAGGAAGGCGATACGCATTTGCGAATGCATAAGTTGGTACCGGTACGCTTATTGCAAAATGAATTCTATCGACGTGTTGAGGAAGCCGAAGCACGAGGCGCCTGTGCCGATGAATTGAAAGAGATCCTCGGTCGAGCCCGTGCCAAAAAAGGCATGTTCGAGGGCGATCTCGATGAAGGGGAACTGGAAATAGGTCAGGTAAGCTCCCTGCTCGATGACATCTTACCGGCCGAGACGATCGTCCGAAATCTGCTCCAGGATTATCAACACGCCTTGGAAGCGCTTACCGCAAATCGCTGATCAGCTTTTTCGAAACACCCATTTCAACATTTCCCCCCAGGTAGGTTTTTTGCCGTACATCAGAATCCCGGTACGATAGATCTTTCCGGCAAACCAAACGGTTCCTAAAAATCCGATCACCAACATGACCATAGACAATCCAAGTTGCCACCAGGGAACGGTGCCCGGTACGCCATAGGGAATGCGGGCCATCATCACGATGGGGGAACTGAAAGGGATGATGCTGGCCCACACAGCGATTGGTCCGGTCGGATTCGCCGTTGCGGTCGACATCAGGGCAATTGAAATGATCACCAGCATCGTAATGGGAAAACTGAGTGATTGGGCCTCTCGAAGATCTTCGTTGACGGCGCTGCCGATGGCGGCATAGAGTGACGAGTAAAAAAAGAATCCTCCCAGAAAATAAAATCCGAAACAGAACAAGATCAAGGGAACATTGATGCCCGTGAATACCTGCTGCATCTTTCCAACCATGACCGTGGCTGCGCTCATGGATTCGCCCGATGCTTTGGATACATTGTATACGATCAACACAAAACCGATCCAAAGAAGAAATTGAGTCAGTGCCACCAGGCCAATGCCGATGATCTTGCCCATCATCATTTGGAAGGGGCGTACCGAAGAGACCAATACTTCTGCAATGCGATTGGTTTTTTCTTCCATGACACCCATCATTACCTGGGATCCGTAGATCAATAAGATCAAATAGATCAACAGACCGGCTACATATCCAATGACCTCGGCGATGTTCGCATTGGAGCTGGCGTCGTCCATATTCTTGGATCGGACCGAAAGCTGACTGGCCTGCAGGATCACTTGTTTGTTTTCATCGATCGAGAGGCTGTCGTTCTTGATGCGATTCCAAATGCGGTTGAGTTTGGCCTCCACGGTGGCGGTGGTGCCACTGCCGTATGATTTTTTTGCTTCGATGAAGATCTGGTCAGAACCTTGTCGCCAGTCCAATTTCGGCAGGCGAATGAACCCGTCATAGCCAGCCGCTTCGGGATCTTTCAATACGTCTGTAGCGCGCTCAGTAACCAAGCTGATCTTGGAGCTGGGATCGAGGGTGTTTTCGCGGTCCAGATCGACTTGCTTGAAATAACCACTTTGATCGATCAAGGCGATGTTCAGATTTTGTTTGCTGTTCTCGGCCAGGAATCCCATCCCGAAGATGAGTCCGACGTAGAGGATCGGAAACAGCAAAGTGGAAATGATGAAGGTCTTTTTCCGTACGCGGGTCAGGTATTCGCGTTGTATGATGATGAATGTCTTGTACATGATGTTGGATTATCAGGCTGGTTGAAATTGACGGGTGACCGGAGTGTCTTCGACCAAGCGAATGAAAATATCGTTCAGGCTGGGCAATATCTCTACGAAGGAGTGGACCGGAATCGAACGATCAATGAGAAAACGCAATACGTCGTTGGAGCTTTTTCCATCGGCGATGCGTACGATCTGTTCGTTTTCCTTTGACTGAATGAGTTCAAACGGTGCTTCGGCGAGATGTGCTTCGTTGAGGGCCGGGATTCCGATGCGGTATTGACTCTGTTTGTATTGCTGTTTGATCGAGTTGACTGTGCCGTCCAAGATCTTTTGCCCGCGATTCACCAAAATGATCTGTTGGCAGATCTCTTCCACTTGCTCCATTCGATGCGTACTGAAGATGATGGTCGATCCGTTCTTCGCCAGCCGATGAATTTCATCTTTGATTAGGTTGCTGTTTACCGGATCGAGACCACTGAAGGGCTCATCCAAGATGATCAAACGGGGCTCGTGCAATACGGTGCTCACGAATTGAAGTTTTTGACTCATCCCCTTGGAGAGGTCTTCCACTTTTTTATTCCACCAGCTTTCCATTTCCAGGCGCTCAAACCAAATTTTTACTTGACGCATCGCATCGCTTCGTGATAATCCTTTGAGTTGGGCCAGATAGAGCGCATGCTCGCCGATCTTCATTTTCTTGTATAGGCCTCTTTCTTCCGGCATGTATCCGATGTGACGTACATCGTGGATGGGATCGAAGGGCTTTCCTTGAAACGTGATCTGGCCCGCATCCGGGTAAAAGATGCCGGTGATCATACGGATCAGGGTGGTCTTGCCAGCTCCGTTGGGACCCAGAAGTCCGAATATGGATCCCTCTTCTACAGAGAAGCTGATGTCGTCCACCGCCTTCTGATTGGCGAAATATTTTTTCAGGTGTTGCACCTGCAGCAGCTCGGCCATGGCGAGAAAAATTTCAGCAAAGGTATTGGTCCTGCTGTGAGCCCGTGTTATCCATTCGTTAAACGCTGGAGGATCGCCTCGGCAACCCGTTCTCCATCCATGGCGGCACTCACGATGCCTCCGGCGTAGCCGGCTCCTTCGCCGCAGGGGTAGAGATTAGTGACCTCCGGATGATGAAAAGCGTCGCGGTCGCGGGGGATCCGCACCGGGGAGGAGGTCCGTGATTCCGTAGCCACCACCACCGCTTCCCGGGTGTAATACCCGCGCATTTTTTTGCCTACCCGTACAAACGCCTCTTTCAGTCGGCGGTGTATGAATGCAGGCAACACGTCTCGTAGATCAGCGGCTTTGAGTCCGGGGAGGTAAGAACAATCTGGCAAATCACCGGAAGTCCGTCCCTCACAAAAATCGGTGAGGCGCAGGGCTGGGGCGACCAATTCACCACCTCCGGCACGAAATGCCTGCTGCTCGATGGACCGTTGAAAGGCCAGGGCCGCGAGCGGACCTGTTTGTTCGAATTTTTTACAATCGGCCAAGTCCACACTGACCACGATGCCACTGTTGGCGTATGGATTGTTTCGTTTGGAGGGGCTCCAGCCATTTACAACAATCTCCCCTGGGGCGGTTGAGGCGGGCGCGATGATGCCACCCGGACACATACAAAAAGAAAAAACGCCGCGCTCTTCCACTTGTTCAACCCAACTGTAGGCAGCCGGAGGCAAAAGGGGATCGCGGTGCCCTTGACAATGGTATTGGGCCTGATCGATGGTGTCCTGTGGATGCTCGACCCGAACACCTAAGGCAAAAGGTTTGGCTTCGATCCGGATTCCTTTGTGGTGCAGCAGTTCAAATACATCGCGGGCCGAATGGCCGGTCGCCAACAAATAGGCATCGGCCTGGTGGATACGACCAGCGGCATCGACCAAGGCGCGGATTTGTCCGGCTTGCAGCTGTAGGTCGCTCATTCGGGATTCGAAGTGGATCTCACCACCCGCTTGCTGAATGGCTTCCCGCATGGCGGTGATAATTCCGGGAAGTTTATTGGTGCCAATATGGGGATGGGCGTCGATCAAAATATTGGATGAGGCGCCAAAAAACACAAATAGTTGGAGAATGCGTTCCAGATCGCCCCGCTTCTGGCTTCGGGTATACAATTTGCCGTCGCTGTAGGTACCTGCACCTCCTTCTCCAAAGCAATAATTGCTGTCTGGATCTACCTGGCCCTGTTTATTCAGAGCGGCTAAGTCCCGGCGCCTGCTGCGAACATCCTTTCCCCGTTCAATAATGATGGGTTGAATGCCCGATTGTATGAGTTTGAGTGCGGCAAACAATCCGGCTGGTCCGGCCCCCACGATCACCACTTTTTTGGCACCGGGTTTCAGGACCGGGAATTCGAACTGAATCGGGACCTCTGGAGATAGGGGTTCGTCGATGTATGCATCGATGGTCAGAATCACACGAACCGATCGGTGGCGTGCATCGATCGATCGTTTTCGGATGCGGTATCCGGAGAGTTGTTGAGTTGGGATGCCAAGGGCAGACAGCAATACCGATCGGACCAGATCCGGGTTGGTCGCTTCTGCCGGCAATACGGGGATTCGAATGGAGCGTATCATGATGGGTCAGGGAGTTATCCTGAAAGCATAAAGATCGGTTTTTATGAGCGATTTCACTTAGTGCAGAATCAAACGATTGTTCGATGTTTCAACGCGGATTCTTTGCCAAATTGGCCGATGAACAGCTGAAAGGGAATGAGGTTGATATTTCCAAATTTTTGCATGAAAAAAACAAGAAAAAAGAAGGTTCTGCGGAATGCTCAAAAAACAAATCCGCAAAAGTTTTTTTTCTGGAAAAAATGTTGATATTCGCCGTCCCACTAGACTTTTTGTGAATAAGCATAGCGAGGAGGTGGGCTTAACATCAACAACCGGTCATTCTAGATAAACTGCTTTGAGCTCGATGGAGAAGAACGTGGAAAAAGTTTGGTCGAACTGTCTCAAGATCATCAAGGACATCGTGGAATGGCAGCATTTCAAGACCTGGTTTGAGCCCATTGAGCCAGTTTCTCTGAAAGGCAGTGTGCTGGTCATTCAGGTTCCCAGTCAATTCTTTTACGAATATTTGGAAGAGCATTACGTGAATCTCTTGTCCAAGACCCTGAAGCGGGAAATGGGCAAAGAGGCGCGTTTGGAATACCGGATCATGGTCGACAGTGGCAACAGCCGCAACAAGCCGGTGACCATGGACGTGGCGGGTCAAGGTTTCAAGGCCTACTCCAACAACGAAATGGATTTCCCGCTGGTGATCAATACACCTGTACGCAATCCCTTTGTGATTCCGGGGTTGAAGAAAATGCAGATTGACCCGCAGTTGAATGCCAGCTATACCTTCGACAGTTTTGTGGAAGGGGATTGCAATCGGGTGGCGCGTCGGGCCGGGAAAACGGTGGCCGAGAAGCCCGGGGCCAATTCGTTCAATCCCTTGGTGATCTACGGTGGTGTCGGATTGGGAAAAACCCACTTGGCGCAGGCCATCGGCAATGAGGTGAAGCGTTCGCATCCCAATAAAGTGGTGCTGTATGTAAGTGCGGAGAAGTTCATCAACCAGTTCATGGACCACAGCCGCAACAATGCCATCAACGATTTCATTCATTTTTATCAGTTGATCGATGTATTGATTGTCGACGATGTCCATTTCTTCGCCAAGGCGGAGAAAACACAGGACGCCTTCTTCGCGATCTTCAATCACCTGCACCAGTCCCAAAAGCAACTGGTTCTCACTTCCGATAAATCACCCAAGGACCTGGAAGGATTGAATGAGCGTTTGCTCAGTCGTTTCCGCTGGGGGCTCAGCGCCGACCTGCAAGTGCCGGAATACGAGACCCGCGTGGAGATCCTGGAACTGAAAATGAAGAAGAACGGCCTGGAGATGCCCAAAGAGGTCGTTAAATACATCGCTTACAACATCAGCAACAACGTGCGCGAGTTGGAAGGCGCCTTGATCTCTTTATTGGCCCAGTCTTCCTTGAACCGCCGTGAGATCGACCTCGATCTGGCTAAAAAGGTGTTGCGCAACTTCGTGAAATCTTCCAGCAAGGAGATCACCATCGATACGATCCAGAAGATGGTCTGCGAATACTTCGATGTCGCATACGATAAGTTACTTCAAAAAACCCGCAAGCGCGAGATCGTGCAAGCCCGTCAGATTACCATGTACCTGGCCAAAGCCTTCACGAAGAACTCACTGAAGACAATCGGGGAGCATTTCGGAGGCCGCGATCATACTACAGTCATTCACTCCTGCCAGACCGTCAAGGATCTGATGGACACGGATGGCGTGTTTCGAGAAAACGTGCTCGAACTGCAACAGAAAGTGCAGTTGGCGGCAATGTGATCGGAAGACTTGTAAATCGAATCCAGAATCTTTAATTTTGTCGCCCAAACCCGGAGAGGTGCCTGAGTGGCCGAAAGGGCCGGTTTGCTAAACCGTTGTACGGACTT
>ENA-UPTJ01000683-UPTJ01000683.1-marine-metagenome-genome-assembly--contig:-NODE-683-length-20415-cov-6.891503_pt1 | contig 20415 bp, 52 predicted proteins | sample MGYA00238168_ERZ767080 | MGnify/ENA primary metagenome ERZ767080 (study PRJEB28935, sample SAMN06266237) | marine metagenome | isolation source: Columbia River Estuary | place: USA:Columbia River Estuary... | reverse complement strand
ACTAAAACTTGGGTTCTTACACATCACGCACCATCTTATCAATCGGTTCATCCAAAATACCGAACTGCTGGTATTGCGAATGGGGCATATGTCAATAATTTTGATGATTTGATTTTGGATCATCCTCAAATCAAATGCTGGAGTCACGGTCATACACATTCATCTTTTGATTACCTCATAGGTGATTGTAGAGTTATATGTAATCCGCGAGGTTATTATAATGGATATAATAACGCAGATCTAAATATCGACTTTGACCCAAATCTCACTATTGAAATATAACACATAAATAAGAATGTCTGTTGAACCCGCAATCTCTACGGACAGATTGGGTGCTTTCGGGCACCTTTTCTATTATAAACTCTTATAAATAATAATGCGGGTTTGATAGAATAGAAATGGTAAATCCTAATAAGTTTTACACTTACGCATATTTGCGGGAAGATAAAACTCCTTATTATATCGGCAAAGGTAAGGGGAGAAGATTATATAGAAAAACCAAAAATGAAATAAAACCACCAAAAGATAAGTCAAGAATAATATTTCTCAAACAAAACTTAACTGAAGAGGAAGCATTTAAGCACGAAATATATATGATTGCTGTCTTTGGTAGAAAAGATTTGGGAACTGGTATTTTGAGAAATAAAACTGACGGTGGAGAAGGTTCTTCTGGATTGCGAATGAGTGAAGATACAAAGAAAAAAATGAGTAAAATTCATAAAGGTAAAAAACTTTCTGATGAAACTAAACGAAAAGTTGGTGAGGCAAATAAAGGTAAAACAATTTCAGAAGAGACCAAGGCAAAAATGAGTGAGGCAAATAAAGGTAAAACTCATTCCGAAGAAACCAGAAGGAAAATAAGTGAAGTACATAAAGGTAAAATTGTTTCAGAAGAAACCAGAAGGAAAATAAGTGAAGCACTTAAAGGAGAAAATAATCATAATTATGGTAAAACTCATTCAGAAGAAACCAGAAGGAAAATTGGTGAGGCAAATAAAGGTAGAACTACTTCAGAAGAAACCAAAAGAAAACAAAGTAAGGCAAATAAAGGTAAAATTGTTTCAGAAGAAACCAAAAGGAAAATGGGACAATGGCAGATAGGTAGAACTCTTTCAGAAGAAACCAGAAGTAAAATAAGTGAGGGGAATAAAGGTAAAACTTGTTCAGATGAAACTAAAAGAAAAAGAAGTGAGAATATGAAAGGTAAAAAATGGTGGAATGATGGTCTCGGAAATTGTAAATTTGTGATAGAATGTCCTGGTGATGATTGGAAACCTGGAAGGAAATAAAGACACTTAAGAAACTGGCACAAGGGGTCTTTACAGGACCCCGTTTTTGCCTTATAATGTATTCATACAATAAAATCCAATGACCCGCAAAGTTACTGTAAAACCTAAATCAAGCAAATCTAAAAATCGCCTTGCCAATAGTATGGAAAATAATCCGGTCTGTATTGTAGAACAGGATAAAGGAGATGGTATGTTGTTTCTTGCCAGTCAAAATCAAAAATACTTCTTCTGGGTGAATATAAGTGAAGATTGTCACTGGGAATGTGACTGGCAGGTTGTATGAACTACTTATGTTTGGTTGATGGTCTGGTAGAATACGCCAGTACTGACCTTGCTTCTTTCGCACACTACCAGTTAGTGTATGCGGAGGAGCACCGGGATGCTGACGTTCAGTATCTTGCCGTTACTGATGAAGCATATGATGAAATGTTTCCTTATGAGGAGGATGAAGAATGAAAGCTAAAACTCTTGTCATTTTAGAAATGGCAATTAACGCAGGTGTAAAACGTGGTTGGAACAGGGCACATAAACATATTGAGAACCCAAATGAGGGAACCATTTGTGACAATATTGAAGAGTGTGTAATGTCCGAAATCTACGAATACTTCTCTTTTAACGATGAAACTATTTGATTTTTATACAGATTATGATTATGGGAGGGACGCCTACGCAACCATAGGTCAGTTTAAGAACTTTAATATTCTTGATGTAGAAATACATACAAGTGAATATTTCTCTTGGAACCCTCGTATGAGATTGACTTTTGAGTTGTTTGCTGGTACACTATTCACTATAAGGTTCAGTATCTGGTCGTTCTCATTTAGTATGGACTTTATTTCCTATGAATACCCCTATAATCTTTCGCATACCAGAGAACCATGAGAAACTTTTTTGTATCCTTATGGTATGATTATAAATCGTGGAGATATGAGCGTAGATGCCTCAAATACTTTGGATGTAAACCAGAGACGATTTATATCTCAAAAGAGGCATATGATGAAATCCAAAAAAGACTTGCCGAACCACCAGACCCTAAATCAATCGAAAAACTCAAACAACTTTTAGAAAGGAGAGCACCTTGGGATGAATAGACCAGTAATTTTTGGTACTACTGTTGTTGTATTATCACTTCTTCTAGTATTTTATATGATGAGACCAAATAAACCGGCAGAAGTATTAGAACCCAAAACTAACTTTGAGGTGATAGACACTTATAATGGATGTGCGGTCGTGAGATATGCGGCACCATCTCAAGCAACATATAAGTATTTCTTGGATTGTCCGAATGATTGAGGAACATTTCTTAAATTGGATAGACAGTAATGTATCACCCTATACATTCTTGAGTGAATATTTTTATGGTGATGTGGAAACAGAAGATCCGCAACAAAGAAAAGACTTGATGTATAAGTGGTTACTCGCTGCTTATGAGGAAGGATATAAATGCGGAAAGGATATAAATGAAATTGCTAAAGAACTTGATGGTGTGGTAGAACATTATTCGTGCTCTGACAATTATACCAGTCATAAGAAAATTATAATCAAATACGATGTTAAATCTAAAGGACAAAATAATTGAGGCACGATTGTATTCTCCTCATAAGTGCGAATTTATTTGTGAAAGAGAGGACGGAACTCATTATGTGTATAGACGATTAGAAGATGAAGAGTATTATGAACTACAACCAAATCCAACAGGAGAAACTAAATGGTTATGGGGGGAAAAAATAAATGATTGATGTCAAACAAATCGCAGAAAAAGAATTTCAAATCACTTGGGATCCAAACGACCCCATCGAAAATATGTTGAGTACTTGGACCGAGGAGGATTTTATTCGGGCAATCCGTGAAGGTTGCGAGCAGAAACTCCAAAGTCGTGCTATAATACCAGAACAATCCTGAAGGAAAATGCCAAAGAAAAAACTTGATGTGGTTCCGGAGTTTAAGTATGAGGGGTTTCCCGTCATCGTCGTTCATAGGGAAGGCAAAGAACTTGCCGATATTAAAACCTGTTATTTTGACTCTTTAATGAACGCTCAAAAATACATAACCAGAAGTAATTTCACCAAAAAAGATTACCAACTATACCAAAAATGACCGAAAGAGCACAGGCATTTATGAGTGCCATCTGGGAACACCGCAATAATGGTGCCGATACAGAAGAAAAGTTAGTTGCCGCCATTCTTTTTACTGCCGCAGAGAATATAAGGTCTTATACGGCACAAAATGATTTGATTGTTTTGGATAAAAATGACCTTCTATCCCTTGCCGAAGAACTAAATGCTTAACTTTCGTGGCATTATGGGTTATTATGATCTAAAGTATCCGGCACTTGACCCCACAACACCATTCTTTGAGTTTTTATCCTATTGTGAGTGTTGTAGGAGTTTGGATATTAAACCATCGGTTCAGCGTTTTATGAGATACAATCTTTATTTGAAAGAAATTGGAGTGATTAAATGATGGGATGGTTACACAACTGGGGATATGCCGAACAAGTCCCAATTGATAATGTTTATGATCGCCTTGCGGCATTAGAACAGAAATATTATGGTGCTCTTGAGGACATTAAAAGATTAGAAGAAGAAAATATTGAAACCTCGAATGTACTTTATGAACTAATGGAAAATATCCGTGCTGTCGATGCCCGCATAGATATTGTTGCTGAACATTGTGGAGTTAATCAAGATGTATGAGGATCTTTCAATTTTTGAACGGGCACTGGCTCGTTTTGGAGATAAAGTCGGTCTCATTGCCGGACTTGAAATCGCAGATAAGATCTCGCCAGAAGACGCTTATCAACAAATCAAGGAACTTTACAGAGAACTTAAGAGCCTCCGTAAACAAGAAAAATCAGATTGGGACACTCCAAACTAGAGTGTGTGCCAATTGTGGTGAAGAAAAACCACTCGATAAAGACCACTATCAGGTAGTTAAGGGTTTTAAGAGTGGATTCTCATATTATTGTAATGTTTGTAATGCTCCCAAGAAAAGAGACTGATGAATGACTCACTAAAAATTATACAAAATAAAGACGGTTCCTATATGGCAGAATGGGATAAAGAGGACCCTGATTGGAAATGGATGAACTCCTTGACTTCTGCAGAAATCCAGATTATAATACGACAAGCAATTCAAGAGAGTAAAAATCAAAATGACACTTAATTATGCTCGTGTGTGGAAAACGCTGAATGAACTAGAATCTGTATCATCAAAAATCTGTAGTGCCCGTGCGATTCTGGATAGTGCGATTGTCTCACTAGAATCCGGAAATCGTGAGAAAACAGAAACTCTTATGTACGCTGTGGATGAGTATCTACAATATTACCTTGAGGAGTTCGACCGAAAGTTTAAGGACGCTTGGGATGAAACTGTAACCAAACTCAAACAAGAAGAGGTGGATGATTATATGCGTCCTTGGGGACATAGTGATATGGAAGCACTTTCACAATATACAGATGAAGAAATGAATGCGATGTGTGATAATGCTGAATTAGATGAGAAGCATTCAAATCATTATTATGACTATTCTCGTAATGACTATATTCGCCCAAATCCATTTGATAAGGTAGTTCGTTGGCAACTTCCAGTAGAAGAAGATACTGTGAATGGTGAATACTTCATCACATTTCCCGATGATCTACTGGAAGCGGCAAATCTTTCTCCGGGAGATGAGGTAGAATGGGTAGAACAAGAAGTAGGTAGTTTTCTTCTGCGAAAAGTTGAAAAGACCTTATTAAATCACGATAATGAGTAAAAGACAAATCCAAACCTGTGGGTCCTGCCACCCCGAAGATGGTTATAGTTTCTCTATTGCCTTTGGTAATGGTCCCGCTATGACACTTGATGGTCTTACAAAAGAAGACATTTATGAGATTGCGTCTTGTGCTCTTTGTATGCTTCCAGAGGAGGATTACGACACTTTACTTAAACTAAATTAACATTATTACCTGGAGATTAAAATGCTTTCACCCAAAGTTAAAGAAGAACTACTTGAGGCACAGAGTCATCTTCGTGCTGCTCTCAAAAATGCCTCTGTGAACGAAAAAAGTTTTGTATGTAAGCACATCGCTGAGATTATTCACGCACTTGATACTTTAGAGCACACGGAAAATCTATTGGATAAACTGGAAAATCGTAAGTTTGGAGACAGCGGAATGTTCGGGAATATGTTTGGATGAGTTATGTAAAGTTTTATAACAACACTCTTAAGAGATTGTTAGGAAACCAACACATCTACATAGATAATAGTATAATAGTTTCTGAAAAATGAAGGAATTATGAACCTTACACAACCAAGAATTAAAACTCTCACCGAAGAGGAGTGGAAGGAACTTTCCGCTCTTAAAAACGCAATTAATGATTCACCAGCATCAGTTCATTATACTCATATGGAACGATTTAGTGAACTACTTGTAAGGTCTCTTCAGGAAAGAGGTGGTTGATAAATATATGATATTAAAAATATTCCAATGAATGATATTCAACAACATATCGATAAAGATAGAAAACTTATAGAAGACCCAACCATCTCCCCACAGATGCGTCGTCATACGGAAGAAGAACTTCAAGCACTAGAAAAATACCAACAGAGACATCCGGAAGATTCTTATGACCCAACGCCATTAGAACTTTATTGCGACTCACATCCTGATGCTCTGGAATGTAGAGTTTATGATGATTGATTAGAAGAGGGTTCATAACCCTCTTTTTTATTCCTTATACTAACATATATAACTCAATCAATTTGATTAAATATTATCCCAAAATAAAACTGAGCCAATAGACGATTTTTCTGCTATAATAAAAAAGTAATTGAGGGTCTTCCAATGTTTTCGAATGAACTATCAGAACTTCTTGACGAAATCCGAGAGATTGAAATCTATGGTAATAATCCCCAAAACTGGATGGGTTACTTGGCATCTGATGACTATTATGTGACAGAAGAAGAACTGGCACACAGGGCACTCTCGACCCCTCTGGATGCCCTATAATATGTTAGTAATTGAATGAGTTTTTATTATGGGTGCCGGTTCACAAAAAGATCATTATATTCAGGATGCTGCTGAACTGGATTTTGTATATCGTATACAAAAACTTCTTGCTTCTGACAATCTTTCTGTAACTGATAGTGCCCAAATAAGAAAGAAAGAATTTAAAGATCGCCTTAGTGACAAGAATATTATTTCTGCCTATAACTCTAGTGACTATAAACTATGTTTAGATATAAATCTACTCAAAGTTTATAATTGCTTGATATCTTATCGCCCAGGAATAAAATTTGATGTTTTCTGGATTGCCAAAGATGGTAGAAATGAAAGTAAAAAGGGTGATCTTGTTGTTGTCTATCAGGATGGCAAGATAGTTTCATTTTCACTCAAAGTTTATGCTAAGGATAATGGTATTCCTAATATTCAAGTTCGTAGCGGTACTTTTAACTCGACTTTCCTATCGATTATTCTGAAAGATTATACTCTTCCAAAAGTGGGGATGTATAGAAATCCCATTCCAAAAAATGAATGGAAGTCATTTTGCAAATGTCCTTATAAGGATAAGTTTAGTGGTGGCAAATCTCTAAAGATTAGAGATGCTGTTCTTCGGTATCTTGGAATGGAAGATGCCATTGAGGTTCTTCATCAACTTGACCAAATTAAAGACGATTCGATCAATCGATTTAAAAACGATCCTACCACTAGGAATATTTTTAATGAAGGTGTAACGGATGCCTGGGAGAATCAATGTCATGTCGCCGGTCATTCTGCTTCATCTTTGATCGTTAATTATCTTAAGAATAAAGGAATTGATCTAAAATCGTTTATGCTCAATCAAGTTGGATTTTCTGGTGATGAGGAACTTATTGTACTTTCTAAAAAAGAATCTTTAATTAGCACCAGTAATCCAACTTATCAAAAGGTTGTTTCTCGTTGTCTATCTCAAAACTCTATTTTGGATTATAACGTAAGAGGACAAGGTATTGAGTTTGTTTTTAGGGATGATGATGGAGACATTATTGAGATAAACATGCCATTTACTCTGAATAAAAATGGTGCTTGGTGGTCAAGGTGCGCCCAATTTGATGGTAAGAGACCATACCCAGGAAAGGGGAAAGATGCAGGAACTCTACTAGAATATGGGGAATGGAGACCACAAAAATCTCAGGAAATGGCAACCAGCACAAACACATACGTTCAGTTAAAGAAGGCAGGAGTGTGTTGATTTGTTATGTGAATTGAAACCCACTTGAAACTTTCATATATAACTGGTATACTTGAAGCACACTTGAACAAAACTATAATGAACATCACAAAACTTGGAACACTTGGAGCAATCGACCTTAATTTATTTCCATCCCCACCTGCAGCAACTCTTAATGCTGGATATAGGTGGATTGATGGTGGAAAAGTAATTTTAATACCAACAGAAAAATATATACCCGATTATGAGTGTGATCCAAACACTCTAAAAGATGATGAATCAAATTATAATTCTTTAGAAAGTAATATTTTATCAGAGGGATTTGATTATTCCTTTGAACCTGCTTATGTAACGTATGACGAAAAAACAGATACTTATTCTGGAAAATCCGGTAGAACTCGACAAAAAATTTTTGCAAATCACAAAATTCCATATTATCCAGTGCGTTTACTGGAAGCAGTTCCTAATTATGATGTAAAAACATCTGACTTCTGTGTATCTTTTATTGCTGATATTAGTCACAGACCCCACAGAGAATTAACTTGGTCACAAATAGCACAAAAATTGACACATCAAAAAAATAAAGGGATTGCTTGGTATCATGGACAAACTAAAAATTTACTTACAAAAGAATATGTTTTTGGATATGATGAATATAAGCATTTTTATTATAATGTGGGAAAAGTAAACCAAAAATTTGTTGCTGAACGTATGTGCAATCAAATATGGAACAAAATTGAAGAAGGATTTAATTCAACAAAAAGTATTAACATTTTAAGTAAAGAAAAAATTGAAAATATAATTAATGAAAATGTTTTGGGTGATGGTAGTGATGGATATATGATAGTACCACTTATTATGGATAATGCCAGCGCAAATGCTCCAAGTAAACTATTTGCACTGTGTAAAGATCCTAGTAAAAAAGTTAGACAGATCTTATATTCATCAAAAGCAAAAACTCCAGATGATATTCTTAATCTAAGAAATTCTTGGAGAGATTCACTTATTACACAGGCAAATAATATTATTTCTTTTGCATTATCTGGCGTTGTTGCACCCGAAATGATAGAAAGTGTCAAGGAAGATAAATTAAAGAAACTTTTTGCAAATTTTGAACTCTACGGGTATAATCATATTGAAGATGAGGAAGATTTTGTAAAGATTGATATGTTTGCCAAATACTTTTAATGAAATTTGATGTAGTAGCAACTAATCCACCATTTCAGGATTATACAAATAAAAAGAAAACACAACATAAATTATGGATTGATTTTACTCGTTGTGCATTTGACAAGTGGTTAAAACCTGAAGGAATACTTCTTCAGGTTTCTCCTAGTAGTTTCTTATCTCCATCAAGTAAGATTCTTAAGTTGATGCAAGAAAAGGATGTAAAGTATTTGAGATTAGATACCAAGAAGTATTTTTCCAAAGTTGGAAGTACATTTGCGGATTATCTCATTTATAATCAACCAAGTGAAAGAATCACGGAAATTATTACTGATAAAGGTACGTTTGGGCAAACAATTGATTCTACAATCTTTTATTTGCCAAATGATATAAGTCTAGAATCTTTAGAAATTCATAGAAAGATTATTTTTAACACTACCAAAAAATTAAATGTCAAATATGATTATGTAACTTGTCATAATGTATTGATTCATCGTAATGATACTATTAGTAAGATAGAAACAGAAGATCATATTTACCCAATTTTTCATACTAATGTTAAGGTTTGGTATTCTAAAATTCGCCAAGACTGGGGTAATAGAAAAAAAGTAATGTGGTCTCGTAGTGGATATACCAAACCATTTTATGACAATGGTGTTTATGGTGGTACGGATATGATATACTATGTACTGGTTGATGATGATATTAGTGGGAAGAATCTTGAAAACAATCTCAATACTAAATTAATCAAATATCTATTCAAGACTGCCAAGTGGTCGGGATTTGGTAACGAAAAAGTATTCTGTGCCCTACCAGATCTCCCTACTGATTGTGCAATGTCAGATTTACAAATGTATGAGTTGTTTAATTTAACTAAAGAGGAGCAATCTTATGTCGAAAATTATATGGGATAAGATTAAAGATTTTATGAATGATCACTCATATATGGGAGAGATTGATCGTGATGAATATCGTATCAAAGAAACAGCAGAAATCTTTACTCCTACTAATTTGGTAATTGATATGCTACAGAAAACTGATCTTGATTGCTTTTTACCAGGTAAAACAGTTCTTGATCCTGCTTGCGGAGATGGACAGTTTCTTGTTGCGATTAAATATGTCAAAGTTTTAATACACAGAATGACCGAATTTGACGCACTAAAAGATATTTACGGAGTTGATATTATGCGTGATAATGTTGATTTATGTAAGAAAAGATTAGGAGGAGGTACAATTTTAGTTGGGGATTCATTAAATCCTGATAAAAAAATTGACTATCAGACTGATTATGAACATTTTATGATGAAAAAAATTTTCTCGAATCAAAATACGGTGTATAATTATATGACTAATGTGACAGAAGAAGAACTGGCACACAAGGCACTCCCGACCCCTCTGGATGCCCTATAATAGGTTCATACAACGGAACACCGATGACGACCACCTTCGCTGACTATGCCGCTTCTGCCCCTGCCAGAGAGCAAATCGCGGACAACATCCTGAAGCACACTCTTTCTCTGTGTGAGGCACTGCGGCAGAACTTTATTGACTACTCCATTCGCAGTCATCGGGGTAATCTGGAAAGGCATCCCGATGAAAGTGCCGAATATCATGAGAAATGTATTGCCGACCTGAAGGATGGCAAATCCAACTATGACTTTGTGATTGAGAGTGGTCGCAAGTATCATAAGATTGTGATGGTGATTGATAATGGTCCAGATCGTTCTCCTTCCCGTTCTTGTCATGCCTTCATAAATAAGAAGTCTGGTGGAGTTTTTAAGTCAAGTTCATGGAAGGCGCCCGCAGCGGGAGAAAGGTATAACCTTCTTCTAATTAAAGACCGGGAGTGGGCTCTATCAAATGCTGACTGGTCTGGATCATGGTTGTACAAACGCTAAACCGATGAAACAACTTCTTCTACTTCTTCCTCTCACACTCTTCTCTGTTCCGGTACAGGCACAACAGGTTAACTCTTTCGGTGTCTGTACTCAATATCAGGAGGTATATCAACCCGGAGGATATGACAGATACGGAAACTACTATTCGGGTGGTGTAAGCGTTCAGTCTTTTAATGTTCCCTGTAATCAAATCAATAGTGGTGCCTACTATAATCGTGGATACAACGGTTATAATGGGTATAATGGGTACAATAATGGAGGATATTATGGTCGCCGCAGCAATCCAAATTGTAATCCCACTCGTACTCTATTAGGAGCGGTAATTGGTGGAGCAATCGGTCGCTCGATGACTAGTACCAATAACAATCGTAATAATCGTGGATGGGCAACCGCACTTGGTGCCGGTCTTGGGGGTATTTCTTTCGCCTGTTAATTATGAAAATGAGTAATTTTGATCGTCTTGTCTTTGTCTCCTCATTTTGTATTTTTATGAACTGGGGAGTTCGTATTTGTAATGCCACTCTAAACTCCTTATTCTAAATAGTAATACCTAATTTGGTGGTTCTTTTTAGGTTGGGATAAAGCACCTTTGGGTGCTTTTCCTGTATAAATAATAATAACCACCAAATTAGAATAGAAATGAACTATCTAAAGCATTATTGTAATCTTATCAGGAAAGCAGAGAATAGAACTCCACCTGAAGGATATACAGAAAAGCATCATACTTTTCCTAAAAGTATTTTTGGAAACAATAATAGAATTGTAATCTTGAGCGGAAGAGAACATTATATTGCTCACTCTTTATTAGAAAAAGTTTGTATTCAAAGATATGGATTAAAACACGGGAAAACACAAAAAATGATTACCGCATTCTGGTGTATGAATAATCAAAACACCAAGAATGAATATTTTAATTCTTATCTTTATGAGGGTGCTAGAGCGAGAAAAAGTTTATTGATGTCTGGTGAAAATAATTATATGTATGGGCGAACCCACAAAGATATATCCAAAGAAAAAATACGCACAGCACATACAGGCAAAAAACTTTCAAAAAATACTAAAAATAAATTAAGTATAATAGCAAAAAACCGCAAACAACATCCTATGCTTGGAAAAAAACAATCACCAGAAACCAGAGCAAAAATAAGTGAAAAAAATAAAGGTAGAAAAATTTCAAATGAATTAAAAGAATATTTTAGTGTAAAATATACAGGAGAAAATAATCCTTACTATGGGAGAAAACATTCACCAGAAGTTATAGAAAAAATGAACGGCGAAAATCATCACAAATCTATGTGGTGGAAAATTACACTTACTGATGGGAGTGTGATTGAAAAATGTGGATTAACAACGTGGGCAAAAGAAAATAAGTATAACTGTAGTGCTATTCGCAGATTAGCAGATAAAAAGATTAAAAGATATAAAAACGTTGTGTCAGTTGAAAAACTGGCACAACACAAGTAATCTTTCGCCAAAATCAGTTATAATACAATTATCCAATAAACTACATTATGATTATTGCCGCAGGATTATTTCTTGAAACCACAGGTTATGGATACTCAAAGCGTCTATGTAAGGATGTAGTATGCTGGTTTGTATCCAAGTATTTTCCACGACATAAATTGGAAATCGAGGTTCTTCATCGTGGATTAAACCGCGAAGGAGCATTAGGATATTGTGATGTTGCGGATAAAACCTATAGACCTCGCAGTTTTTTGATTGAGATGAATACTCATATGAATAGGGAAACCTATATTACAGTTTTACTCCACGAGTTGATACATCTTCAGCAGTGGGTAAAAGGAGAACTCAAATTCAAATCATCCAAAAGATACTTTAATGGTGAGTGTATGGAGGATTATGAGTATATGGATCAAAAACACGAAATAGAAGCACACTCTCAAGAAAAAGTTCTGTATGGCGAATACATCGCAGAAAAATATCCAAAAACAATCAAATACTTTCCCAATCGCCTTCTAAACACACTATGATGCCTACTGACCTTTGGTATTCTTATTACCGTATCATTCAGGAAGATTCTCCGGAAATTCTGGATGAGTTTATTGAAAACACCGCCGCGAAAATGGAATTGACGGTTGATTACTTTGTTGAGGAGTTTCTTTAAAATGATTAACTTTATCGCCGGAACCGTCTTTGGTATTATCGCCGCTACAGTTGGATTTGGACCAATCGCTGATGTTCTAAATGGAGGAATGGTAAATCTACAGAAGACCACAATTGAAATGGCAAAACCACAACTACCGCCACCTGCCAAATGAACTCATCAATTCGACTAATTCTCGCATTAGAACAAGTTCATAATCTAATGTCATTACTTGAGGGAAATGAGTGTGAGCAATTTCTCCATTTTCATTTGGTTTTACTTCAGTATGAACTACAAAGGCAGTTGACAAATCAGCAATTTCAGTCTAAACTTAATGAGTAATTCACAACACACGATGAAGTATCTGTATCTGGTAGATTTTTGGGTTCCTTTTCCCGCAAGTGAGTACTCTGGACTTATCGCAGTTATTGGTAAGGATGATAACGAAGTTCACGATATTCTACTGAACTGGAGGGATGAATATCTCAATAATTATGATAGTTTGATTATGAAAGAAGTAGTCAATTCCCGAAAGTTTGCTCTTGTCGAAGATGAAACCTCACGAGTAGTAGAAGCATTCACGACCTGATGAAAAATCTTGACATTCCATTCGACCATATTGCCCCAGAGCAGTATTTTTATTCTTTTGAGGAATATAAGTCGGGAGTAATTCGCATTTGGTTAAATTGTACTCGCAAGTTTGATTATAATAACGGAAAACCGACAAGAAGTGTCTGGGGATTTTACTCTTCTAAAAAACGTAAGTATTTTTCCCCAGTAAACAGCATCACAATCGGCAAAGAGGTTCGGTATGAGGACACACGAAATTATACTGCTATGCCAATTCACCAAACAATACTGGAGAAATGTTTTGTGTGAGTAAAGATTAAATCATTTTGATTGAATATTTTGGAGTATATTAAAGATGTTCGTGCTTAATCAGTCTGTGGTTTATCGGGAAATGGAGGGATATATCGTCTATATTGGCGATAATTATGTAATTATGGAACCTCCTGCTCCCGAAGGAAGAATTTCACCAAGAATGATAATTCTATCAGGAGATTACTCAAAAGTCCAAACAGAAAAGTGAATCTAAACCACAAAAATCTAAATAGTTTTGACCCGCTATAGTAGATGTTCCAATGTATCTGGAAGGCATTATAGTATGCGTAAATTACAGCGATTTTCTAGCACACACTCTGCCACATAACAAAACTCACTTTGATAATCTAATTGTTATAACCGATACAAAAGACGAAAAAACTAAAGAACTTTGTGAGTATTATCACGTTAGATGTATTCAAACTGACATTTTTTATGAGAACGGAGACAGTTTTAATAAAGGCGCTGCCATCAACTATGGATTGTCTCAATTAGAAAATAAGGGATGGGTAATGCACTTGGATGCCGACATCTATCTTCCTCCACTTACAAGAAACATACTTGAAAACATTCCATTAGAACCTCATAAAATCTATGGTGCCGATAGATTGATGTGCCCTTCTTATGAGAAGTGGGTTGAGTTCCTAAATGACCCTCAAAAAATACAGGAAGGATGGATTTATATTCATCTAACCACCTTTCCAATTGGAGTTAGAATTGCCGAGTATAATAACAAGAATGCTGGTTATGAACCGATTGGATACTTTCAACTTTGGAATCCAAAAGGTTCTAATGTTTTTAACTATCCAACTCAACACGATTATTGTGATAGAACCGATGTTCTCCAGTGTAAAAAGTTTGCCCGTAAGGATAGAGAACTTCTGCCCGAAATCGTGGTAATTCATTTGGAGAGTGAAGGTCTTTCTGTGGATTCTATGGGTAAAAATTGGAAAGGAAGAAAAACAAAACTATTTCAATCAGACTCAAATCGTAAAGACAATATGAAGTTGGAAATTGAAGAGTTGAAACAAAGAACTGAAGAAATTGTTGATAGGTATAATCTTTCTTATCTTTTTGTTGGTGCCTCATCCAAGAAATTATCACTTTATAGAAAAATCTGGAATAAATTGATGCGTATTGCTTTTAGAACCAAAAGGTCTGCATACAGGTGTCGCTAAGGACACCTGAACAACTGGCACACGGGGTCTTCCCAGAGACCCTTTTTTATTGTATAATACTTTCATACACACAGAAACATTATGAGTAAAACCTACACCATTACCGTTACTGAAGACCAGGCAAAGTGTATTCAAGACGCCACAGAATTGCTCTCTCGTATTATGGGAGGGCAGTGGAACGAAATAGGGGATTGGTTGCCTCTTCGTAAGGATATGGACTATGAAGAGTATCATCGGGATATGGATATTATTGGAGCAATTCTATCTAAACATATGAAAGATGGTATTGATGGTCGTAGTGCTTCCTTTGGTGTTGGATGTCCTCATCTTCATCGGTATCACGATATTGCCTGGGATTTGTGTAAAGTGATTAAATATCATACTTCCTGGCAATATGCGATGGAACAAGGTTGGGTAGAAGACTTTAATTCTCCAAGAGATTGGGCGAATATGCTTGGATGTGCGTATGATGAACCTATGAAGTTTGGTGTAGAACCACTTGCTAAAATGGAGAAAGTAAAAGAAGTAGAGGAGAAGTATCTATGAAAATTTCTATAAAAGAATTCTTTGAGATGGTTACGAAAACTATTGCGGAACCTAATACTACAATCACCGACCAACATAAAAGAAAAGCAATTCGTGTGTTTCTTTATCTTGATGAATTTATGATGGAGAATGTTCCTGAGTATTGTGGTGATACTGCGCTAGGCGAGATTGACTTTGGATACTACGCTGCGGGGGTTTTGGATGAATTGGAGGGAAAATGACTGAACCACTACATAAAATCATAACACATTATGTACATCACTGGACTGCCGATGACATCTGTAATGATATTACGAGATGGTTACGACGTAATTATGACCCAAGGAACAATCCTCTAATTGATAAAATCTGTGAGGACATCTGGAAATCCTGTGAGGATGCGGACAAATCATCGTAAAAATTCAACACAAACCATAGAATTTCTCATATGATGTGGGACACTCTCTAAACTGTCACAAGGCACTTGATTTTGGTGTCCTGATGCCCTATAATACACTCATACACAAAGGAACTCCTATGACCTTTATCATTCTCTGGTTTATTTTAAGTATTCCTCTCGCAGTTTTTATTGGTAGTTTTATCTCTGCTGGTTCTAAAAATGACTGAATAAATAGTATCGTCTATAGGTACGGCAATTCTCTACGGACAGATTAGGTGCTTTCGGGCACCTTTTCTATTATAAACTCTTATAAATAGTATTGCCGTACATATAGAATAGAAATGGTAAACCCTAACAGGTTTTATACTTACGCATATTTGAGGGAAGACAGAACACCTTATTATATTGGCAAGGGTCAGGGTAGCAGAGTATATTCTAAACACAGAACAACCAATTCACCCAAAGATAAGTCAAGAATAATATTTCTCAAACAAAATCTAACTGAACAAGAAGCATTTAAGCACGAAATCTATATGATTGCTGTGTTTGGAAGAAAAGATTTAGGAACTGGCATTCTTCATAATAGAACTGATGGTGGAGAAGGAAAGTCTGGTGTAATAAGAAGTGAAGAATCTAAAAGAAAACAAGGTGAAAGAATGAAAGGAAACACCTTTAATTTGGGTAAATCACATTCAAAAAAAACTAAAAGAAAAATAAGTGAATCTCATAAAGGTGAAAAAAATTATCTTTCTAAACTATGGAAAATAACTAAAAATACCGGTGAGGAAATTTTAGTATGGGGATTGTATGGGTGGGGAAAAGAAAATAACTACCATCAAAATGGTTTGTATAGTGTATATACTGGAAAATATAAAAAGCATAAAGATGTTATAAAGGTTGAAGTTGTAGAATGAGGACACTTCTAAAACTGGCACAAAGGTGCTTGATTTTAGGATTTCTTTCTGGTATAATTGCTTTATAAGCAACCCAAAAATGACTTATGACAACTGAAATCACTATTCGTGACTTAACTGCCGAAGGGTCTTTGGCGTATTACACAATCAAAGTGGATGACTGGATTTATGACGGATACGCAAGCACACTTGAGGGTGCCTTTGAGATGATTACTCACAATCTCAAGTATGACTATCGTGAGTATGAAGGAGAATGATGGAGAAAATTAAATTCACCTATATTAACCGAACCATTTGCCCTTTTACTGGGAAACATTTTTTGGACGCAATTACAGATGATGGGGAGCATTATGTCGCAGAAATGAAATCAGGAATTGAGAAATGGTTAGTATTCACTTCTCCGTGGAAAAAATCCGGACAAGTGCCTTATAAGAACACTTGAGAAAAATGACCGAAATTCGTTTATGTAAGGACTGTAAGCATTACAAAAGAGATTGGTTTGCCCATATTACTGGTTCTGGAGACAGATTTGACTCGTGCTTACATCCACTTGTAACTGAAAATGTTGTGACTGGGAAATCTAATGGTTATTATTGTGATACTACGAGAAAGTATCTTGAATGTGGTTATGAAGGAAAACTATGGGAGGCAAAATGAAAAAACAAGACCTTCAAGAACTTCTCACGCCAGAGTTTCTTTCCACACTTCATACTGCTGTGGAATGTTGTAATTGGGATGTTGATATGATAGAAAGTATGGAGTTTTGTGATTGGTGCTATAATATGGCAGGACAACCAGAACCAGTGTATAATCTGGGTGTTGCTATGGAGGCAAAATGAATATTCATTTTGCTTTTAGACTATTAAATTCATTCTCTACGACATTTTCCTCAGTTTATGAGAAATCTGGAAAAACTTGGATTCCTCATAAGTTCTGGGAGTTCAATGTATATAAAACTAGTTGTCTTATTGGATTTACTTTTGACTTCAATATGAGACAAGACCACGCAGGTTCTGGTTTTGAGTTTGAATTTTTTGGTTGGAGTATTGAGTATAGATTTTATGATTGTCGTCATTGGGATTATAAAAATGGTTGCTGGGAGGCAAAATGACTGAAATGAAACAAGAACAACAGAATAATGAAGATTTAGTATATACAACCAATATTAACTTATGGTGGAAAACTATAAAATCTTATACTGAAAAATTGATGGAAGATGAAACTAAAGATGAAATCTTAAAATGTGCTACACAACTTCAAGATTACATAGATTTATTTGTTATAAAACCAATTTTTATGTATGAAGGAAGTATAATTGAAGTAAAAAGTAGAAAAACCTTTGATGATGACTTTAATGAAGTGATTGACCATATAAAAGAACTTAAACAAAATAATAAAAAGATTTTTCTTTATATGCTTTATAAAGTTAAGGAGGAATCGGGTCTTTTTCATTATGTTATTCGTTATGGTGATATTGAGATGGAGGCACGGAAATGACTAACAAACTAACTTTTTGTTTTGATGAAGAAATGATTGAAACCGCACTCATAGCAAATGGTTGGGAAAATGGATGGAATACTGAGAGGTGGTCTCATAAGAGTCATAATGCAGATTATGTGTCTTATTCAAAAAAAGAGGCATTTGCTAAACTGCTGTATAAATGTAATTTAGTTCCAGAAAATGTAGAAGGGTGTTGGAATAATGACTGAAAGGGCAAAAAAAATTTATCGTGCTTGGGAAGATAAGTGGGTGGACAGTACACATCACGAAGAATTTTCTCTTGCTGCTGCTATTCGTGAGATTGTGAATGAGTTTCAGTATTACCAGTGTTGTGAAGAAGAAGGTGTAGAAGATATGGTAGTTGATGCTCGGGTGCTTTATGACCTTGCTAATGAATTGGAGGCACTTCCTAATGATTAACATTGACAGTTTTGGTGGTAAGATTGGAAACATTAGGTGGCAAAATACTTGGAATGAACTATGGGGATACACTGGATTTTGGGACAAGAACCCAGAAGAAAAAGGACATTTTACTCTTTGGGGTATTCGACCTAAACTCTATGATAAACTTGATACATTCGTGAGGAAAAATGAACAATCTTAATGATGGTAGGATATTCTTTTCTGGTTTTGTTCTTGGTGCATTTAGCTTTATGACCTTGCTAATGAATTGGAGAAACTGGAATGACTGACCTTTCCAGAAAGACTGAACCAAAATTGGAAAGTATTAAAGAAATCGCAGATTATTTGGAGGCATTATGACTAACGAACAACTACTCAATTCACTACAAGGAACTATGGCAACGATTGACCCGTATTCAGTTAAAAAAGAAGCAATTGATGAGTATCGTATAGATACAATTGAGGAACGACTTACTCGTATTGAAGATAAAGTTGATTTACTCATTACTCAACTCAAAATAGAATTTTATAAGAAAAATGATGGGACATCCAGATGATATTATACTCACAAATCCCTCAAAGATGTTTGAGTATGAAAAATTAGCAAGAAATATTGATAATTGTGAGAATGTAGAAGAACTACAGATTTCACTCAAAGGTATGCTAAAGTTGTATATGAAACAACAAGAAGTAACGGCAAAAGTATTAAAAATGAAAATGTGATTAAATTAACATCAGCATCTCTTCGTATTATTGGTAGTATTCTCTTATTGGTTGGATACTTCATTCTTCTTTATGTGGATGTAAAGTTGGGATGTTATTTTCGTTTGATTGGTGGATTGGCAATGGTTCCGTTTTGTGTTAAAATTAAAACTTGGGATATTGTAGGATTACAGACATTCTTCGCAACAATAGATATATCAAAGATTATTCAATTGAGTTATGAAAATTGATATTACAATAGAAGATTATGGTATAATTATAAATGCTCTACACTATTATAAGAAAGTAGAGAAGAAAGGAAACTTTCAGCAGTATGATGACGAAAGAATTAATTCCTTGAGAGACAAACTCTCGCACCAAATTATATGGAACAAAATGAATAAATAATGATGCTCTAATGTGTTCGCATCCATAAGAGTGGGAAGGGTGTCTTCGGGCACCTTTTCTTGTATAAATAGTATTGCGAACACAATTTAGAAGCAGAACTATGGTAAATCCTAATAGGTTTTATACTTACGCATATTTGCGTGAAGATAAGACACCTTATTATATTGGTAAAGGTAAAGGTAATAGGGCATATAAAAAGCATCGAAAAGGAATAGGTGTCCCAAAAGATAAATCGAGAATTATATTCCTCAAACAAAACTTAACCGAAGAAGAAGCATTTAGACACGAAATCTATATGATTGCTGTTTTTGGTAGGAAAGATTTGAGAACTGGTATTCTTCATAATAAAACTGATGGTGGTGATGGTGCTTCTGGTTATGTTTTTAGTGAAGAAACCAGAAAAAAAATGAGAGAAAGAACCCCTTCAGAAGAAACTAGAAAAAAAATGAGTGAAGCAAGGAAAGGGGAAAAAAATCATAACTATGGTAAAATTCATTCGGAAGAAACCAGAAGAAAAATAAGTGAGTCACAAATTGGTAAAACTCTCTCAAAAGAGCATATAGATAAAATAATTGAAGGTCTTAAAGGTAGACCTGTTTCAGAAGAAACCAGAAGAAAAATGAGTGAAGCATTAATAGGTAATACTCGTGCGTTGGGTAAATCGGTTTCAGAAGAAACTAGAAGAAAAATAAGTGAATATCATAAAAATAAATATGTATCAGAAGAAACTAGAAGAAAAATAGGATCCGCAAGTAAAGGTAGAATTAAAGGTAGAAAGTGGTGGAATGATGGTTGCGGAAATTGTAAAAGGATGGTAGAATGTCCCGGTGATGGTTGGAGACTTGGAAGAA
>ENA-UPTJ01000678-UPTJ01000678.1-marine-metagenome-genome-assembly--contig:-NODE-678-length-20591-cov-4.160353_pt1 | contig 20591 bp, 15 predicted proteins | sample MGYA00238168_ERZ767080 | MGnify/ENA primary metagenome ERZ767080 (study PRJEB28935, sample SAMN06266237) | marine metagenome | isolation source: Columbia River Estuary | place: USA:Columbia River Estuary... | reverse complement strand
GTTTTGAGAGCTGCCGCAGTTATTCGGACAGCAAGCTGCTACGTTGTAAGATGGATTTGCCCCGCCTACTAAATAGCCCGGTGGCGGACCATATGTGGATGCGCCAACCTTATCCCATAGTGTGTTGCCTTCTGCAAACCAGGTGTGGTAAAATTCGCTTACCGAATTTTCTGCACCTAAATTATTCATGTTCGATAAATACACTTTTTGCAGTGGATTTACGCCGTGTAGATAATGTATGTAATGCTCTGATGCGTTCATGGCATCTGTATTTCTTGCTGAGTTGATATTGTATTTTTTCAGCTCATAAAACATTAAGCCTGCATTGCATTTAATTCCATTGCTTCCCCAAGTGTAGCTTTCGAGATAAGCCATATAAGGATCTTTCTTGCTGTCGAATGCACCAAAGTTAATGGCAGCGTTCATTCCCAAGCGGTATCCATTTTTTATTGCACTCACAATGTAGGAATTACTGTTATTTAAGGTAGTATAATGAAGCATGGTCTCTTGATGGGCATGCTCAAACGGATAGGCATAAGACCATTGAAGAAGGTGACTTTGTGAATAGTTGTTATCGAAAAAGGTTTTGTATTGATTGTCGGATGTGACTTCATAAAGGTAAGATGCCGCTTCCAGCTTGAACATCAATCGGCCATAGTCATCAGTCTCCATATCACCGCCACCGCTATTGGCAACGCTGGTCCATTCTGTAGCAGTATTCGTCCATACTACAGCAGGATTAGCCACAGCCCAAGTCCACGCTTTTTCTGCAGCACTCAACAAGGTGTCTGCGTAGCAGCTTAAGCCGGCCGAGCGAAAAACAGTAGAGCCGTAAGCAAACGTAGCAGCAGCTTTTAATGTTGCGGAGGTATTTACATTTCCGTAAACGCTTTTGCCGCTTGCAGAGGAGGGTGGGCTGCCATGTGCCACACCTACGATACTTATCATACTGCCATTGCTATTTTGCAAACGCAGCATGTAATCCATGCCCCATTTAACTTCATCTAGAATATCGGGAATGCTATTTCCCGATTCAGGAATATTATAGTCATCGGTCCATGCGGTTGGGGTTTCTCTGCAAGCCTTTAGCAGTTCAATGATGTAGTTGCCTGTCCAGGTGGTGTATTTGTTATAATCACCCGCATCGTACCAGCCGCCATGCAAGTCTTTTTCTGCAGAGGCATTGTTGTAATCGCTAAAAATTCTGCAGTTTTTATCTTGTAGCAGACCAATATGACTTGCTCCGTCTATCCAGCCTGTTTCGGCATACGGACTCTGTTTTGCGAATCCGGCACGTTGGTAAAAGAAACTGCGCATAGCATGTTTTAAGGCTACATCGTAAACATCATCGGCAATGTCGAAAGAATAAGAGCGTAGATTATTTTGAATATCTAAAATATAATAAGTCCAATTGGCAGTAACATTTGAAAAATCAAAGTTCCAGGCTATATCACCCGAACTGGTATCAATTGTGCCATTGTTCCATTGAACAGGAGCGGCGGTATATACTTGCTGGCTGTTGTGTGCATTGACAACCGCAAATGAATTCCCAGGAGAATAAGAGTCATTGGCATCGAAACCAATTTCGGGATTTCGTAAAACGGCGATTTTAACTGCCGAAGGACGATAACCGAATTGGTCGATACATATATACTGAGTAATGGTTTGTGTGAAGGCGATAAAAGGCAGCAGCAGCAGGGAAAATAAAAATATTTTGCGCATTGATTTGTGATTTTGGAGTATTAAGGTAACTTTTTTGCTCTAAAAAGCAAAGCTAATTGCTTGTAAAATAAAAACATTTGTATATCTTTGTCCTCCGTTTTTAAAAATAGAAGAAATGTTATTGACAACTGAAACAAAGAAAGAACTTTTCAAAAAGTTCGGAAAGTCTGAAAAAAATACTGGTTCTACTGAAGGACAGGTAGCTGTGTTTACACATAGAATCAACCACCTTACAGACCACTTGAAATCTCACAAGAAAGATTTCGTTACTCAACGTTCATTATTGAAGTTGGTTGGACAAAGAAAAAGTTTGTTGAACTACCTTAAAAACAAGGATATCGAAAGATACCGTAATGTTATTAAGGAGTTAGACTTAAGAAAATAGTGCATTGATGAATGTAGCACAAAAAGGCAATTGGATTTTCCAATTGCCTTTTGGCTTTATTAAAAGGTTCAAAATGAACCCCTATTTCGTAATTATAGAAAGTAAATAAATATGCAAGCAATTATTGAAACATTGCAATTAGAGGATGGAAGAACCATCACAATTGAAACAGGAAAATTAGCAAAACAGGCATGTGGTTCTGTTGTTGTGCGCATGGGTAACACCATGTTGTTGGCTACTGTAGTAGCAAACAGAGAAATGAAAGACGGACAAGATTTCTTTCCATTATCTGTTGAATACAAAGAGAAATTTTCGGCAGGAGGAAAAGTGCCTGGTGGATTTATCAAAAGAGAAAACAGACCAAATGAGTTAGAGATTTTAACTTGTCGTTTGGTGGATCGCGCATTGCGTCCTATGTTCCCAGAAGATTATTTATGTGAGTGTCAAGTAATCATTAGCTTGATTTCTTACGAAGAAGGAATATTGCCTGATGCCTTGGCTTGTTTAGCTGCATCTGCTGCTTTGGCTGTTTCTGATATACCTTTTAACGGTCCGGTTTCGGAGGTTAAAATTGGTCGTGTTAACGGACAATTCATCGTGAATCCTACTGCTGCTCAATTGGCAGAATCTGATATCGATATGGTAATTGCTGCCGACAAAGACAACGTTTTGATGGTAGAGGGCGAGATGAAAGAAATTTCTGAAGAAGAAATGGTTCAAGCGATTAAAGTAGCGCATGAAGCCATTAAAAAACAAGTTGATTTGCAAGTTAGATTGGCTGCTAAAGTAGAGAAATCAAAGGTTAAGAGATCTTATCCTACAGCTGCTAAAGACGAGGAATTACAAGCAAGAATCAATAAAGAAGCATACGATAAAGTTTATGCAGTAGCTAAATCGGCTGCAGCTAAGCACGATAGATCGGCCGCTTTCAAACAAATTTTAGAAGAAGTAAAAGCAGGATTCTCTGAAGAAGAGTTGAAAGCAAAAGGAAAATTAATTTCTACTTATTTCCACGATGTTGAATACAATGCTGTAAGAAGATTATTGTTAGATGAGCAAATTCGTTTGGATGGTAGAAAACCAAATCAAATTCGTCCGATTTGGTGCGAAGTTGATTATTTACCTTCTTCTCATGGTTCTTCAATTTTTACCAGAGGTGAAACTCAATCATTAACAACAGTAACTTTGGGAACTAAATTAGACGACCAAAGATTAGATGCTGTTTCTGTAGTTAAAGAAGAAAAATTCTATTTGCATTACAATTTCCCTCCATTCTCAACTGGTGAAGCAAAACCATTAAGAGGAACTTCAAGAAGAGAGGTTGGCCACGGTAACTTAGCACAAAGAGCATTAACTCCGGTTATTCCAACGGGTGAAGCAAATCCATACACTATTCGTGTAGTATCTGATATCTTGGAATCAAATGGTTCATCTTCTATGGCAACTGTTTGCGCAGGAACCTTAGCATTGATGGATGCTGGTATTCAAATAAAAAATCCAGTTTCAGGTATCGCTATGGGGTTGATTGCGGATAACACTGGTAAATTCGAGGTTTTATCTGATATCTTGGGTGATGAAGATCATTTGGGTGATATGGACTTTAAAGTTTGTGGAACTAAAAATGGTGTTACTGCTTGCCAAATGGACATCAAAATTCAAGGTTTGTCATATGAGATTTTAACTAAAGCTTTACAACAAGCTAAAGAAGGAAGAGCGCATATCTTGGGTGAAATGATGAAAACAATTTCTGCACCTAAAACAGAATTGAAAGCACATGCACCAAGAATGGTAAGTGTAATGATTGATTCTGAATTTATTGGTTTAATTATCGGACCTGGTGGTAAACATATCCAAGAGTTGCAAAAAACTTCTGGAACTGTGATTACTATCGAAGAAATTGAAAAAACAAAACAAGGTAAAGTATCTATTTCTGGCAGCAACAAAGATTCTATTGATTTTGTAGTAAACAAAATTAAAGGAATGACTGCTAAAGCTGTTGTTGGTGAAGTTTATGAAGGTAAAGTAAAAGCTATTCTTGCTTTTGGTGCCGTAGTAGAAATCTTGCCGGGGAAAGAAGGCTTATTACATATCTCTGAGTTCGAACACAGAAGAATTGAAGATATCAATACTGTGGCTAAAGAAGGCGATATTATTAAAGTTAAATTGTTAGAGATTGAAGCTAGAACAGGTAAATTGAAATTATCTAAAAAGGCCTTAACTCCTCGACCAGAAAGAACAACTGAAGCTCAGTAATTCAGTTTTTAAATAACAAGAAAGCCCGTTAGTTGATTGACTAACGGGCTTTTTACTATGTAGTATTTTGATTACAATTTGTAGAAAAGTCCGATTTCTCCCGTTGGATAAAACATAAAAGCTGCAGGCGGCTTAAGATTATCACTCAGCGTGTAAATGCCGTAACCAGTATTAAGATTAATGCAGAAGTCTTTCATTTGAAAATCAAAGCCAATCCCTCCTCCAGTAATGTTCATGGTACCCTCAGAAGTAAAAATAAAGTGCGAGCCGCCATAAAGATTGAAATCTACATTGTTTCTTTCTCTAATTCTGTAAAATGCAGCATAGGCCGCATCAACGAAATAAAAATCGCCATTGAGAATTGGAAGAAAGGTAACTTGATGCATTAGTTTATTGTTCGTGAGAGATGTTTGGCGATATGATAAGCCAAAACCAGTCACAGTTCCTGCGTTAAAGCCTAATTGTCGTTTGCTTCTTTTGGTGGCAATAGTATCATTGCCAGCTAACACATTTGTGCTTATCAATAACACAAAAGAGAAGCACAGTGAAAAGATATTTTTCATATTAAAGATTGTAAAAAATGGATGCCTCAATAGTTGGCTTAACCGACCAATAGCTATCAGTTTTAAAAACGCCATATCCTCCTAATAAACTAACTGTAATGTCTTTTTTGGTGTTGTATTCAAAACCTAAACCTAAGCCCATGTTTAGCTTGTTGGTAGTCTTAACATTTGTCGAACTGTAGTAGTTGGTGTAAGCATCTTGATAATAACCATAAACTTCCTCTCTTGAATAAATGTAGTTTACGCCTACATAGGATAGGAAGTCCACTCTTTCTTTGTCGCGAAGTTTATATAATCCAGCAAATCCGAAATTAAGTGTTTGATCATTGGCAGAAGTGATGAAAGGAGCCGCACTCAATTGAAACCCAATTTTATTCTTAGAATACATTTGATAGGATAAACCGATTCCGGTGGTGCGACCAGCATTAAACCCGAAGGAATGCGTGAGTTCACATTTTTTTTGTTCTTTTTCTTGCGCAAAACTTAGTGTAGAGCTAAGAAACAGAATAGATAAAATTTTAATTTTCATGGTTTAGTTATTAATTTGTATTTGGAAGAACGCAACAATTCTTAATCAGTTGCCTATCTTCATCAAAAGAATGAATTTATGTTGAGAAAAACAATTGTGTATGCTTCTGTGAGTGGCTTTTTAGCAGTGGTTTTAGGGGCTTTTGGGGCACACGGACTCACCAAAATAGTGGGCGAAAAAGAACTGTTGATATGGAACAAAGCTGTGCTGTATCAAATGATTCACACTTTTGCGGTTTTGTTTATCGGCTTGGCTTCAAAATTAGATATGAACAAATTACTAAACGCAGCTTTCAAATTATTCATGTTTGGAATCCTGTTTTTTTCGGGCTCCTTGTATTTACTGACTTTTCGTGATGTTGTTGATTTTGGAATTTGGAAGAAGGTGTTGGGACCAATAACGCCTATAGGTGGCTTGCTATTTCTAGGAGGATGGATATGTTTGTTAGTGTATGGATTAAAATTAAGTAAGAATGAAAAATAATTACGAGAAGTTTCAAGGACAAATGAACCAATTGGCTGTTATTGGCAGTATTGGAGGTTTGTTAGCGTGGGATAATGAAGTGTATAAGCCATCGAAAGCAGAAGGGATTCGGGCACAGCAAAATGCCTTTATATCTGCTTTATTACATGAGAAATTCACCAATGTAGATTTTGAGAATTTGGTGGCCGAATTGCAAAAAGATGCTACGTTAAATACTGAACAAAAAATCAATGTTGAGAAAGTATTTACAGATATTCAAAAGCAAAAAAAATTCTCGAAAGAGTTTGTAGAAAAACAATCGCATATTATTAGCGAAGCCTTTGGTAAATGGCACCAAGCCAAGACCCAAAATGATTTTTCTTTGTTCGAAAAAAGCCTTGAACAAATTGTAGCTTTAAGCAAAGAATCGGCAGAAATTATTGGCTACAAAGAACATCCTTACGATGCCTTGTTAGATTCATACGAGCCAGGAATGACCACTGCAAAACTGAAGGTTATTTTTGCTAAAGTGAAAGAAGAATTGGTTCCTTTTTACAACTCTTTGTTACAAAAGAAACAAATCGATGATACCTGCTTGAATCAGCATTATGAGAAGCAAAAACAATGGGATATAAGTATAGAATTATTGAAGCAAATGGGCTATGATTTTTCTGCTGGTCGCCAAGATTATTCATCGCACCCATTTAGTATCGGCTTGCATCCAACTGATGTTCGAATTACTACCCGTGCAGATGAGAAGAATTTATCGGAATTGATTTGGAGTGCTTTGCATGAGGGCGGACACGCGCTTTACGAGCAAGGATTGTTGCCAGAGTATTTTGGTTTGCCGCAAGGTAATTCTGCCTCGCTTGGTATTCACGAGTCTCAATCGCGTTTGTGGGAAAATAATGTAGGTAGAAGTTTGTCTTTTGTAAAAGCAAATTATTCCTTGTTTCAAAAGACCTTTCCAGAAGTTTTTGGTAAAGTAGAGCTGATTGATTTCTACAAGGCGATTAATAAAGTAGAGCCAGGTTTAATAAGAACCAATGCCGATGAGATTTCATATCATTTGCATGTTTTAATTCGATTTGAAATTGAAGTAGCCTTGATGGAAGATAAAGTAAAAGTGAAAGATTTACCTCAATTATGGAATGCAAAATACAAGGAGTATTTAGCGATTGATGTTCCTTCAAATACTTTAGGCGTATTGCAAGATGTGCATTGGTCGCATGGCAGTTTAGGCTATTTTCCAACGTATTCTATAGGTAGTTTTTATGCCGCTCAGTTTTTTGCGCACGCACAAAAAAATGTTCTTCAGTTGAACGATAAAATTGAGCGAAAAGAAACCACCGAATTGCTTTCTTGGTTAAGAAAAAACATTCATGAAAAAGGTCGTTTATACACCTCTGAGGAGATTTGTGAGCAAGTGACAGGCGAAGGTTTGAATTTTACTTATTTCATGAATTACGTTAAAGCTAAGTATTCTGAGATTTATCAGGATTAGTATTGATATCTTTCACGGAAAATCCTTTTTTATTAGGTATATCTTTGTGAAAAGAAAAGTTATGTCACTACCCGATTTCTCATCATCAGTAATTTATTCTAATCTTCTTGCCGAAGAATTAATAGAGCATACCATACAGAAAAAACAAGGTGTGTTAAGTGATACTGGCGCATTGGTTATTGATACCGGGAAGTTTACTGGCAGAGTTCCTAAGGATAGATATTTTGTAAAAGATGCTATCACAGAAAATAAGATATTTTGGGGAGAGGTGAATCATCCTGTGTCGCAAGAAGTATATGAAAAATTGCACGCGAAGATGATTGCCTTTTTTGCTCAAAAAGATTTGTACATTCAAGATGTGGCCGCTTGTGCCGACCCGGTTTATCGATTAAATATTAGAGTACTGACCGAATTTCCATGGAGTGCCTTGTTTGCGCACAATATGTTTTTGCGTTTAAATTCGAAGGAATTGAAAAAATTCTCAGCTGATTGGACAATACTATGTGCACCTAATTTTAAAGCTAATCCTTCGGTGGATGGCGTTCAAAGCGAACAATTTATTATTATAAATTTCACTGAAAAATCTATTTTGATTGGTGGAACGGCATACACGGGAGAAATAAAAAAAGGAATTTTCACCGTGTTGAATTTTCTTCTTCCAGTGCAGCATAATGTTTTTCCAATGCACAGTTCTGCCAATGTTGGAGCGAAAGGCGATGTAGCTATATTCTTTGGCTTGTCGGGAACAGGAAAAACAACTTTATCGAACGATCCCGAAAGAAGGTTGATAGGCGATGATGAGCATGCATGGACCGATCATTCTGTATTTAATTTTGAAGGTGGCTGTTATGCTAAAGTGATTGATATAAGAGCCGATACCGAGCCGCTCATTTTTAAGGCTATAAAATATGGTTCTCTACTAGAAAACGTGAAGTTTTTTGAGGGAACACGAATGGTGAATTACCATGATACCACTAAAACAGAGAATACTCGAGTAAGTTATCCTATTCATTTTATTCCTGGTGCTGTAGAGCCATCTTTTGCAAATACACCTGAGAATATTTTCTTTTTAACATGTGATGCCTATGGTGTGTTGCCCCCCATTTCAAAGCTAAGCAAAGAACAAGCAATGTTTCATTTTATATCAGGTTATACAGCGAAAGTAGCTGGTACAGAAGTAGGTGTTACGGAGCCAAAAGCTACTTTTTCAGCGGGATTTGGCGAACCTTTTCTACCTCTTCATCCTAAAGAGTATGCGAAATTATTGGGTGAAAAGATGGAACAACAAAAAGTGAAAATTTGGCTAGTCAATACAGGTTGGACTGCAGGTAAATACGGTGAAGGTCATCGAATGAGATTGGATCACACTCGAGTGCTGCTTTCTGCAGCAATGAGCGGAGAATTGGAAAAGCAAGAGTTTGAGAATGAAGATTTTTTCGGACTGTCTATTCCTAAAAATTGTGCTGGAATTCCTAGTTCAATTCTTAATCCTAAAAATGCGTGGAAAAATCAAGAGGAATATAAAACCACTGCGCTTAAACTTGCAGAAAAATTTAAAGTAAATCATCAAAAGTTTGAGTGATAGGTAAAAAGAGTATTTTTGCCTCATGAGCTGTTCTAAATATTGCCTTTATTTATTTGCCTTGTTTTTTCTTTTTTCTTGTGTTGCACCGGAGGGGAAAACTATCATTGTGTCATCTGGAAAATCGATCAATGATGCTATTCAACAATGTGAAGAAGGTGACACTATATTGATTCATGGTGGGGTTTACCGCGAAGTTCTTAATATCAATAAAAGTGATATTTGTATCAAAGGATTTTCGAACGAAAAAGTCATCATTACTGGAACGCAAGAAGTGAGGAATTGGACGGAAATTGGTAAGAATTATTACAAAGCATATTGCAAGAAAGAAGTGTTGCAATTGTTTGAAAAGAATAGAATGCTTTTGCCTGCTCGTTGGCCAAATTATGATTCTTCGATGTACAGTACTCGAAATTGGAAGAAGTTGTATACTTCAAAAGATTCTACTTTTTTCGTAGATAATTCCTGGCCTGAAAACTATTGGAACGGTGCCTGGTGTTATGCTATTGCAGGCAAAAAATGGGTGGTGAACGTAGAGCAAGTTTTGAGTTCTAAAGACAGTATTTTAAAAATGAAAGATTTTTGGTTTATCTATCAAAAAAAGAACTGGTACACTGGTGATGCAGATGGTTTTATTTTGAAGCATATTAACGCTTTAGACACCCTAGATGAGTGGCATTGGCAAAACGATACTCTGTTCGCGATGCTAGAGAATAAGCCGGATTCCATTAATGCTCAAATAATTGATATAGTTATTAAATCCAAAGGACAACGCAATGTTGTGATGCAAAATATTTGCATCGTGGGAGGTAGAATTCAATTGGAAAATGTGGATAATTTCGAATTTAATCAAGTCAACGTTATTAATGGTACTGCGCCTAAAATTTACGAATATTCCAACGGTGCTGCTTATGCGGCAATAGAGTTTCTAGGTGAATCACAGAATTGTTCAATTTCAAATTCTATTGTTGATGGTAATTGGGGTGGTGGAATTTATTTGGAAGGTGAAAATAATTCGATTTTTAATTGTGTTGTAAGTAATTGCAATTGGATGGGGAATGGCACAGCTAATATTGGTAATAAAGGTTACGGACACGCCATTTCTTTTTGTGATGTTTTTAATTCAGGTAAATTTTTAATTGTCCATAACAACACGCAGCGATTGAGCATTAAAAACAATCATTTGCATGATGGAGGTTATTTGGCCAATGATTTAGGATTGACCTATACTTACGGTACAGATGGTGATAATACTGAAATTGCCTACAACATGGTGCATGGCAATCATAGCAAAGAAGCTGGTGTGGGAATTTATCTTGATATAGAATGTAAGAAATTTTTAGTACACCACAATGTAGTGTACGATTGTCTATCTGGCATTCAAACAATAATGAATGCCTATGATCATGAGATATACAACAATACAATTTGGAATTGTGGCAAGGCAATTAATTATTGGGGAGAAGATGGTTCTAATATGTACAATCAAAAGGTGTATAATAATTTGGCCAATGATATATTTGATGCAGGTACAGATGTGCGATTCAATTTAAGTACTGGTATCAATCAATTTGAAGATTCTTTACATCATAATTTTAAATTGGCCAAAGGGGCTAAGGCCATTGATTGTGGAACTATTATTCCTGAAATAACGAATGAATTCACTGGAGAAAATCCAGATGCAGGTGCTTTTGAATTTGGTTTGCCTGCATGGAAGTATGGGTGTGACAAAAGTTTGTTGAACAAAGATTACAAGCTATATTAGCACAGTATGAAAGTTTTTTATTTTGAAAATACAGGAGGCAACGATGTTGTATTAAACGAGGAGGAGTCGGCTCATGCTGTTCGTGTTTTGCGCTTAAAAGAAAATGACGAGGTTTTTTTAATTGATGGCAAAGGGACTTTGTGCAAAGGAGTAATAAGTGATGCCCATCAAAAGAGATGCGGGATAAGAATTGTTGAAAATCTGCCTGTTTACAAAAGAAAATATTACAAACATTTGGTGGTGGCACCCACCAAAAGTATCGATCGTTTTGAGTGGTTTATTGAGAAAGCTACCGAGATTGGCGTGGATGAAATTACGCCTTTATTAACCGATAGATGCGAACGAAGAAATCTTAATGTAGAGCGATTGCAAAAGATATTGAGTGCTACAATGAAACAGTGTGTTCAGCCCTTTCGACCGAAATTGAACGAGCTTACAAAGTTCAAAGATTTTGTGAAAAATTATCACAAGGGATTTATTGCCCATCTAGAAACAGGTGAAGAAGAATTGTTGCAAAAGGTGTATCAACCTGGCAATGATGCGCTGATTTTGATTGGTCCGGAAGGAGATTTTTCGCCAGATGAAGTTAAATTAGCTAAAGAATTTGGCTATATTTCGGTGAGTTTAGGTCACTCGCGTTTGCGCGTTGAAACCGCTGCAGTAGCTGCATGTCATGCCTTTAGTGTTGTGAATAATGACTAAAAAGCGCTTCAAAAATATAGTTTTGTTATTACTTCTTTCAATGAGTGGTGTTGTTTTATTGTATAGTTATAAATCGCCCGGACCAACATACACTTACCAAATCGCAGTATTGAAATACAGCGGGGGAGGAGATTGGTATGCTAACCCAACTTCTTTGCCCAATTTAGCTGCTTTTTGCAATCAAAGTTTAAACACCAATATCAATCCAAATACAGCGACTGTTTTCGTGGGTAGCAAAGAGATATTTCAGTACCCTTTTGTGCATATGACAGGACATGGAAATGTTGTTTTTTCGGTAGCAGATGCTGCAAATTTGAGGAGCTATTTGATTGGTGGAGGTTTTTTGCATATTGATGACAATTATGGCATGGATCAGTTTGTTCGACCGCAAATGAAAAAGGTTTTTCCCGAATTGGAATTTATTCCTCTTCCTGCATCACATCCTTTGTATCATCAAAAATTTAATTTCCCTAATGGTATTCCTAAAATTCATGAACATGACGCTAAAGATGCTGAGGGTTATGCCTTAATTTGCGAAGGGCGAGTAGTGTGTTTTTATTCTGTTGAAACCGATCTGGGCGATGGATGGGAAGATGTTGAGGTACATAAAGATTCTCAACTGAAGCATCAGCAAGCTTTGCAAATGGGTGCCAACTTAATTCAGTTTGCCTTTGCTGGTGGACGATAAATTATCCGACTTTTTATTTATCCCATACTACTTGAATTTTTAGTTCGTTGGTGGAGTATTTTAACCATGCCGACCAATGTGCATTTATCCGATATTTCAGCATGCCATAAACTTGATTTCCCTGTGATGAAAATGCTGGGGTTGCGCTAGCATACATTACATCGTTTTCATATGCATAAATTCGGGCATCGTAATCGGAAATGTTAAATATTGTATAGCGAAATAAAAGGTGGAAAGGAGAGTTTTTAATTTGATGACTTATATTGAGATAGGTTAGCCAGCCTTTTTTTTCTGCAAACTGATGCATTTCAGTTCTAATGGCAATAGAAGATTGATGTGCAATTTTCCAATGAAAATGTGCTCTAATTTGATGTGATTCATATTGTGTTTTCACTTCGTTTTTATCGAATAATTGGGCATTCTTTGTAAAGTGGTAACGAACATAGAAATTCATTTTTTGATTGAATTCTCTCTGGTACAATAATGAGAACTCTTTGCCGTAGGATGGGCGTTTAACACCATATTTTATTTCTGGATAATGATAGATGTCGTAATTCAAAATTAATTGCTCATTTTTTCGAAGATGCAACAAGATGCTAAAGTCAACTCCTTCTTCATTTTTAGATGAGCTTCCTTGACTATAAGTATGTGCATAAGGATTAAAAAAATGTTTAGAAAATTGTCTTGCTCGAGAAGAAAATGTAATCGTTTTATTCAAACTAATAATGATGCCATTTAGCGATGAAATGCTGTAATCGTTATTCATGGCGATTTCACCAAAAAGATTAATGTTTTTGATATGCCAAGAATAATCAAGGCTATGTATGTTTTGCCATCCCAAAAGAATAGTATTGCTTTTGTAGTAGTTAGAGTCGCTTAGGAAAGGCATAGAATATTTTAACAACAATTCGTTGATGCCAATATTCATGTTTTTCCATTGATAGGTGATGGAGTTTCCAAAACTGAGTTCGATGCATCGGTCTTTTTTTTCTAGCTCATTGATTGTTCTGTGATAGCCTGTATTTGGAAAAGACTTAATAGTATCGCTAACAATAGTGGCATCTATTTTTTTGTAAGAAAAGAATGGCTGGATAGAGAATTTATTGAATTCTTTTCGAAAGGCCAATCCTCTAAAAAAGCTGTTTTCATTGGTGGAAGTGTAAGTTTTTAATTGATTTTGATAGAGGTTTGAGTACAAGGGAGAGTTGCTGTAAATACTTCTGAAGGAGTTACTGTGTACAAGGCCTTGACCAGTATTTATAGTGAAGTCGCCCACAATGATGGTTGATGTTTTTCGCTGATATTGAAAGTACGCGCTGTAAAAATCGAAACCATATGTTTGGTGTTTACCGAGGAAAGATTCTCCTTGGTCTTTTTCTAGTGTAAAACCCAATTGATGATGGGAACTTGTGTATTTGAATCGCGAAAATATTTTGCTGGGATCACCCAAATAGTTTTCTTCGTTTTTAAACTTGCTTTGAGCCCTTAAAACATAAATGATATTTGCTTCATGCTCTTTTTTTATATCGGTTTTGAAATAGGGATTAAGTGCTTCTAGCAGAGTGGGAGAAAAGCCAATGTGCTTCAGTTCGTAAATGGAAACAATGGCTCCGTTTTGAGTTCTGTATTCAATAATTTGTTTGGCTTGCTCGCCAGACAATATGGGGATTTGTGTGAGTTCTTTTTCAATGGAGCTGTTGATGTTTAAAGGATTTTTTAAAATCAGTCGGCATTGTTCAGTAAGTTCTTCGATGTTTACTTCTTCATCTTTATTTCCTTGTAAAACATAATTTATAGTTTCTTGAATTGGGTCGATTTGTGCGTGAATGCAATGACAAAAGAATACTATAAAAATGCAAGCGGTTTTCATAATGAGAACGCAGTCGTAGGCGAAAAACCTAATTGTTGGTGGTAAGCAAAATCAATATTTATTTTAATTTTTTGCAATTGATAAGCAATGCCAAAATGAAAAGGTTGGTTGCTGCTCGATATGTTGAATCCGAAATAAAATTGCTCATTTAATTGGTAGTCGATGGCAGCAGCAATATTCGGGTATTTGCCGTTACTAAAAACACCTTGTAGATGTGTTTTAACTTTTTTGTCAAAGCTATAACTTAGGCCTATTCGCAACGTTTGTTTTTTGTTTAGCGAATTCTCATTTAAAATGAAATTATGGAGAGAGGCAGCCAATGCTATTTTCTCATTTGTGCGATAGCAAATCCCTATTTCTGGAGTAATATTCCATAATTTTCTTTCTTCAGATTGATGGATATATTGCAGGCGCAGCTGAATTCCAGCACTTAATTTTTCATGTAGTTTAATAGAGAGTGCATTGTTCCATTCGTTTTTAGAATAAAGGTTATTTCCAAAGCGAAATAAACTTGAGCAATAAGAAATGTGTTTATTGAGCGGCGCGGCGGCACTGATGTATTGAGTAGATAGATCTTTTAAAAGAAAGTGATTTTGAAATAAAACGCCAAAAGTGAGTTTTTTGATGTCGCTTATTCCAGCAGGATTGCAAGCGCTACTCCACGCGTTTTGTGAAAATAGATTGTAATTGCATGTGGCAGTTGAGTGGCTTAATTCGGCAGCATCTTGTGCTTTGCAAACATAAGCAAACATAACAGCCAGCATGCTGTAAAGTAGAGGTTTCATAAATAGCGTGATCGCTTCGTTTAGTTGACGGCGCTAATTTATGAAATATCGATTTTTCTTGATTTAAAAGTTATGAGTCACTTTTCACTAGAAGCGGAGGTGTTTTACACTTAATCCATAATTCATAATCTCCTTTACCGCGTCAATTCCTATTTTGATGTGGTCTTCTACATAATTAGCGGTTACTTTTTGATCGCTTTGAGCTGTTTTTACGCCACTGGAAATCATTGGCTGGTCGGATACCAGCAGCAGAGCGCCTGTTGGTATTTTATTCGCAAAACCAACGGTGAAAACTGTAGCTGTCTCCATATCGATGGCCATGCATCTCATCACCCTTAATTTTTCTTTAAATACATCGTCGTGTTCCCAAACTCTTCTGTTGGTGGTGTAAACGGTGCCTGTCCAATAGTCTTTTCCTGCCGAACGAATAACCGAAGAAACAGCGCGCTGCAAGCTAAATGCAGGCAGTGCAGGTACTTCTTTGGGTATATAGTCATCTGAAGTACCTTCTCCTCTTATAGCTGCAATTGGTAAAATAAAATCCCCTAAATTGTTTTTCTTTTTGAGTCCGCCACATTTTCCTAAAAACAAACAAGCTTTGGGTTCAATAGCGGTCAGTAAATCCATGATAAGAGCTGCATTGGCGCTACCTATTCCGAAATTAATCATAGTAATTCCATCGTGTGTAGCGTTAGGCATTGCTTTATCGCTGCCTTTTATTTCACAATCATTCAATTGTGCAAAAACTGTTAAATAACCTCTAAAGTTGGTAAGCAGTATATATTTTCCGAAATCGGCCAATTCGGTTCCTGTATATCGAGGTAGCCAGTTATCTACTATATTTTTTTTTGTTTCCATAATGCTATTGTACATTTATCAATTCAATACGAAAAGAAAGTGATAAGGTTAAATCTTCCCGAATATCAGTTTAGAATGGAACGCAAAGATCATTCTAAATGGTACATCTTTGATGAAATAAGAAAGAAGAAGGTGATTTTATCTCCCGAGGAATGGGTGCGTCAAAATTTTATTCAATACCTGAACCAAGAACATAAAGTTCCTTTATCGGTGATGGTTTTAGAAAAGGAACTAGAATTGAATGGTCAAAAAAAAAGAGCAGATATTTTAGTATACGGTAGGGATGGAAAACCTTTCGCCATTGTGGAATGCAAGGCGAGTCATGTTGCCATTTCACAAGATGTTTTTGATCAGGTGGCTAGATATAATTTGGTATTGAAAGTTCCTTATTTAATTGTTACCAATGGATTAGAGCATTATTATAGTTTAATCGATTTTGAAAAGAAAAATTTTAATTTTTTGAAGGATTTCCCAGTCTACTAAATTTTTGTAACCCTATGCTGTTATCATCGTATCTCAAATATTATACCCCCATTTTATGAAAAAAATTATACTTTTTACTTTTGTGTTTTTTTGTGTTGCTTCTTTGAAAGCACAGTTTAATGAGCAGTTTCAAGAAAGAACCTTGGTTTTGAAAGTGAAAAACGAATTTCGTTCGAGTTGTTCGGTGGACGGGGTGAGTTATCCTGGGCTCTCACAAATATTGGACAAGCTAAAAACACAGTCGCTCTCTAAAATGTTTCCTAGAGCTGCATCAGTTAGGGAAGGAAGTAAGAGAAATGGAATACCATATACCGATATATCTTTAATATATAAATTGAAATTTAATGATCCAATTTCATTTGGGAAAGTAATAGCTATGTTGATGAATTTCGGCATTTTTGAATACGTTGAACCTTTGGCGATTCAACAACCTTTAGGTATTCCTAACGATCCTAGTATTGCTAATCAATGGCACTTACCTAAAATTAAAACCTTTGACGCGTGGGATGTGACCAAAGGTGATACAAATATTGTGGTGGGTATGGTAGATACTGGAATTGAATATGCGCATGCCGATTTAGCTGCAAATATCAAGTACAATTATGCCGATCCTATTGACAATATTGATAACGATAATGACGGATACAAGGATAATTTTAGAGGTTGGGATTTGGTTGGAAATGATGCTGATGCGTCACATGACCCAGGTGGTGGTACTTTGCCTCATGGTACTTGGGCTACGAGTTCTTTGGCCGAGGTGGTAGACAATAATTTGCAAGGAGCAGGGGTAGGTTATTACACCAAGTTTATGCCTATTAAGGTAAGCAATGCTGGCGGTTCAATCGTGGCCGGTTATGAAGGTATTGTTTATGCCGCTGATCATGGTTGTTCTATCATTAATGCTTCATGGGGCGATACCGCGGGGTATACGCAGTTCGGACAAGATGTTGTAAATTACGCTACCATTAATAAAAACGCTTTGGTGATTGCCGCTGCTGGAAACAACAACAATAGTAGTTTATTCTATCCAGCATCATTAAATTATGTAATTAGTGTTGGGGGGTCAGATACCATCGATAGAAAATGGCAATTTGCTGCTGGTGAAGGTTTAGGATACGGTAGCAATTTTAATGAGTTTATAGATATACTTGCGCCCAGTATGGTGATGTATGGATGCATGACTCCAAATACATTTAATAAAATTGGCGGAGGCACTTCTTTTGCTGCACCATTGGTTGCCGCTGCTGCAGCACTAGCTAAAAATATTTACCCTTCTTTCAGTGCTTTACAATTGGGCGAATTAGTAAAGAATTCTGCTGATACCATTGGTCATATTCCATTTAATACAACTTACGCAGGTATGCTGGGAACCGGCAGGTTGAATGTTTATCGAGCGCTAACAGAAAGTGGATTTCCAGGTTTTAGGTTAGAAAATGCAATTGTTACAGATTTGGCTGATAATGTTTTTGTGAGTGGTGATACTTTAAGATTGCTTGGAAATGCCATTAATTATTTAAGTATAGGTTCTGGAGCATTGCCACATGTGCTGGCCACTAATGTTACAGCCTCTATTTCGTCATCTTCCCCTTACTTAACTGCAGTGAATTCTTCTACTATTTTAGGTTCTGTTCCAAATATGGCGTCGGTGAATATTTCAGGTGATGCACTTAGTTTAAAGATAGAAGCCGGTGTGCCCAATAATACATCGGCGATTATAGTAATTACTTTTAGTGATGGCGCTGGATATAAGGAAGCACAGGCATTTAAAGTGTTGCTGAATCCAAGCTTTTTAAATATGGATGTAAATAATCTTACGCTTTCGATAGGGGATGGGGCTAAATTGGGTTATATGCAGCCTCTTATGCAGAATGGAGTTGGATATTTGCGCAAAGGTTCGGCAAGCACCATCTATTCAATGGGCTTAGTTGTAACTGATAATTCGAAAAACGTGTCTTACTCTGATTATGATGATTTTAATTCAATTCATAATACAATCGTTAAATTACCTGGAATAGAATCTGACAAAGATATTTTGGGTTTTGTTAATGATGACCCTGCTGGGGTAACTAAACTTGGCGTTACTGTTAAAACCAAAGCTTTAGGATGGAATCAAGATGGGTTGAAGGATTTTATTGTATTGGAATATAAGATTATAAATACTAGTGGTTCTAATTTGGATAGTGTTTACGCAGGTTTATACACTGATTGGGAAATTGCTAGTGCTCAATTTAATGTTGCAGCATTTGATACCACTAATAAGATAGGTTATGCCTTTGATGCTACCAATACTTTTGTTGGTACCAAAAGTATTACAGGAAAATACAATGTGACACATTATGCCTTTGATAATGGTGGTGCAAATGGAAGCTATAATTTATATAATGCAGGTTTAACTGACGCCATTGCGCATGATGTATTGAGTAATGGTGATGCGCGAAATGTGGCTGGGCTTCCCAGTGGGGCAGATGTTTCTGATATAGTAGGTGAAGGGCCTTTCAATATTGCCAATGGAGATTCTATTACTGTGGCATTTGCTTTACTAGCAGGTAGCAGTTTGAATGATTTGATTGCTAGCGGACTTCTTGCCGATTCAATTTATACTTCTATACGTTCGATTACAGTAGATACTACCATACAAGTAGTGAAATGTAAAGGTGGTGCAGATGGAAGTGTTACTTTATCTCCCGTTTATGGTGTACCACCATTTACCTATCAATGGAATGATCCATTGAATCAAACTGGAGCAACTGCCGCTGGTTTGCAAGCTGGCTCATATATTTGCTCAGTTTCAGATTTACTTAATAATAAAACCAATATTACGGTAAATGTTGTTGAGCCATCATCTGTTTTGCAGGTAACTTTGCTCGATTCTGCAGCAGTAAATGGAAATTGTGATGGCACAGCAACCATTGATGTAACAGGAGGTGTTCCTTCGTATACTATTTCATGGAATGACAATTTAAATCAAACAACTTCAGCTGTTGCTAATTTGTGTTCGGGAACATACACTGCTCGCGTTTTAGATGCGTGGGGATGCATGGATTCTATTCATGTAATTATTGAGGAAATTACATCTGTAAGTGAACTTAATGTAAATATTAAAGTTATTCCCAATCCAGCCAACGAAGAGGCTTTTGTCTATATAGAAGCGAAAGACAATCTCCTACTTGCTGTTTCTTTGTTTGATGAATCTGGCAAATTGGTGCATTTTTATAGTTATGCCTCGCAGCAAAACTCTTCGGCACACACTATCAATGTAAGTGATTTAAGTTCGGGTATTTATTTTATGAAAGTGAATAGTGAACAAAGTGGTAATTATTATAAATTGATAATAGCACATTGAAATAACCTTATAGGTAGATTGACTTAGAACAATCTTTAAGCCACATTTATGCAATTAAAGAGCGCGCTCTCTATTTTATTGATTTTTACGCTTCTTCACTATTCCTATTCTCAAATAGGTGCTTTGAAGGGAAAATCGACGTATTTTAAAATGCCATCTAATATTGTACCCGAAGATTATCTCAATAAACACGTTGTATTTAAAGTAAATGGTGCTGGTAAATTGTTGATTCAAAAAAATCAGATTAATCATTCCGATTTTAAGAAAATGTTGGCCATTATCAATGGTAATTTAACTAGAAAATTTCCCACTCATTCTTCTTCGGCTATTGCAGGGCATGGAATTTTAGAGCGCACAAACGAAGGTTTTGTAGATCTTTCCTTAATTTTTGAAATTGATTATGCCGGAAATTATACGATTGAGGAAGTAATTAATCAATTGTATTCTTTTGGCATGGTAGAGTATGCAGAACCAGTTTATATTCCAAAACTGCTCTTTGGTGTAGACGATCCTTTGGCATTTAATGCTTATTATCTCAATGTTATAAGGGCTTATGATGCCTGGTATTATCAAACAGGAGATACTAATGTTGTTTTAGGTATTGTTGATACTGGAATTGATATTTTGCATTCAGATATTGCTGCAAATATTAAGCACAATTATAACGATCCTATCGACGGAATAGACAACGATTTGGATGGTAAAATAGATAATTTTAATGGTTGGGATTTAGGAGAAAATGACAACGATCCAACTCCAACTGCGGGCGGTTATCATGGCTTATGGGTTGCTGGTTGTGCTGCTGCGGTGCCTAATAATATGTCGATGGGAGCAGGTGTAGGCTACAATACTAAAGTGATGCCTATAAAAATCACCAACTCTTCGGGTTATTTAACAGCTGCGTATGATGGTATTGTTTATGCAGCTGATCATGGTTGTAAAATTATTAACGCCTCTTGGGGAAGTGCGGGCGCTTATTCTATCTACAATCAAGAAGTAATAAATTATGCAGCAATCAATAAGGGCTGTGTTATTGTTGCGGCTGCTGGAAATGATAACAATCAAGGGTTGTTTTATCCTGCCTCGTATGAGAATGT
>ENA-UPTJ01000677-UPTJ01000677.1-marine-metagenome-genome-assembly--contig:-NODE-677-length-20598-cov-4.928248_pt1 | contig 20598 bp, 16 predicted proteins | sample MGYA00238168_ERZ767080 | MGnify/ENA primary metagenome ERZ767080 (study PRJEB28935, sample SAMN06266237) | marine metagenome | isolation source: Columbia River Estuary | place: USA:Columbia River Estuary... | reverse complement strand
GTTTCTTCATAACTGCTATCAGGAAACCTGGAGTGCAATTCTTTCCATCGGCAGATCCAAATTTCACCTATGTTTATTTGACCCTTCCCACGGGAACAAATGCAAAACATACAGATAGCATCGTGAAAATTGCAGAGAAAAAAGTGTTTGACCTTCTGAAAAAAGACAACAATCAAGAATTAGTTGAAAGTGTCATTTCAAACGTTGCTGTTGGTGCCACTGATCCTAATTCTGGTGATAGAACTATCAGCAGCGACAAAGGAAAAATCACCATAGCATTTGTTGAATTTTCAAAACGCAACGGAAGAAGTACGAGAAAAATCCTGGAATCTGTTCGGGAGAGTATCGGAACAATGCCGGGAGTGGAAATCATTGTTGAACAGGAAAGAAATGGTCCTCCGGTAGGAAAGGCAGTAAATATTGAAATAAGAGGCGATGAATTCGAGTCTTTGGTAAAAACTGGAGCTGAATTAAAACGATTCTTAGATAACAAGAATATTGCCGGTGTAGAAGAGCTTAAAAGTGATTTTGTCAGTTCGAAACCTGAATTGTTAATTGTAGTTGACCGTGAAAGAGCGAACCGTTTAGGTATTTCTACTGCCCAAATTGGTGGACTCCTTCGTAACTCAATTTATGGAGTAGAGGCATCAAAATTCAAAGATGAGAATGATGATTACCCAATTATGGTTCGATTGAAAAAAGAATCATCAAATAACTTAGAAGCACTTTTAAATACCCGAATTGCATATCGCGACATGATTTCAGGTGGTATGTTAAGACAAATACCATTGTCTGCGGTTGCAACAGTGCAACCAGCAAATACATACGGTGGTATAACACGCCTTAATCAAAAACGTGTAATTACATTGGCATCAAATGTTTTGGATGGGTTTGCTCCGAATGAAGTCGTAGAAAAAGTGACTGAATCTATAGAAGAATACAAATCAAAATATTCAAGTGATAAAATTGAAATTGAACTTACAGGTGAACAAGAAGAACAGAAGAAAACTTCAGCTTTTCTAGGAAGTGCGATGTTGGCTTCAATTGCCCTTATCATTGTGATTTTGGTTACTCAATTTAACTCTATTTCTAAGCCAATCATCATTTTAAGTGAAATCATATTCTCCATTATTGGGGTTTTGCTTGGATTTGCAATTTTTGATATGGATTTCTCTGTTATTATGACTGGAATTGGTATTGTAGCATTGGCTGGAATAGTCGTTCGAAATGGAATATTAATTGTAGAGTTTGCTGACCAAATGCGTGAAAAAGGAATGTCTTTAAAAGATGCTCTAATTGAGGCAGGTAGAACTCGTATGACCCCCGTATTACTAACTGCTGCAAGTACTATCTCAGGGTTGATTCCATTAGCTGTGGGACTTAATATGGACTTTGTGACTTTATTTACTGAATTAAATCCAAATTTGTATTTCGGTGGTGATTCAGTTGCATTTTGGGGACCATTAAGTTGGACCATGATTTATGGTTTAACGTTTGCCACATTCTTAACTTTGTTTATTGTTCCTGCATTGTATTACATCAACGAAAGATTTAAACAAAGAGTGTATAGATGGCTCGGTGTATCTTACAATCCAGATAAAGAATTACGTCCTAGTAAAAAATAATAGTTCAAAGAATAAAAAAAGGCGGCCCAATCTGGACCGCCTTTTTTTTGTTCTATCAAGTTGAAAATTATTCTAAAATGAAAGTATTCTTTTGTCTTAATAATCCTCTTGTCCAAAGTTCAGTAGTGTATTTCCCTTTTTTAAGCTTACCAGCAAGTGTACCAGATTTTGGAAACTTCCATTTCACCTTTTGCAAAGCCCCGTCAAAAGTTACAACATCAATTACAGTAGTAACTTGTGATTTATCTTGAAGCTTCTTATTGGTTAAACTAAGAACACCACCATCAGGATCGAGTAGTCTTATTGTAACTTGTTCTTCAACTACCGTTGTAACCATTGGATTTTCTAAGATATCAAAAGTGATATTGAATTTATCTACCTTCTTGGCTTTATTGGTCAATTCGCGTTTTTCACTGAATGCAGAAGTAATTAAAGTTCCAAATTGAGGCATTGCACCTTTCTCAAGACGATCTTTCAATTCGATGTTCTCAACACTCAATGCTTCCTTCTCGTTTTTAGCTACTTCAACATCGGTAATTAACTGATTTCTTTCTACAACTATGGTATCAATCTGACCGGTAAGTTGTCTAATTTTTTGCTTTGCTTCTTCTAATTGTTTACGAATGCCAGTCAAATTCACTTTTGATTGGTCACCAGTTGAAACATTTACATCTCCCCCACCAACATTGGTAATTTGTGTCAATTGTCTGCGCAAACGATTAATTTCTCTGTACGCCGCTAAAATTTTTGGATTATTGTCACCTTCCAATTCAGTAACCTTATTAACCAAGGTTGTATTCTCTGCTTGTAAACTAGCTACCACTGCGTTCAAAGAATCTTCCATTCTCAATAACTCCGCCTGCATTGAATCTCTCATTGCTACTAACTCAAGTTGTTTTTTTGCCATTGAGTCCTGATTGTTGTAATAGAGAAATGCATTTGTTCCCGCCGATAACAATAAGAGTATCAACAAGATAATTACTACACCTGTTCTTTTCATAGAATTTTTAATCTTACAATATTAACGAATTCAACCGACTTATTGATTACGATTGATATAATCCTGAATGGTTTGGATATTTGAACCTATATAAATTATTCGGTTTTTATTGTCTAAAATCAAGAATTGAGGGATCTTGTTGATGTTTAATTTTTCGATTGTTTTTGAATCGGCAATGGCTTGTTTATTCTTCAAGGAAAATCGAGAGTTGTATCCAGATATGTATCTTATACTTCCTCCAAAATTGACTAAAATGGCATCAAAATTTTGATTGGTAGAGTTATTCCTCAATACTTCGTGCAACATACTAGAATCTAATTCAAAGTCTTTGTTAATTGCACTCCAAAAGTAAATCAATTTTACCTTAGCGGATTTTTTCAATAACTTACTGACTCGCCGTCTTTTGAGTTTTTTAGAAAGGTCTGATTTCTTATTGCTATTTGGGGCAATCAATACTTTTACTCGAGGTATTTTTCTCCCAATTGCTACTTTATTTCTCGAATGGAGTAATTCTTCAAATGTGACTTGATAATCGGAAACTTTTTTATCAATTTTTATCAGATAATCTTTGCCTTTCCAGTTGGCTCTTTTTAAATTTTTTAATTCAAAAGCATTCGATGCATCGAATACACTATCTCCTTCAGATAAAATCAATAAATCTTCATCTTCGGCGTATTCACCATTGAAATTTTTATCAAAAAGGCCAACTGAAATCTGTTCATTCAAATCATTTTGAGATTCGTACAACACTGATTTTCGATTTGCTTTCAACGAATAATGGCTCCCCAAATATTTCCTAGGTCCAATTAATTCTTTCATGGCTGTATCATTCATTTGAGCAAATTTTCTAAATTGGGATACTGGAAACCATTGAATTTCATATCCTCCACCGAATGAATCAAGTTTCAAATACCATTTCCCATTACCAATTTTTTGAAGATTGGGTTTTGGGTCATTTGTGAAGTCACCATCAGCATTAAAATCAATATAAACAACCATCTTATTGATTGTTTTCATTTGATAATAGTCCTTAATTAGGATGGTCAGATGTTCCTTTTTTAAACCTTGTGCTTCATAGTTTCTGTATAAATGACCATAGGCGTAATCAATATTCTCAATGTCACTAGGCAACTTAACTTCGGTAAAACCTACAGTAGATTTAAATAAATCTGCTCCCGTTAAATCAATGGGTTCATAAATGACCCCATTCAATAATTGAAACATAGGGACATGGCCCATAGATTGGAATGAAGCTTTTTCAAATCCAATTTGTTTGATTTCAAAAGTTTTAATCTTTAAATCATCTGTTTGTGCAAGCATGGAATTGAAATTGATCAATCCCAATAGGGAAAACCAATATCTTAATATCCAATTCATTACTTACAAAACCTAATCAACATTACAATGACCGCAAATAGGAACATGAAAATTGAAATTTTATTTATTCCATGCATCATTCTTAAGTTGAAATTTGGTTTCCCACCGGAGGATTTCTTAAAAGTAAGATAATCAATCAATTTCTTGAATACCATAAATCCAAAGTTAATTAATTTTTTATGAGATCTATGGGATTATTTACTTTCTCTGAAGTCAATGCCAAATCCAATACTTCAAACATATTTTGAACGTAATGGAAAGTAAGTCCTTTTAAATAGCTTTGATCTATATCCAATACATCTTTCTCATTTTGCTTGCACAGTATTACTTCTTTAATACCTGCTCTTTTTGCAGCAAGAATTTTTTCTTTTATTCCGCCAACAGGTAAAACTTTCCCTCTCAATGTAATTTCACCAGTCATGGCAAGATGAGACTTAACCTTTCTTTGGGTAAACAATGAAGCGAGCGATGTTAATACGGTAACCCCTGCAGATGGGCCGTCTTTTGGTATGGCACCTGCTGGAAAATGGATGTGAATACCCCATTTTTCAAATATCTCAGGTGAGATTTCTAAATATTCAGCATGTGACTTTAAGAAAGTATGTGCTAAACTGACACTTTCTTTCATAACGTCTCCTAATTGACCTGTTAACTTCAACTCAGGTTTTCCAGGAATTAAAGTACTTTCTACGAATAAAACTGAACCTCCCATAGGGCTCCATGCTAAACCTGTAACAACTCCGGCAGTATGGTTGTTTTCGTACATTTCAGGTTCGATTTTTTCTGAACCTAAAATTTTCTCAATATCTGATGGTCCAATGTTCGCTTTAAATTCCTCTTCTGATGTAGCTATATTTTTTGCAGTAGCTCTTGCAATTGCAGCGATTTTTTTATCCAGTCCACGCACGCCGCTTTCACGAGTATAATTCTCGATAATATAAGAAATGGCTGAATCAGAAATTTTGAATTGTTTACTGTTTAGGCCATGAGCTTTTCGTTGTTTCGGAACTAAATACTTTTTACCTATTTGAAGTTTTTCTTCCATTGAATATCCAGAAACTTCAATAATCTCCATTCTATCTAACAATGCCGGTTGAATGGTATCTAATGAATTTGCAGTAGCTACAAATAGCACCTTGCTCAAATCATAATCCATTTCCAAGTAGTTATCGTAGAAATTGGTATTCTGCTCAGGATCTAAAACCTCAAGCAATGCTGAACTTGGGTCACCCCTAAAATCTCTTCCCAATTTATCAATCTCATCCAAAACAAATACTGGATTGGAGCTACCTACTTTTTTCAAATTTTGAACTACCCTACCTGGCATCGCCCCAATGTAGGTTTTTCTATGTCCTCGAATTTCTGATTCATCATGGAGTCCACCCAAACTCATTCTGATGTATTTTCTTCCTAATGCTCTAGCAATACTTTTACCAAGTGATGTTTTACCAACTCCTGGAGGTCCATACAAACAGATTATGGGACTTTTCATATCGCCTTTAAGTTTCAGAACTGCCAAATATTCAAGAATTCGATCTTTAACCTTTTGTAATCCAAAGTGATCTTCATCAAAAACTTTAGAAGCATTTATGAGATCAAAATTATCTAAAGTGTAATCATCCCATGGCAAATCGAGTAACAGCTGGACGTAATTCAATCCAACCGAATAATCGGGAGAAGCCGGATTAACTCGTTGAAGTCTATCTAGTTCCTTTTCAAAATGTTCACGAATTTCTTTTTTCCAATTTTTCGCTTGCCCTTTTTCACGAAGATTTTGTATTTCTTTATCTGGTGAATCCCCTCCTAATTCCTCTTGAATTGCACGAATTTGTTGGTGCAAGAAGTACTCTCTTTGTTGTTTATCAATATCAGTTCGAACCTTATTCTGAATTTGATCTTTTAATTCAAGCATTTGCAATTCCTTGATTACAAATTCTAAAACTTTTTGAGCACGTTCCTTCGGATTAACCGTTTCCAAAATACTTTGTTTTTCAGAAACAGAAATATTCAAGTTTGAGGCAACAAAATGAATTAGAAAATTACTTGAATCAATGTTACTAATCGCAATAGATGCTTCACTTGGAAGATTAGGTGACAAACTTATAATTCTATTAGAAATGTCCTTAACCGAAGAGATAATGGCTTTAAATTCTTTATCGTCTTTGATTTTTTCGTCCAATTCCGGAGTAACATTTGCTCTTAAATAGGGTTCCTCATTAACGATATCTCCAATTCTTATTCTTCTTTTACCCTGAATGATAACTGTCGTGGTTCCATCGGGCATCCTCATCAGTTTGATAATTTTTGCCAATACTCCAATTTGGTAAAGATCTGCTGATTTCGGATCTTCAACTTCGGCGTTTTTTTGAGCAACTACAGCGATGGTTTTATCGGATTTGTTGGCGTCTTTTACTAACTTAATGCTTTTATCTCTTCCAACAGTGATCGGGAAAATAACTCCCGGAAAAAGTACGGTATTTTTTATAGCTAAAACAGGGAGTTCATTTGGAACTTCCATTTTATTGCTTTCATCTTCCTCTTGTTTTGAAAACAAAGGCAAGAATTCGGGAGAATCATCTACATTGTCTTCATCTCCGTTAAAGTGAATGAAGCTATTTTTCTTTCCAAACATGTCTGTTGCGAAGATACAAGAGGCGTGCCATACATTCAAAACGCGACATTCTGTCACGCTTGTAATTTTTTTTTCAGTTATATTGAATTTAACTTGGATTTATCGACATTTGTAAAAACCAAAGAAAGCGATATGAAATTCAAATTTTTAACATTGGCATTGGCATTACCCGTAATGTCGTTCTTAGTGTCATGCGACGGCGAAAAAGAGGCTGAGAAACCTACTATCACATTGGAAGCTGGTGGAATTACTGGAAACAAAGATGTGGATGCTGGTTCTAAAGTTTCATTTAACATTAAAGCAGTTTCTGCATCTGGCACATTATCTGGTCTAACTATTATAGCCACTTATGGTACAAAATCAGTTACAGTTTTAGACACTGCCACAGGTGCTGCAGATATGATCTTCACTAAAACAATAGATGCAATAGGTTCACCTGGTGATGATGTGAAATACACATTTACCGCAAAGGATGGAAATGGCGCGAGCAACTCAGTTTCTGTTACTTTGTCAGTAGTTCCTACAATGGCTTCATTGGATGGACAAAGTGGTTTCCAAATTTACAATGCAAATTCAAGTGGTTTGACCACTTCATTTGATTTGGCAAAAGGTGTTGCCATGATTTCTGGAGCTTCACCAGTGAAAGACATCGTTGATGGAACAACTTCAGGTTCACAGCAATGGGCCGCTTCTTGGTCCTCAGCTAATGGCTCAACTTTTTGTAAAGTGACAGCAAATGACTGGACCAATGCCGCTTCAACTACCTACTTGTTTAATCTTTGGAAAGCAAACAAGGATAAAATGACCCCAACAGTGCCTTTAGTAAAAGGCGATGTGATCTTAGTACGTTCAGGTCAAGATTTAGATTTTAACTTATTCGTTTTGAAAATAACCAACGTTGTTGATTTACCTGCTGTAGGAAATAACAACGATTATGCTCAATTTGATTACCGCGGTATCATTTTGTAAGATTATTTTTTGCACATTTTTCAAAACCCCCGTTCAATACGGGGGTTTTGTTTTTAATTCGTGTTCGATTTATGGAAATTAAAAAAATTGGTGTTTTTACTTCAGGGGGTGATGCACCAGGAATGAATGCATGCGTGCGAGCCGTTGTTAGGGCTGGAGTGCATTTTGGCGTAGAAGTTTATGGAATTCAGGGTGGATATCAGGGAATGATTGAAAATGAAATTTATCCAATGCAAACCTCCAGTGTGGCTAATATAATTCAGTACGGAGGCACCATACTTAAAACAGCAAGATCCAAAGAATTCATGTCATCAGAAGGTCGAAAGAAGGCCTATGACAATATCAAAAGTCACGGAATTGATGCTCTCGTTTGTATTGGTGGTAATGGTACTTACACAGGTGCGATGACCTTTCAAAATGAATTTAACATCCCGTGTATTGGTTGTCCTGGAACCATAGATAATGATTTGTTTGGTACTGATTATACTATTGGGTTTGATACGGCAATAAATACCGCATTAGATGCCATTGACAAAATAAGAGACACCGCAGATGCCCATAATCGAGTGTTTTTCATTGAAGTTATGGGAAGACATTCCGGTCATATCGCATTATACGCAGGAATTGCAGGTGGGGCTGAAGGAATTTTTATACCAGAAAAGGAAAACGAATTCGAAGACATTTCAAATACCTATATCAAAAAATCAAGAAATAAGCAGTTCTCTATTTTCGTAGTAGCTGAAGGCGAGCAAGATGGTCATGCATTTGAAGTTGCTCGAAAATTTCAAGAGAGATTTCCAGAAACAGATTCACGTGTAACTGTATTAGGCCATATCCAACGAGGTGGAAAACCTTCAGCAAATGATCGAATTTTAGCTTCAAGGTTAGGCGCCCATGCAGTAAAATCTTTATTAGAAGGACAAAGTGGAATGGCTGTAGGAGTAATAAATAATCAAATCACCTTCACGTCATTTGAAAAAGCCATCTATGAGAAAAAAGACATCAACGAAAACCTTTGGGTAATGAATAATATATTGACGCGATAAAATGATCAAAAAACTAAGTATCAAGAATTTTGCATTGATCGAAAATCTGAATTTAGAATTTAAATCTGGATTGACGACCATAACCGGAGAAACGGGTGCGGGTAAGAGTATTTTACTTGGTGCAATAGGCTTAATACTAGGAAATCGCGCTGATATTTCTTCCATTAGTGATGGCGCTGAAAAATGTGTAATTGAGGCAGAATTTGACCTTGCAAATCATAATTTATGCTCGTTATTTGAAAGTATAGACCTCGATTATGAAAACACCTGTATTGTAAGGCGAGAACTTACTAAATCGGGTAAATCTCGTGCATTCATAAACGACACTCCGGTTGGCTTATCAGAATTAAAACTTATTGGTAGTCATTTAGTTGAAATACAAACTCAAAACACCACTACCCTTGTTTCTCACAAATCTGAGCAGTTAAAACTTTTGGATGATTTTAATCATGGAAATCAAGTTTATGTTGAATATGATTCCCTATGGAAGTCCTATCAATCCAAGGTCAAAGACTTACAATCTATCAGCAAGCAGTTGATTGATTTAAAAGCACAAAATGATTTCAAAACTTTTCTGTATCAAGAAATTGAAACGTTCAATTTAGATATAGAATTAGACAATAAATTAGATGATGAACTTCAATTGTTGTCTGAAGTTTTTGAGATTAAAACTGCATTAAATGGGGTACAAGATTTACTTACGGAATCAGAATACTCCTTACAAAACAATGCAAACTTGGCTGCAAATTTGCTCAAACCGTTTAATTCACATCCCGATATTCAAGCTTTATGGCAAAGGTTGCGCTCAATACAAGAAGAAGTAATTGATATTGGTCGGGAAGCAGAGCGTTTTAAAGATAGATTGAGTGAAGATCCTGAAAGACTGGCTTTTTTAAATGATCGTTCAGCTGAATTGGATCGATTATTAAAGAAACATCAATGCAATTCTGTAAGTGAATTATTTGAGAAATATGAACAACTCGGAAGAGAATTAGAATCAACAGAGACACTTGAAGAAACAGAAAAGCAATTAACCCTTGAAGTTTCTCAAAATCATCAATCACTCATTGAACTTGCAAAAAAACTCCATCAATTAAGAAAGAGTGCTGCTGAGGAGTTAACTACACAAACAAAATTGATATTGGGACAATTGGCAATGAACCATGCTCAAATTTCATTTCAAATTCAATTCAGTGAAGAATTTTTATCTGTAAATGGTGCTGAACAAGTTACTTTATTGTTTAATGCAAATCCCGGTGGCAAATTATTACCCGTTGAACAAGTTGCTTCAGGTGGTGAATTATCTCGATTAAATTTCGCATTCCGAAGTCTAATTTCTGGCAGTAAGTACTTACCTACCTTGATTTATGATGAAGCCGATACCGGTATCAGTGGCGAAATTGCCGGTAAAATGGGACATTTATTCAAACAACTGGGTGCAAGACATCAAGTGATATGTATTTCGCATCTACCTCAAGTCGCGGCAAGTGGTGATCATCAATACGAGGTATATAAACAAGTAGAGGGAATCAAAACAAACACTTCAATAAGAATATTAAATCCTCAAGAAAGAGTCAATAGCATTGCAAAAATGTTATCTTCAGGTGATTTAACAGAAGCATCTTTAAATAATGCTAAGGAATTATTAAAGATCCAAAGTATTGTTTGAATTCTGTAAATTCTCAAAAAATTGATCTCTTTTAATAGGGGAATTTTTGGCCGCGGTAGTTGCTAACTCATCGCATCGTTCGTTTTCAGGAATCCCAGAATGTCCTTTAACCCAATTAAGTTCTAATTGAAACCCTTTTCTAATCTCTAAAAACAGTTTCCATAAATCCGGGTTTTTTACATTTTTAAAACCTTTTCGCACCCATCCTTCCAACCATTTCTTTTCGATAGAATCGCAAACATATTTACTATCTGTAAAAACTTTAACCGGTATTGATTTGTCTTTTATGTGTTGAAGAGCCACAATTACCGCTAACAGTTCCATTCTGTTATTAGTGGTTAGTTTATATCCTTCTGAAATTTCCTTTCTATGCGTACCGTAAAACATAACCACTCCATACCCTCCTGGACCTGGATTTCCTAAAGCTGCACCATCTGTATATATTGTAATCCAATTAGACATATAAAAGTTTCTTCAAAGATGAATAATTTTGTTAAATGAATGCTCAAATAATTACCATCGGAGACGAATTGCTCCTAGGTCAAACAGTTGATACAAACAGTGTATTTCTAGCACAATTCTTGTATCCGTTGGGAATTCATATCTGTAAAAAGACATCAATATCTGATTGTAAAGATGATATAATCAATACTTTAAATCTCGCATTGTCAGAATCTGAGATTGTTATCATTACTGGTGGATTAGGACCGACAAAAGACGATATCACTAAAAATACGCTGGCAAATTATTTTAATTCTGGTTTTAAAGTGGATCATTCTGTTCTTGAGCATTTAGAGGAAATTTTTAAATCGCGTGGAAGAGAATTATTGGAGACCAATAAAATGCAAGCAGATGTACCTGAAAAATGTGAAGTTTTGTTTAATAAGGAAGGAACCGCTCCTGGAATGCTATTTAGAACCGTTTTCCAAGGTTCAAATCGTTGGGTGTTTTCACTTCCTGGAGTTCCTAATGAAGTGAAATATATCTGTGAGTTTTCTATTAAACCAATTTTAATTGCTGAAATTAAAGGTAAAATACTCAGAAACAAAACATTGCTTACCTTGATGCAGCCAGAAAGCCTACTATCACGGGATTTGCACAATTATGAATTACAATTACCCGAAAACATTAAACTTGCTTATTTACCAAGCTTTAATTTGGTAAAGCTTCGTTTAACTGAGCAATCAGAAGGTACTATAGAGCAATTTAATTTCCAATGGGAGAAACTCAAATCCCAATTGGGAAATAAAGTTTATTCGGAAGGTGATGTAACTGTGATTCATCCCATTGTGGAATTTTCAAGAACAAATAAGTTAAAAATCGCAGTTGCTGAAAGTTGCACTGGAGGGTATATCTCAAATCAATTTATTAAACAACCCGGTAATTCAGATGTCTTTCAGGGTGGAATAATTGCTTATGCAAATTCTGTAAAAACAAATACCTTAAATATTGATGAAGGGACCATCAAATCCAATGGAGCAGTAAGTGAAGTTGTTGCACAATTAATGGTTCAAAATGTCTGTAAACTTTTAAATGGTGATATTGGCATATCAACCACCGGTATTGCCGGCCCTTCTGGTGGCACGCCTGAAAAACCTGTGGGTTTAGTATATATTGGTTTAAAATATTTGGACAAGGTTGTTGTTAAAAAGCAGCAAATAAGAGGAAATAGAGAACAATTCATGGAAAGAGTACATAACGCTGCTTGTTTCTATTTAATGGAAATGATTCATGAAAGTTTATAAAGAGAATAGAATTGTGTGATGTAAATTTGCAGCCTACATGTCTGAAAAGATTCTTATTTACGATTTTGGCTCTCAATACACCCAGTTAATTGCGAGAAGATTACGTGAACTAAATGTTTACTGCGAAATTCACCCTTTCAATTCAACTACATCCGTTGATTCTGATACTAAAGGAGTTATTTTGAGTGGAAGTCCTTGCTCTGTGAATGATAACAATGCTCCAGACATTGATTTCCATTCTATAAGTCAGTCAGTTCCCCTTTTAGGGATCTGTTATGGCGCACAGCTAATGGCAAAGAAATTAGGTGGGACAGTGAGTAAAAGCGAACATCGCGAATATGGCCGTGCAAACATGGTTCAAACAGGTGAACACAATTCACTTTTAGATGGGCTTAGTTTTGAAAGCCAAGTTTGGATGAGTCATGGTGATACTATCACACAATTGCCTCCAAATACCCAAATCATTGCTAAAACAGATTCAATTCCTGTTGCAGCATTTCAGGTTCAAAATCAAACCAATGAAGTATTTGGAATTCAATTTCATCCCGAAGTATATCACAGTACTGAAGGATTAGAACTTTTAAGAAATTTCGCTTTTAATATTTGTGGATGCACAGGTGATTGGACGCCAGGTCATTTTATTGATGAGTCAGTATCTCAATTACAAGCTCAAATTGGTGACCACGATAAAGTTATTTTAGGGTTGTCAGGAGGCGTAGATAGTTCTGTAGCTGCTGCTTTATTAAATAAAGCCATTGGACAAAGATTAACTTGTATATTTATCGATAATGGCCTCCTTCGAAAAAATGAATTTCATGAAGTACAAGAAAGTTATCAATCATTAAATTTAAATCTAATTGCCGTAGATGCTTCTGATGAATTCTATTCTGCATTAAAAGGCCTAAGTGATCCTGAAGCAAAACGCAAGGCAATCGGAAGAGTTTTTGTAGAAGTTTTCCAAAGAGAAGCAGGTAAAATTAAAGATGCTAATTGGCTAGCTCAAGGAACAATCTACCCTGATGTTATTGAAAGTGTTAGTGTTGGTGGTCCATCTGTCACCATTAAGAGCCATCACAACGTAGGAGGACTTCCAGAAAAAATGAGATTAAAAGTCGTTGAACCACTCAGAAGTCTTTTCAAAGATGAAGTTCGGAGAGTAGGAAAAGCCATTGGTTTACCTGATAACTTATTGAATAGACACCCATTTCCAGGGCCAGGCCTTGGAATAAGAATTCTTGGTGAAGTTTCGAAAGAAAAAGTAGAATTACTGCAACAAGCTGACTATATTTACCTTAGCAAATTGAAAGAATCTGGATGGTATGATAAAGTTTGGCAAGCCGGAAGCATTTTACTACCAGTTTATAGCGTAGGTGTTATGGGAGATGAACGAACATATGAGCAAGTGGTAGCATTGAGAGCTGTAAGCAGCACTGATGGAATGACTGCTGATTGGGTTCACTTGCCTTATGAATTATTAGCAGATATTTCCAATAGCATCATTAATCGTGTTCGCGGAATCAATCGAGTAGTTTACGACATCAGTTCAAAACCTCCTGCAACCATAGAATGGGAATAAAACGATCCAATATAGTAACATTATTCGCACTGATGATTTTGTTTTCATCAGTAAAGTTGTTTGGACAATCAACCAATTATAAAGTAGGTATTCTATTGCCATTTCAATCCGATGGTAACGATGCTTCCAATAAAAATGCGGAAGCTATGTTGGATTACCTATCTGGAGTTAGATTGTCACTCAATGAACTAGATGCGTTTGGATTTCAAGCACAAGTTTTTATTTGGGATCTTAGTAATAGGGATTCACAAAATATCGTAAAACTAGTTAAAAGCCCTCAATTTCAAGAGTTAGATGTATTGATTGGTCCTATTTCTCAAAACATAGTTTCAATAATTACGCCTCATATAAAAAATACTAAATTTTCATGGGTTTCACCTTTGAAGAATTTAAAACTGCCTCCAACTAATCATCACATCAACTTCTTTGGACCTGATTCAGTGAGAGTTAAAGGAGTCCTTGAAGGTTTAAAATCGAGATTCCCAAGATATAGATATGTCATTGTTGGCGACCCGAAAAATCCTGAATTTGTCACCTACCAAAAAATTGCCAAGAGAATTCTTCCGGCTAAAAGGATTTCATTTCATCAATTAAAAAATGGAAGTTTAGCACCAAAATTACCAAATAGCGATAGTATACTTGTTATAAATACACATTTATCGCAATCAATTAAGTCCAGTCAAATTAAATGGCTTGAAAAAAAGCCTAATTCCCAAATTGTTGGGAGTCTTGATTGGTACGGTGATTTTTCTGTGATATCAGGAGTAGATGAATCCAAAATCATTTATCCCACCATTAACTTCACTCCTATTTCAGATTCAACAGTAATTGAATTCGCACAAACTTACCGCAATACATTTTTAAGTGAGCCAAGTCGATTCAGTTATCAAGGATATGATCAAATGTCGTTTATTGGCTTAAATCTTTTAACTTTTAATACAAATTTCCTTAATTCTTTACCCAACAGCGAATATATTGGTTTAATTAATTCAATTAAACCGTATAAAACAAACTCTAGCAATTGGTATAACGAGGGTATTAGATTTGTGAAATTTGAAGGATTTAAAAGGACCCTTTTGAGATAATATTTGTATGTCTCAATTGAAGGAATACCCAACCTATTTTCTCCGTCAAATCCAAATTGCCTTCGATATCCTTGATGAATATCAATTCAATGAACCCTTTCACAATTATTTAACTCGGAAATTTCAACAGAATAAAAACTGGGGAAGTAAAGACCGTAAAAATTATAGAGCTATTTGCTACAAGATACTTAGGAATTATTTGATTTTCAATAATATAGAAAAACCAAATCGGGTAAATGAATTTCTTAAACTTGATGAAATAATACAAAAAAATGGAGCATACGATTCTTTAATAGAATTGATTGATTCAAATGTTTCTATAGGTCAAATTAACGAAAGTTTCAAACAACAAGCGCCTGTTTTCTTTGTTCCATATCAAAACGAATCAAATGCTACTTTGATTAATTCTGATGGATGTCTTGGTTTTATTCCTGATGTATCGTGCTTCATTTTTTCTGGTAATACTAATTTAGAACCATTGATTAAGTCCGGCACTGGATATATCCAAGATTATTCAAGTACAAAGGCAATTAGTAAAATAAGTCCATTATGTAATGAGAATACAGTTTGGGATGTTTGCTGTGCTTCTGGGGGAAAAAGCTTGTCAATGCTAAGATTAGCAAAACCCAAATTGCATTTTTGTAGTGATGTTCGCAGTTCAATTTTAAAAAATTTACAGGATAGATTTGATTTATCACCCTTTAATTCACCAACTACCTTTGTGTGGGATGCGACAAATAAAGAGCACAAGAATATTCCAAAATTAGAAAATTCAAGTATCATCATAGCAGATTTACCCTGTTCTGGGTCTGGAAATTGGCGAAGAACTCCTGAAAATCGTTGGATGTTTTATCCTGATCAACTTTTAAAATTTCAAAAGCTTCAGCGTGAAATTTTTATAAATTTATACAAGCATCTTCCCCAGGGAGGCTACATATACTATATGACCTGTTCGATATTCAATGCAGAAAATGGTGATAATATTGATTACTTCAAGCTCAAATTCCCTGAATTAGAAATAATTCACAAAGAATATTACGGAGGTGAGTTGGATAATTACAAAGGCATTTATTCCGATTTGATTTTCGGATGCCTAATTAGAAAATCTTAATACGCCCACTTCAGGTATAACGCACCCCAAGTGAATCCACCGCCGAATGTGCTCAAGATAAGATTATCTCCTTTCTTGAATTGATTTTCAAAATCATACAAGCACAATGGAAGGGTTCCTGCTGTTGTATTGCCGTATTTTTGGATATTGATTAATACTTTCGACTTGTCCAATCCCATTCTTTCAGCAGTAGCATCAATGATTCTAAGATTTGCTTGGTGAGGTACCAACCAATCAACTGAATCTGCATTAAGACCATTTCGGCTCATCACTTCATAACTCACATCAGCCATATTGGTTACTGCGAATTTGAATACAGTTTTTCCCTCTTGATATACAAAATGCTTACGTGCTTCTACGGTTTCATGTGAAGGTGGAAGTAGTGAACCACCAGCAGGCTGTTGAAGGTATTCTCTTCCAGAACCGTCAGCATGCAATTTAGAGTCAATCACTCCTAACCCCTCATTATTGGGTTCTAACAAAACACATCCTGCACCATCGCCAAAGATGATACAAGTATTTCGGTCAGTGTAGTCAATGATCGCACTCATTTTATCAGCACCCACCACAAGTACTTTACTGTATCTACCCGATTCTATAAATCTAGAACCTGTTTCTAAAGCATACAAAAATCCTGAACAAGCTGCACCAATGTCAAAAGACCAAGCATTCTTTGCCCCAATTTTATCGGCAATTACGTTTGCAGTTGCTGGAAAAACATAATCTCCCGTAACTGTAGCGCATATGATTACTTCAATTTCTAAGGGATTAATGTTCTTTTTTTCTAGCATTGGCAGAATAGCTCCCACAGCTAAATCAGAAGTAGCTTTTCCTTCCACATTTAAAATGTGTCTTTCTTCTATTCCGGTGCGAGTGCGTATCCATTCATCGGTAGTATCTACCAATTTCTCAAGATCCTTATTTGTTAGGATATTTTCTGGTACATAACCGCCAACGGCAGTTATTGCTGCATGAATTTTCATTTTTAGTTAGTAGTTCTTGGTGTTTCCGAGATTAAAGTTTCAAAAGCATCAGCCACCTTACCACAATAATCAGACATTACAGAATTACGACAAAGTTCAACCATTTTAACAAATGTTTCAGCTTTAGAAATTCCGTGACCAACTACTACTGGAGCTTTTACTCCCAAAATTAGACCTCCACCATGATTTTTAAAATTCAATTGGTTAAGGAAGTCGTCATTAACGCCTCTTTTATATAATTTATAAAAGAAACCTTCTATCAACTTTACAACAACATTTCCAGTAAAACCGTCACAAACTAAAACATCAGAATCATCATCAAACAGATTTCTACCTTCAACATTCCCAATAAAATTAATTTGTTTTGTATGTCGCAATAATTGATGTGCAGCTCGAGTAAGTATGCTACCCTTTTCGTCTTCTTCACCAATATTGATCAATCCGACTCTTGGTTCTGCAATCTTTAATATAGACTCAGCATACAGGCTACCTAACAATGCAAATTGTTGTAGATGCTCTGCTTTACAATCAGCATTTGCACCAACATCAAGTATAACTCCGTTGTTGCCTGACGGTTTAGGCACAGAAGCGAGCAGACAAGGTCTGTCTACACCTTTGATTGCTTTTAAAATCTGAATTGACCCTACAAGCATAGCACCGGTGTTACCAGCACTTAAAAAAGCTTGAATCTTGTTCTCAGCTAAAAAAGCAAAACCCTGAAAAATGCTAGAATCCCTTTTTGAGGCGATTGCCTTTACAGGATGTTCACTCATTTCAATAACCTCAGAACAATGAACAACTTGAACCCCATTTAAATCCAGGTTGTTTTCTAAAGCTACTGATCTAATAATATCAGAATTTCCAAAAAGTACAATTTCTACGTCTTGGAATAGATTTTTTGAATCTAAAGCCCCTTTAATAGCTTCGAGTGGACCGTGGTCGCCACCCATAGCATCAACCCCAATCCTCATTCGATTAAGCTTCGTTTCTACCCTTCATCACCTTCACACCGCGATACATACCAGTTTCGAGGTTTACACGGTGATAAAGAGAAATATCTCCAGTTACTGGATCTGCAATCATTGGACGAACCTCTAACTTATCATGAGTACGACGCTTGTCTCTTCTAGTCTTGGATATTTTTCGTTTAGGATGTGCCATATTCTATTTTATTTATCTTTTTTATTTATTAATTGCTTTAACTTTTCCCATCTTGGGTCAATACTATTTTGTTCTACGTTATTTTGATTAATGAAGTTCAACATTTTTTGATCACAATCTTTCTTGGACTGAGTTTCACAAGATTTCACCATAGGAATACATGGTAGAAATGACTCGTAAATACTAGAAGATAAATTGAGTTCAAAATCAGAAGAACGCAAGTAAATCATTTGTAAATTAATATCATCGTTTGTAACCACCTCTTCTTCACTAGAATTTAGATGCGCAATTACTTTAAAAACAGGAGCAACACTAATCTCTAAATCATTCAAACAACGATCGCAAATTGATGTTATGGTACCCTGTCCTATCAAGTCTATCACCATCATAGTGTCACTCTTATTTACAGAAGCCTTAAAAGTTACAGATGCATAAGTTACATCTTGATTCCCAAAATAATCAAAGAACGCACCGTCTACCTCAAAGTTCAATTGATGTAACCCATTACTCAGTTTCACAAAGGGAAATTTGAAATGACTTAAATCAAAGGACATATCGATAAACGAAGCGCAAAGATAATGCTATTTTTCTAAATACACAATCATAACCCTATAAAAGAAAAAGGCCCTTGAAAGGGCCTTTTTCTTTTATAATTAATCTATTTAAAATTAATATTCCCAAAGGTCATGTTCTAAGATAAATAAATCATTTTTGATTTTTTCACCTTCCAACAAAACTGCTACCCCATCATCTTTGAAATCAACTTTACTTGAAAGATACAAGTCATCATAATCCGTTTGCTTTACGATGTAACTATCAAATAGACGATGTAAGTTCAAGTGCTGATCCCAGTTCAAACGCATAGCATCGTTGTATCGGTTAAACACCTGAGATTTAGCAAGAGTCGGTCTGCAATCGTCCATAAGTAACCAAAATGGCTTACTTTCTCCTACTTGTTTCTTTTCGGTTGTTCCATCTGGCAATTGAATATCGATAACTTCTGGCTTAATTGGTGCTATACCAATAATGATTGGTTTCATTTCACCATGCTTGTAATCAAATACCCAATCTTCCATTATTTCAAACTTCTTAATATCATAATATTTGAATGTAACCACTACCATTGAATCAACATAATCATCGGCAGTAGCATCTTCAGCTGCGATACCAGGTGCTAAAACTGGAACCTTGTCTAAACTAGATACAATTTCTAATATTTTTTCAGGAGTAATAACTCTTCTGAATGAATCGTTCGCATATGCTCTAACTAAACCTTTGGTGCCTAACTCCCAGAAAACCTGAGTAACAGGGCTTCTTGGCCATGTCCAATTCTTATTTAGCTTCTGACGTAAATCTATTACACGCCAAACTCTTTTTCTGAATTTCACATCAGCTTGACGCAAGTAAGGTCTACGAATTAACAAAGAATCACCTTGGGTCAACGATAAGTTAGTATCTTGATTTACATACTCTGGCTCATAGTGAGCTTGAGGTGCATCATCATAGTGAGTCCCAATAGCCTCAATGACAACTTTGGGAGCCTCAGCCGGTTGAGCAGCAGGCGACTCAGAAGATGAAGATAAATTAACATCATTTCGAGTCGATCTACTTCCTCTACCTGAAGTTGCTTTTGGTTCGTCTTCAGTACTTCCCCAACCACCGCCCCAATCTTGAGCACTAAGTGGTAAACTAGTTGCTACTAGTCCGAGAATCAAAGCTATGCGAAAAATCTTTTTCATATAATTATTTTACTTGTGCACTGGCATTGTCAAGTAGACGGCTGGTACCATCAGGACCAACAGCAGTAATATCTGTAAAGGTCATAAGGTCACCACTACCTAACATACCAAGTATACCTTTAATTGGTTCAAGACTTGCTGAACTACTTTTTGCAAAACGAGGACCGTTTGTTCTACGACCTACTGCCATAAATTTGTAACCAGTAACCTTAAATTTAACACCTTCGTATACAAAACCGTCTAATACTGCAGTAGCTGCCTGTTGGTATTTTAGTGCCTCTAAAGAAACAGACCCTTTAAATTCAACACCTCCGCAACGGAAACGAGGATCTGGAACTCTGTTTACCTTAAATACTTTTTCACCCATAGATTTTACTCTGCCGTCTGGTAATTTAACAGCAACTTGAATTTTCACTCTAGCATCTTGACGACTTGGAACGTTCACTGTATACTTACCTTTTGATCCAGAAATTTTAGCATTGGTAGGACCATCTTTTTCATTCACAATACGCACCATATACTGAGATGGATCAATACCACCAACTGATACTGATACGGGATTCTCAAGACCTACATAAAATACAGCCAAAGCATCAGCAGAAATTGCCGCTGAAGGAGCAAAAGCTGTAAATTCTGCATCAGCATCAATGGATTCTTCTCCACCACCTGGTTTAGGAACCACAATTTTTACTTTCATGTTGTTAGTACCCGGAGATTGAGGAGTTATTTTGTATTTACCAACACCTGCTTCTACAGGAATGCTGTTTCCATTAACAAAAACTTTCATTTGAGCTTTTGAGTTGTAAGCTGCTAGCAAAATGTCAGCCTCATAGGTTTGACCGGTTACAACCGCCCCAGTTTTAGCAGATACCACAGGAAT
>ENA-UPTJ01000676-UPTJ01000676.1-marine-metagenome-genome-assembly--contig:-NODE-676-length-20648-cov-4.611956_pt1 | contig 20648 bp, 23 predicted proteins | sample MGYA00238168_ERZ767080 | MGnify/ENA primary metagenome ERZ767080 (study PRJEB28935, sample SAMN06266237) | marine metagenome | isolation source: Columbia River Estuary | place: USA:Columbia River Estuary... | reverse complement strand
TAGGTAAGACAGGTATCTATGAAGGTGAAGAAGTTTATTTAGACATTCCTTTTATAGAGGGAGAAGAAGAATATCTTGTAGAGGCAAAACATAGAGGAAGAAACGTTAAGTTAAACAAACCTTTCAGAACACCCGGTGGACCAAAGAAATTTGCGGTGTATGTAAAAACACCAAAAGGAACTATAAAGAAAGTCACATTTGGTGACCCGAATCTTAGAGTAAGGAATAACAACAAATCAGCGGCCAAATCGTTTAGGGCGAGACATAAATGTGATCAAAAGAAAGATCGTACAACACCGGGTTATTGGAGTTGTAATATAGGTCGTTATAGAAAGGCATTAGGAATAAAATCATCAAATCCGTGGTAAAATGAAATTAACCGATATTATCGAAGGATGGAATGATCCTCCTGAATATGATGACCCATCAGACGTTAACTTTTCAGACTCTGATTTAAAGAGTGTAAAAGACCAATTTACCTTATTGGGTTATGACAAATACAATTATAAAACTAAAAGTGGTAGTGACATTGTCGTTGTAATGCATAATGAAACCCGAAAAGGTTATATGTTTCATAGTGATAATGTTGGTGACGAATACTATGTTGGAGATTACTATGTCGAGTACGATGAAGATGAGGACGGTAGATATAGTTATGAAAGTATTGACGAAGATAGTTTACGTCTTGAAGATGAAAGTTTTACCGTTTTTGCCACGGTTTCATATGAGGCAAATGATATTGCACAAACAGTTGATGAATACGAATCAGGTTCCGCATTATTGGCGATTAATAGAAAAAGTCTTGCCGATATTAATATGAATTACCCCGAGTGGTACCCAATCATAATAAATTTAATTTCTTCCCCTAGAAAATGATAAACGAATTACCCTTTAGAGAAATTTTAGAAAACACTAACAGTATAAGAATTTTCCCTCACGATACTAAAGAAGAGGATTTAAAGTGGCATTTCGATAATGAAGATAGAGAAATCACATTTCTTCATGAGACAGATTGGAAATTCCAAATGGATAATACATTACCCATCGATATTCATGAAGGTTTAACCATTTTTATTCCTGAAGGGGAATATCATAGAATTATTAAAGGAAATGGCGATTTAAAGGTAAGAGTAAAGAAACTTAATAAGACTCGACTCTTACCACAAAAAGTTTAATCGTAATAAACGATTTTAACGTCCGCCTCTAATAACATTTCCTTACTTCTCTTAATTGATTCGGGATAAATAGACGGTGTTGTTGGATCTACAGGTCTATCACAATATATAGTTGTTATACCCGCATTTATAATACCCCTCGCACAATCCGCGCATGGAAACCAATGACTTAGGTACATTGTGGTTCCCTTTGTTGAAACACCAATTCTTGCGGCATTATAAATAGCATTTCTTTCTGCGTGTTCGAACCAATAATATTTTTCAGGTCTTTCTTGTCTTTCAGGTATAGTGTCATCTAAACCTCTAGGGAAAGAATTATAACCTGTGGAAACTATTTCGTTGTCTTCACCAACAATTATTGCACCTACCTGTGTATTATTATCCTTTGATTTTAATTTTACGTTATTAGCGAGATTCCTAAAATATTCTGTCCAAATCATATTATGTTATTTTGATTAATATACGAAAAATAATGCATAAAAAAAAGGGGAGACATTGTCCCCCCTTAGTTTATAATGAATCTTTTAAGATTATCTTAAAGTATCCAAGTTGAAAGTTTGTAAACCACTTACGTTGATTACACCGAAGTATCTGTTGTTGACCATCTTCTTAGCGTATCTGGTCATGATACCTTTAATTGGTGTAAAGTTGAATGGGTTGTACATAGTTGGAGTCAACTGTAAAGGTACGTATGGTGCGTAGATGTAACCAGCGTCCAATAACGATTTACCTTTGTGACCAACTAAGATCTTACCTGCAGGGAAGTAAGGATCTCTATACACTTGGTATCTTCCTGCTAAAGTACCAACTTTCTCAATACCCATGTTGTATTGGTCTTGTTCAGCACCTGCGTTAGATACGTGGAAGTACTCTAAATCATCGAATACTGCAGAAACTTCTGAAGAAACTACGATCCAGTTAGCACCACCTCTAAGTGTAGTTTTATGGATTTGAGCCGATAATTGGTTAATCTTAGTGATTAACGTTTGGTTCCAATCCTTTTGAGTGTACCCTTGTAAAGTAGCACCTGCGGTACCACCGTACTTCCACTCATTGTAATCCCACTTCAAGTTCCAAGCGGCACCTTTTCTCAAGTCTCTTAAGATTTCTCTATCAACCTCAGCAGCGATTTGCTCAGATAACAACGCGGTTAACTCAGCTTCAGCATCGATGTTGTGGAATGCAGATACGTCTTGAGCCAATTCAGGAGACCAAGAAGCTCTTAATTTTCTTTCAGTAACAGAAACAGTAACTGATTCTAATTCGAAAGAAACTTCACCAATTGCATCTTCGAATTCAAGTGATGCGTATTGTCTGTAAGTGATTGTGAATGCAGTTGCAAGTACGTCAGCGGCTGCAGTGTAATCAGCAAAACCTGAAGTTGAAGAGTAAGACTGTAAGTCAACTTGTAAGTACATAGTACCTTCTTCGTCACAGATATCGTTAAATTTACCTGTTAAACCTGTTGCTTTTTGTCCGTACTCAACGATACCTTTACCGTATTTCTGAGTTACTACGTTGAATGGTTTAGATGCAGCTTCGAAGTTAACTTCTAAAGAAGCTAAGAACTCTTCTGTATCCATTTCGTTACCATTAGGTCCAACGATTTTACCTTGACCCGCTTTAGCGAAACCACTAACTGCGATAATAACTGAAGATGCGGTATCACCTGAAGCGATAGCCGTAGCTGAAGTTGATGCTACTCCGTTAGCGAAAGATACTGCAGTTGATCCTGTTAAAGTTTCAACTGTGAAATCACCTTTTGAGTAATCGAATAAACCTTCAGACGCACCGTCTCCTTCTTCGTAGAATCTGTCGTACAAGTTTCTTCCGTTGTAACCTTTGTCAGCGGCGTCGCTGTTACCAGGCATTCCGTAAGGTGAACTGTGTGCGTTACTTACTCTATCTTGAATTTTAGGTACGAAGTAGAACAATTTACCGATAGGTAAGTTCATTGCTTGTACAGAAACGATGTCGTTTGCCAATAATTTAGAGAATACTCTTCTGATGATTGGGAATACAACAGTTTCGAAAGATCCTGATGAATCTGAAACAGCTGCTTCGTTAATCAAATAAGAAGCTTGGTTCTCATATAATTGTGCGATGTTATCTTTTTGGTGACCGTCTAATCCCTCAAGGAATCCTAAGTCATCCCATTTTTTGATGGTATCTTCTTTGATAACTCTAAGGTGCTTAAGACCAATGTTACCAACCATACCGCTTTCTAATAATGCTCCCATTTTAATTAGGTATTTAATTTTTTTATTTTATTATTTTATTTTTGACATTAAATCTTTCATTCTCTTGAACTGTGGGCTCTCATATGCTTTCGCTTCTGAAAGAACTTCTTGAGATGAAGATGTTGTCGGGGTTGATGCAATCTTATCAACGACTGCCTCAGTAACATTTTTGTTAGAACCTAACTCACCTGCGATTGTTTTATAGGTAGATTTAGATTCAGTTAAAGAAGTGACAGAGTCAAATCTTTTCAAAATGTTTAATTTCTCTTGACGAGTTGTAGAATGTTCAGTGAACAATCTGGTTGCGTATGCTAAATTGGCGTTGAATACTGCAACTTCATTAAGTTTCTCTTTAAATAAGACTAACGCTTTCTTGTATTCTGCGTTTTGTTTCTTTAAAGTTTCAACTTCTTCGTTGATTTCCGCACGTCCTGCTTTGTATTTTTTACCTTGACGTGGTCCTTCACCTCTAACATCGTTACCCATTGTTCTTGAAGCTTCATCCACTTCCTCTTCATGAGTTTCTTCCTCTTCAGAGACTTCCTCTTCTGAGACTTCTTCATCGGATACTTCATCATCATCACCTAAGTCAATTTCGTAAACAGTCTCATCACCTTCAGAAACTTCCTCTTCCATAGAATCACCACATTCGTGACACTCTTCTTCAGATTCGTTATAATCTCCTTCAGCGACTTCCTCTTCACCTTCATCGTCTAATTTGATGATGTATTCGTCTTCTCCGTCTTCGAACTCAACTGTATCACCGTCTCTCTTCACAACAATTCCGTCCTCAGGTTTCATTGATTTGAAAACTTTAAGAACTTCTTCGTCAGAAGCGTCGGTCATATCTAAAACGTCATCGTCACCCTCTTCGTCAGCCATTGGTCCGTCAATCTCGTCTTCCATGTCCACTTCATCGTCAGATGAATCGTCACCAAAGTCTAAATCTTCGTCTCCGGCTTCCATGTCAGGATCCTCGTCGTCAGATGGTTCGTCGTTTATCGAAGCTTCGTCATCATTTCCTTCCTCATCAGCAAAATCTTGCTCTGAGACTGGCATATCGTTTTCGTCTTCTAAATCAGGAGTTTCGTTACCCTCAACTTCCTCTTCTTCCATTGATTCTTTCAGCACCTCGTTTAGTTCTTCCTTCATAGTTGAAGCAAGTATACCCTTTGCGTTTGCCTTAACTGCCTCTTCAAGGTCTTGGACCTGAAGCAATGCTTGTTCTAAAATGGATTTTTTACTCATTTTTTTTATTTAGTTTAATAATAAATATCTCTTATTTTGGAAAAATTTAGTTTTATGATATTCTAATCACAGAAAAATTAATTACTTCGATAAAAAATTATCTAGTTTGCCCATTAATTTTTTCATTCTGTCGTCCACAATTGGTTTCTCTTCAATAGATTCTTCAAACTTCTCTCTATCGGATGGGTCTGAGAAAACATAAGCCCCGGGGGTAGATGGTGATGATACTAAATCGAAGCAAACCAATTCGAAATCATCCTGAACAATGTTTTGTCCTCTTTCAGATTTTAATGATCCAACTCCTCTTGATGAAATACCTAATGTAACTCCATTCATAAGTAACATTGCGGCTTGATCACCCTTAGTTGATACAATACCCATTTTTTTCCAACCTGGCGAAGTAAGTAGTTTAATTTTACCCATTAAGATTTTACCGTCCCACCATGTCTCTGTGATCGAGTGTGAAACCCTATCTAAGTCAATTAATGAAGATGATGGATGGTTAAGTTCATTGAGAGCACTTCCTTTACCAATAATGGTTTTGTACTTCTCCATTTCTCTTTTTAAGAGTTTTTCAGGATATATTCTTCCGTTCTTATTTGGGGTGTCAAATTTTTGTAGAACTGCATAGAGAACTACGTCGTCAGAAAAATCGACATTCTTCATTTCTGAAATGACTTTTTTGTTCTCGTCTGCAGATATAAAACCGGCATCATACTCAATGAGTATACCTTTACCAGTTTCTTTAGGACCTAATACTTTCATGTACCTATAGTTTTATTACTATAAATACATCATAATCGAAGTTATTTTTTATTTTTGTGAAAATTAAATAATCGATCATCGTCTAAACACGTGTCAACTATTTCTTTTAACAGTATATGAAGGTCTGTTTTTAACTTAATGTCTTTAATATTAAGTTCTTTAATCACGTATAAAGTGATTTCTAAGTTCATGAATGATCTTTTATCTACTTGAACTCCGTTTGTTCTAATATCTAAATCAACAATTGATTCGGGTCTAAAAATGTCCAACCCTAAGTTGTAGATAAATTTTTTTATTTTATTTCTTGACGAATTAACGATAGAGTTAACGTTAGAACACTCGTCTGATGGTTCAACCCACGAATTGAGGGTTAAGTAAATTGTTTTTAAGTCACTATGGTCTATTGTGCCATAACCCATTTTTATGTTTTTATAATCCCCTAAAGGTATAAATCTTCCTAATTTCATTTAATTTTTCATCTTATTCTCTTTTTTATGGTGTTTTATAAAAGATAAGGAAAAATATTTTTTAAATCAAATTTTTTCTTTATATTTATGTATATAAAGAAAATACAATTTGAAAATATGCTTATAGTTGAGGTAAAAAATGGTAATGTCGAACAGGCGTTGAAAAAACTAAAAAATAAAGTTAGGAATGTTAAACAGGTTAAAATGCTTAGAGATCGACAAGAGTTTACCAAACCCTCAGTTTCTAAGAGATTGCAAAAACAGAAAGCCAAGTACATTCAAAAATTGAAAGAAAAAGAAGAGAAATAAAAAAGGGACCAATCGGTCCCTTTTATTATGATAAACTCTCAAGTAAATCCTCCATTCGATATAAATTATATCGATTAAGGTCCATTTCCTGTATTTGTTTTCTTACTAAGTCTGCTTTGTCTTTAAACGTTGTATCTTCTTTAACTAATTCATCTAATCTGTTATTTATTGATTCATAAACGACTTTAGTCTTTTCATTTAATTCTGTTTGATTAAGTGTTAAAATTGATTTTAATTTTGTTTTTTCTTCTTCTGTGAGAGTTTTATCATAACTAACATTAAAATTGTTTACCAAAACTGAGTTCAATAAACTTTCATTAACTCCAACCTCAACTTTTAATTCGTCAGCGGTTTTAGATTTCAATAAGTGTTCCACTAAATTCTTTTTTGCAACAACTTTGTTTGATATATTACCTAACTTATCTGGTGATGACAGAACATCTAACCACTCATATAATTCGTTATTAGTTTTTTCCACATCCTTAAGTGATTCATTTAAATCAAAAATAGATTTACTCACATCATGATGTTTTTCTTTTAATGCTTTAGATAACTCCTCAACGTATAATTGTGCAGTTTCTTTATCATCAAAACTTTTAGTTTCTAATTCTTCGTATAATGAATACATTTCTTTCAGAACATCACTTTTCATGATTGGTCTGAAATATTTTTTTAAATTGTCATTAAAATCTTTCTTACCGTAAGATTCTGTTAATTTGACTAATATCTTGTTTTTAACATGTCCAAATGTTGCCATAATTACTCTTGTATAATGTCTTTGAGTTTATTTTCTATTTCATAAATATTCTGTTGTGCCTTGTTAATATCAAAAAGGTCATCAAAATCTTGAGTATCGTCACCTAACATTCCTAAAATCTTAGATTTCTTACTTTCACTTAAAGGTTCAGAACCCCCTTCATCACCCCCAGGTGGTGGCGGTGGTGGTGGAGATCCTCCACCTAAATCCATTCCTCCCATGTCTCCTCCACCGTCAGCGGGTGCAGCACCGGCCTCGGCAGCTTGTCTCTCCTCTTCAGGGATACCATACTTCTTATCTACCTCATCAAACACACCCGTTCTCTTAATAATGTTCTGTGTGATACCCAATTCAGCACCAAGTGCCCTTTCAAGTCTTTGTTGTTGTAGATCAAGTATTACATCGTTATCACTCATACCAAGAATATTTTTCTTAGCCCAAGTGTGTGAAACAGGTTGAATTCCGATTTGGGATTGGTCTGATGTTGCGTCTTTATAAAGAGTAATCTTTTCCTTCCACTGTTCGATTCTTAATAGATCTGATTGTGCGGATGGATTTGTTAGGGATAAGGTAAAATTATTAAGTTCATCCTCTAACCCTAAAAGGTATAAATGAACTAATGCAATTTTATTTAATTCTTGGATAAGAGATTTTTGAATTCTATTGATGGTTCTTGCAAAACGAATATCCATCAACGCTAAACTCTTACCTTCACCTACGATTTCTTCAAATCCTAAGAATGCTTTAGGAATTCTAAGTGCTGCCAATAATTTCTTTTGAATGTACTCGATATCTGCAATCTCACCTAAGTTTTGTGCTCCCGGTAATGTTTCAATAGGAGATGACTGACCTGGGTCTCTAACGGGGATAAAGTAGTCTTGATCTACCGCCATTTGGTTGTATCTCATATCTACTTGACCATTTCTTTGATCTACAATCTGATCTCTTTTGAACTTGTTAGCCACACGTTGTACGTACGCTTCAATATCTTTGTCGTCCATGTTACCAACAAATACTTTAAAGACCCTTCTTTCAGGGGCTCTTGAAGTTCTGTAGATTAACATTGCATCCTCCGCAAGAAGTAACTGTTTCCAAATACGTCTTACTTTATCTAACATAGATGTACCGTAAGGAAGTTTTCTATCGTCACCCAATAATCTAAAATGGGCAACTTCCCATGCTTGGAATTCCATATCCTTATTCTTCCATGTAAATCTTAACTCTCTACTTGGCATTTGTACATTGGCCGCAGGTTCTGATTTATGTACCTGAGAAGCCGCACCCTCGTGTCTTTCAATCTCTATGTTTGGTAATTGTTGACACCCTATTACACCTCTACTTGGGTCTATTTTTAGATATACGAAATCATCACCGTACTTAGCTAAACCTCGACACCACATTTGAAGATTCGTGTTAATGTCTAAAACATTATAAAATAAATCCTCCAAAATATTCTTTACCCTTTTAGATTCCGAATAAATCGTTAAGATTTGTCCTTTCTCAGAAAGTGTTGTTGATTCTTCTGAATATATGTCTAATGCTGCGGAAATTTCTGGTGTAAATTCCATAGATTCATAATCATAATACGCAGCCAACCTATTTGGTTCATAGTAAACCGATTGGTTGTATAATGACTGATCTAATTTGGCCCACTTGTCAGCAATGTACTGAGATTGTTGGTTTTGTAGGAGTTGTTTCTCATACTCCTGTCTGCTATCGGTTTTTAACAGTTGATCTTTATCAAAACGATATTGCGGAGGTGTACTCGGCTTCTCTGTTTGATAACCGAAAACCTTTGTTAATCTTTGATAATCCGTTAAATTTTGTTTTGCCATACTAATAAATATTGAACTTTATAATATACGAAAAATATTTGACAATTAAAACCTTTTAGTTTTTGAACCAAATAACCACGAGTATTCTTCGTACTGTTGTTTACTAATGGGATTGTTTTGATTAAATGGATTGTTATCTCCGGCACTCATAGAACCAACCGCATCAAATGCGGTACCATGAGAATAGAATGATTTTTTAGTTTCATACGTTCTTTCGGATATTAACCAAGAATCTAACATTGCTTTGTTTGCACTGTCACTTCTCTTAAGTTGTGTAAATGAAATATCACCAACATACATCGCAATAGCCATGGCCATAATTGCGTCATCATGAGCACCTTTCATGTGGTCAGGTCTACCATTTACATAAACGAACGTGTTTAACTCATTCAATAAACGAGATGATCTAACACCAAACCCATGTCTTAATTGTTCTTCAAATGCCGCTACTATTTGCGTTCGTTTATTGTTAAAGTTAATTCCCGGTATTTTTTCCTGAGCCTTTTTGTTATATTCCCACATATTCATGGAGTTTACTCCATCAACATACAAGTCTTTATAACCCATTTCCTGTAATTTTCTTGAGGTGGCAATTCCCATACCACCAGTAATGTCTATTACTACGAACGCCCTGTAAAGCGTCGCCCATTTGTAAACGACTCCCGCCAAATCATCAGGTGGTATTTTACCAATATACTCAGCGACCTGTTCGTTTTCATCAAAATCAATAACACATATTGATGACGCATCGGCACTATCGCCTCGGGAAACATCAACACCCATAATATATCTATGACCTTCAATAGGTTCTTTCCATAACCAAAAAGTACCTTGTAAATATTTTTCAATTGGTTCTTTAATTTCACTTTTTCTTATTCTTTCTTGTATTGAATTCGGTATAACACCGTCACCCGATCCTAAGAAATCACATTCTAATTCTTGGGCGATTTTTCTTTTATCATATTTGAATTTTTTCGCCATGTTTTCAAACCATGTTGAATAAGGTTTATAACCTTGCTCCATTAGTTCTACATAACGTTCCCACCCTTCTTCTAATGTTATCTCATTATCGTTATATTGTTCACGATTTAACATATAATGTGTTATATCGTCTACCTTTAACCATTTCAAATCAGATGCGTATCTTGGATCTTTAAACCACCTTAAATCGGTTATTTTAAAATCATTAATACCCCTTATTGCTTGGTCATAAACACCATAATAAATTGGGTCATAACCGTTAGGGGTTGATATTAAGATAACCTTACCACCTGTAGACAAAGATGCCATACATGCTGCCCAAAAATCCTCTCCCGCTTCAATATATGCGGCCTCATCAAATACCAAGACTGTTGGTGTAAAACCACGAAGTGCGTCCGCCGATGTTGCAACCGCCTTTACTTCCGAACCGTTGTTCATTCTAAAACGACTCTCCGAGTTTTTGTCAGGTGAAAAACCAACATTTAACCATTCGGGCCACTGATCTAAGAAACCACGAATCTTGTTCGCCATCTCAATAGCGGTATCCCTTTTGTTGGCAATTATCAATACCCTTTCAGGATTGTCAGGTGATGCGGTTTGTATTTTCTTTGACAACCAAGCAGCGGTTACTGTGGACACACCCGCCTGTCTATATTTACGTGTTATATTCTCATTATAGTTATCATAATCATTAATCAATTCTATTTGATCGGGGAATAACTCTAATGGAACATATCTTTTTTGTGTATTGTCGTATGTTTGGAGGTATGTCTTCAACGCATAAGGAGTGTCCTTAATAATCTTAGCATACTCCTTTAGTTGTATTAATTTATTCTTATCCATATCCTATAAATACAAAAAAAGTGGTCAAATTGACCACTTTAAACTTTATACGGTTGGTCCGTCATCATCGTCATCAGGTGAAAGTCCAATTCCTAAGGACCCTAAGAAACTATCTAACCCACCATCGTCGTCTCCAAACTCTCTATCGTATTGGTCTTCTTCATAATCTTCCGACTTTAAATCTTCTATAATTTGATTGACCATTTTATTTATGATGTCTTTACCTAAATCAGAACCTTTTAATATCTCTTTTGAAACTTTAAAAAATTCTTCAGTGTCTAATGATGAGAACCTTGAGAACAAATAATTTTGAATGTGTCTCATATCGTCATCGTATAGTTTTTCGGGGTAAGCATTTCTAAATTTCTCCCAAATAACAGGTCCCAATCTAAGATCCCATATTTCCGCAGGTAAAGTATCGGTAGCACCCATAACCATTTCTGCAGATCTTGGATCGTCAGGTAACCCTTTTGTTCCCATGACTTCCATGACTCCTTTAATTAGTTCGTGAACTAACGCGGGGAAAAATACAGCCCTTGCCTTGATTGTAGGTGGGTCCGTCTCAGTATCAACTTCTTCTTTACCGGCAAGACTTCCACCTTGCATCCCTTGTTCTAACATACCATCAGGTAATATCCAATATAATAGATCATTAACTGACATTAAAACACCATATTGATTAACAATATTTGGGTCTCTTTCTGTTAACTCATCAGCAACTAACTCAAACATATAGTGACCTTTTTTAGATGCACCTTGTATTAATGCGTTAATAAAACGTCTTTTCGCGGTTTCCTGATCGAACTTCTCCATAGCAGAGATAAAATCCTCTAAGTCATCTTCTGCCTCTTCGGGTTTAACACCAAATTGTTGTTCAACTTCTTCTTCATCAGGATCCTGACTTTGTTGTTGGAAACCTTCCATGTCAATACCTCCCATACCAACTAATTTGGCATCAAATTGTAAAACACCTTCAGGTATAGACATTTCTTTTTTAACTAATTCAACCGCCAAATTTTCTAAATATTCTTTATTACCACTCTCAAATTGCAATACTCTCATTAACATTTGTCTCATGGTACCCATAAGTTGCATAAGAGTATTTTGATCGGTAACATTACCTTCTTGACCTGTGTAACTTTTTACTTTAGAGATAACATCTTTAAATCTTTTCGATGCTAATAATTCCTCCCAATTAGAAGGTAAACCTTCAGGTTCTTGAGTCGGGAATGCGGGGTTATCCTTAAATGGGGTCTCTCTATTAGCTAATTTATCTTCGATACCCGGTTCTATTCTTTCGGGACTATCACCATAATCAACAGGCATTTCCTTAAGATTTTTAATTGTTTCTAAAAGTTCTTTTTTACTAATCATTCTGCCGCTTGTTTAAAATCAAATCCTAAGGTGTTAAAACTTAATTCTTTTGGTAGTTTTGCTTTAGGTTTAGGTGTGTGTTTAGGTTCAAACGGATTTTCTCTTTTTGGTTTACCCGGTCTCGTAGTTGGTTTTTCTCTTACAGGAGCGTCAGTATCGGGTTTGGATGGTGCCGGAGATTGTTCATCAACATCAAACATGTTTTTTGCGTCGACTAACTTATCTGCACTATCACTTAATGACCCGATCATTTCGTAGATCTCTTTTTTAGTGGTAACCTCAGGATGATAGTTGTTTTTTACAATACCCTCAACCCACTCTTTCATTTCTTTTTTAGGGGTCTTACCGGATTTTTTCATATTAATTGCAATTGCCGCCTGTTGTTTTGGAGATGATTCTTCTACATCAACAGTTTCCTCTTCGTAAGTAACAAATTGTTTATTATCCGACTTAGCTTTATCGATAGATGCCTTATCATCTTTAGGGATGTTTAAAACCTCTTCAGAAAGTACTCTTTGAGAGACTTCTTTTAATTGTTTGTCCGTTAACTTTGATAAAAACTTATCAGTAAATCCTTCACTAATAAGTCTTTTTATAATATCAATTCTTTTCATAAACCTGTATTGAATTTTAATTCTTCTTTTATAAGTTGGTATCCTCTGGAGTTTATTTTCTTAGTAACACTTTCTAATTTTTCACCAAAAGAAAATGTTAGACGATCAAACTCACTTTCAAAGTCAAACTTTTCCCAACCTAATGAGACGACACCATCAACCGCATCTATAATTCCGAAATAATCTGATTTTTGAACCAAGTCCAAATCAATATCCGAATTTTTGAGAACCCCAACATATGAAATATAATCCAAATCAGGTGAGAGTGATTCAGGATACGTTGATGCGGGGATATGATACCACTCCTCTATATCAAATTCTGTTTCCTCACTGAAAATGAATTCATATTGTTTCTGACCTTTATAGTCAGAACCTATTTCATTGATATAGATTAGTCTCATATTACTTAAAGTATTTACTCAAAGTCTCGTCAACTAATTTGTTGATATCGGCTTTAAGTTCCTCTAAGTCAATTTCCTCTTCAACATCCTCTTCTTCAGAAACCTCTTCTTCCTCGATACCTAAGTCGTTAAATTGATTTAAGTCAACTTTTTCTTCAACTTCCTCTTCTTCACCAACAGGGGTGTCAATAAAACTTTCTAATTTGGCAAATACTTCGTCAATATCTTCTTCGTCAGATGTGTATTCAGGTTCATCAGCAGGAATATCCTCAACATCACCACCCATATCATCCGAAGGTTGGAAACCTTCTTCATCTTTAGGTTCAAATCTCTCTGCAATTTCTTCTTTATCTTCCTCATCAAGGGCATCTAAGTCGACTGCGGAAAGAACCATATTAATTACATACTTAATATCATCACTCTCCATTCTTTCTTTAACATCCCTTAACGCTTGACCTAATTTACCTGAGAATTTTTGTACCTCCGCCATGTAATCGGATCTTTTAGAATCGGTCTCTTCTGATTCAGGATCCATAGGGATATCGTCAGATGGTTCATCCATAGGAACATCGTCCATAGGAACGTCATCAACAGGTGCAGGTGCCGGTTCGGCAGCTACAGGTTCTGCTGGTAAATCCTCAACAGGTGATGCAGGTTCAGATGTTTTTGATTTTAAAACATATTTCTTAGCTTCATTTAATGATTCCTGACCACTTATTAATTCTAATCTCTTTAATGCGTCGGCATATGAGGTGAATTTATTTTTATTCTTCATAAAGATACCACCTATATAATCTAAAGAACTTTCGTTAAGTCCTTTTTTAACATAGTAACCGTCCTTTTCTCTTACGATACCATATGTTCCGTTAGTGGATTCTTTAATATACTCGACGTTTGAGGTAGTCTTGTTTTCAGTAACGACAGTTTTATTGGATCTACCGTAATTGGCAATCTCCATAATTCTTTTTAATTTATCGTCACCTTGTAATTTTTCACTACCTAATGGTTTAAGATCTGACATATTAGTAATATTTGTTTTATAACTTATTCTTAATCTATAAATACAACAATAACAAGAAAAATATTTCGTTTATTACTGTGTTATAGATAATTTCTTGTCCGTGTTACTCGTTTGGATGTTCATTAACTTCTCAATGTAACCATTTCTTCTAAGGAGTTTAAAGGCCAAATTCTCATATGAGAACTCACCACCTTTATCTAAACCGCATTGTCTAAACTTCTTTAAAGATTTTTTAACTGAGTTTATTTCACTATCAACGTCCACACCTTTTTCAAAGTTAGATTCAATCTTATCAATAAGAGTTTCAAATTTTTGTGCCTTATCAAGAATCTTTTCTTTGTTTATTGACTTTGTAGTTTTTTCTGGTGTTATAACCCACTTATTATTTAAAACGGAATAAACTCCTGATGCGTGGTGTTTTTCATCAATATCTTGAACATAAATCTCACAATCGTATCCTTTAATTGTAATATCATGTTGTTTATTCCAAAGACTTCTTTTTGAATCAAAGAAGTTTTTAATAATAGTTTGAACACCCGCGGATTCTTTTTTCTCATCACCATCAATCTCATCAAAGTCGATTAATATGTGTAAATCAACATCAGAATATCTTGACCAATTGTAGTTCGCCAAAGACCCTGTTAAAATAATATCGTGTATAAAGAAATCAACGTCTACAAATTCGATAAACTTATCGGTTACCTCTAATAGTTTTTTTCTGATTTCATCGCGCATTAAAAATACGTTACCCTCTTTGACGAAAATGTCGTTGGATAACGTATCTCTAACCTCAAAAGACTTAACTACCTCTTGATTATTTTCGATTGCTTCAATTAACTCATCAACAAATTGAGTGTTTTTCATTGTATCTTTTTGTACTCATGAGATTTTGCAATGTTTAAATTGAAAAATCTCCCTTGTGATTCCGATAAACGAAGTTTTGTAAACTTTTCCCACGGAACTTTATAATACTCATAAACACCACCACCATTGAAAGTGACTTGTAGTGTTCCGTCTTCTGTATTATAAGACGCAGACTTCAAATTCGATGATTGAATCTCTACGAGAATTTCTTTACCGTTGATTTTTTCCGATGTAATCGCCATAATTTTTTATTTTATATAAAATATAACAAATTATACAGACAAAATCAAGTGAGTCTGATGTTCCTTATAAATATCGTAGAAAAACTAATTCCCCCGAATTGGGGGAATTAAGTTAATTGATAGAAATTGTTCTTTGTGTGTTCTTCTTTTTATCTTTCGGAATTAGAACCGTTAGAATTCCGTTGTCAACCTTGGCGGTGATTTTCTTACTATCTAAATCGTCACCTATTGAATAAGTCCGTTCAAAAGATTTTACGAAATTAGATTTACCCTCTTCCGAGGTGTAACTCACTTTTAATTTATCTCCGTCAACGAAAATACTTAAATCGTCCTTGGTTAATCCCGGTACAGAAAATTCCATTGAGATTCCATCTTCGTTATCTGTTCTAAAAACATTAACATGTCCACTCCACGCATTAACAGTATCTGTTTCAAAAACAGAATCTAATAAATTAAAAAGTGGGTGCTCGTACTTCATTAATTTAATCATAAACTTGTTATTTAATTTTATTTTTATTTATTTTACACCCCTAATTTCAAATTAGGTGCCGTTTAGTATATTTTATGATATACATGACATTATTTCATATATTAGTTGGTATCCATGATAATTCATCTGACTAAATGTCATCATTTGACTTTTAGTATAATTTTAGTTATCTTTATAAAAGTTTAAATATATCGCATATGTCCGTAGAATTTTTCGAGGGGGGTAACCCACAACAACAAAAAAGGAGTAGGAAAGGGTCAACCACACCTGTTCTTGATAATTTTTCCCGAGATCTAACCCGTTTGGCGGTCGAAGGTATGATCGACCCAATTATCGGTCGAGATAAAGAGGTAAACAGAATAGCACAGATCCTCTCAAGAAAGAAAAAGAATAATGCCATTATTGTTGGTGATGCGGGTGTCGGTAAGTCCGCGTTAGTTGAGAAACTCGCACTTCTCATTAGTGAAGGTAATTGCCCAACTAATTTACTTGACAAAAGAATTATGTCCTTAGATTTAACCTCATTGGTTGCGGGGACAAAATACCGTGGACAATTTGAGGAGAGAATTAAAGCAATTTTAAATGAAATACAGGACGAACCTAATGTGATTATTTTTATAGATGAAATACACACTATGGTTGGTGCAGGGAATGCATCGGGATCAATGGATGCCGCCAATATTTTGAAACCCGCATTAGCAAGAGGTGAGATCCAATGTATTGGTGCAACTACGTTCGATGAATTTAAAAAGAATATCGAAAAAGACGGTGCGTTGGTAAGAAGGTTCCAAAAAATAGTACTTTCTGAACCAACCGTTCAAGAAACTATTGATATTTTACACAACCTCAAGCCATCATACGAAGAGTTCCATAGAGTTTCTTACGGAGAGAACGTCATTGAAACTATAGTTAGTCTTTCTAAGAGATATATTACGGACAAACAATTTCCTGATAAGGCGATTGATGTTATGGACGAATTAGGTTCTGAGAAAAAGATTAACGTGAAGATTCCTGAGATTATTGAGAAATATAAAAAAGAATCTGAACTGATAAAGGTTAGAAAATTAGAGGTTGTCAAAAATCAAGATTACGAGTTGGCAGCACAACTTAGGGATGAGGAACGTAAAATTCTTAAGAAGTTGGAGTCGGAAAAAAAGAAATGGAATGATGACCAAAAGGAAAATAAAAAACCTATAACGATAAACGATGTTTACGATCTAATCACAAATATGACCGGTGTCCCAATTACTAAATTGGATACTAAAGAGAGTAAAAATCTTTTGAGTTTAGAAAAAACTATATCCAAAAATGTTATTGGTCAGGAGGATGCGATTACGAAGATTTCTAAATCAATTAGACGAAATAGAGTCGGTGTAAAGAGTAGTTCAAAACCAATCGGTTCGTTCATGTTTTTGGGATCAACGGGGGTTGGTAAAACTCATTTAGCCAAAACTTTGGCAAAAACTCTTTTCGGTGACCCTGAAAAAATCGTAAGAGTTGACATGAGTGAATTTATGGAGAAACACAACGTTTCAAAGTTGATCGGTTCTCCTCCGGGTTATGTCGGTTATGATGAAGGAGGTCAATTAACTGAAAGAATCAAGAATAACCCCTTTTCAATCGTACTATTTGATGAAATTGAGAAGGCACATAAAGACGTGTTCAACTTACTTCTACAAATTTTAGATGAAGGTCATCTAACAGACTCATTTGGAAGAAAGGTTAATTTCACTAATACGGTGATAATCATGACTTCGAATATTGGAGCGAAAAAAGTTTCAGATTTTGGAGGTGGAGTCGGGTTTACTGATGATAGTAACCAAGAAAAAGTTAAAGACACCATTATTAAAAAGTCTTTGAAGCAACAGTTCACTCCCGAGTTTTTAAATAGAATTGATGATATTGTCGTCTTTAATAAGTTAGATGAGAAGTCATTGAAGAAAATCGTTCAATTAGAATTAAACACCTTAAATCAAAGATTAACTGAAAATTCATATAACATTAGTTTTGATAAGACTATCGTTGATGAAGTATTAAAAAGAAACTCTGAAGAAGGTTACGGAGCAAGACCTATTAAAAGAATCATTCAAAATCTATGTGAGGATTTTATCAGTGATGAGATTTTAATGGGTAACATACGAGAAAATGAGGCCATTTTATTAAAAATAAAAGAGGGGTCTTTGGAAATTTCCAAAAATTTACCCCTCATTTAAGTAAAATCCGAACTTTTTTAAATATTATATATATTTATACATCAAAGGTTCTCTTTGCCGATTACCTTTTCGTTTTTCTCGTTATATCAATGGAGTTGAATCCATTGTAGACCTTAAACCCCAACAACCTGTTGGGGTTTTTTATTATAGACTCATTAACATATCCATCAATTCTTGTTGAGGGAACATGTCAACCTTATCTTTTCTTGTATTTGTATGAGTCCACAGACCTTTAATTTTTCCATAATACGCATCATCATTAAATTCAAATGCGTCGGCACCCTTCTTTTTAATTAACTCAGGTAATCCTGCCCTCACATCAATACCATCTCGTTCTGCAATCCAAAGAATCCATTTTTTTAGAACTTCGATTTGTTTGTCAGAATAACGATGCCATAAAGTGTGTCCTCTGAAGGGTTTGGATAATTTTACGATCTCTGAGTCCGCGACTTTTGCACCTGCATATGTTTTTCCATCTACAACGTACCCAAAATTACAAACTTCAATACCAACAGAATTCTTGTGCATTGTCTGAGATCCGTTTTTACCCAAATGGTAACCCCATGAACCTTTTGGAAACGCTTGAACTAATACGCCGTCGTATTGGGTGTCATCACCTTTACATGATGGACCACCTAAAACAAACTCAGTTGCAATTTGTCCGATTTTATCTGCGTCCCACGCCTTAATTGTGTTAAATGGGTTATGCCACCCCGCGGTGTGATGTATGAATAACCACTGAGGTTTAATAGGACCACTTAAGTACTCATCTTTTGGCATAAAGTATTCAATTACTTCTAAACCATTCGACGTGGTGTAAGGTTTCTTGGTGTATAAACCTGTTGCCTTTTCAGGTATACCCTCAACTAATGAACCATCTGTATCTGCTAACCCCATTTTAGCTAAAGTTCCTCTACCCACAATACCATCTGCGGTTAGTCCGTTCGATGCCTGCCATTTTTTAACTGCGGCCTCGGTACCTGGCCCAAATTGTCCATCTGCCTTTACTCCAACAATCTCTTGAATGTCTTTTACGAGTTCTCCTTTACTACCAATTTTTACTACCATTTTTAATTTTTTAATTTATTTTATTTTCTATCCTCTTTGTTTAAAGTGAGGATTACTCTTCAGAATCAGATACACCTTTTTTACCGAAAATCTTGCCGACCTCGGCAATACCGAATGAACCCAATGTAATAACTACGAATGAATTATAAATAAATTCACTAATAACTAAATCCTTACCAAAAAACCCTGTTGCAATGTCTGCCAATGCAAATAACACCATGATCGCAAATGATGCGAATCCAACGACAGATTTTTCATTAATGTCGTTTGTGTCTTTAAAAATGTCTGTAAATGCCATAATCTCAATTTTTACTTTACTTATAGATTTTCATCTACATATAAATACCACGTCGATTTTAAGTGTTTACAATTGATTTGTTAATTTTTTTTCTTTATCATTAAGTATAAAAACCAAACAAATGGAAAAAATTAAAAAGTATTTTGAATTTAGTGGTACAATTAATGGTACTACTTATTTCCTAAGAAACCTACTATCTGTCTTTGGATCCTTTTTAGGTGGATTTATTATTGGATTAGGAATTGCAGATGGATCTGTGGGGTTAATTTCTTTAGGATTAATAATTGTGACACCATTCTTATGGTTCAACGTTGCAACAATTTATAAACGTATCTTGGCACTCGCACCAAAGGATGCTACAGGATTTACAATTGGACTTATTTTAATACAACTTATCGGTTCATTTATTGTGGATGAAACTTTTGGGTCATTAGTTAAATTAGTATCTTTGGTGATTGGGTTAATACTTATATTCAAAAATTCTAACATCGAAAATCACGAAGGATAATTTGTGATTAGAAAATGTAAGCCTCAGTAACTCAGTTGGCCAGAGTAGCTGATTTGTAATCAGCCTGTCGGGGGTTCGAATCCCTCCTGAGGCTCAAAATATCGCGAGGGGGAGGTAAGGTATCTTATTGGTCTCATAAGCCAACCTAAGTGGGTTCGATTCCCACCCTACGCTACTACTATCGTTCTTTGACATAAATTAAATTAAAAATTAAAAACATGGAAAACTTAGAATTTATTTTAGGTGCACTCAGTATGATTGGTTTGCTCGGATTAGGGTATGCTGTTATGGGTGTGTTTAAGGTTAAACAACGTTCCAATGGTTTCGAGGAAGCTATTAATGGAATATACAGAGATTTGGAAAATAATCACAGAGAACTTCACCTTCGGATAGATGGTGAAATAAGTAGAACAGATGGTCTACATAATGAAACTATAAGATATACGGATCAAATGTATAAGAATCATGAAGACAACATGAACGACATATACCGTTATATCGACAGTAGGTTTGATAAATTTGAGAATCGGTTGAAGAAAATCGATAAGGATGGGTGTGAACCCGTAAAAAAATCTAAACAGGTATTAACTGATTAATAAGTAGTTACAGAACGATAGTATAATCCCCCTCAGAAATGTGGGGGATTTTTTTTATCCCTATTGATTTTAAAGAATATTGCACGTATATTTGTACAGAACAAAAGTTCTTTGACTTGTTGGAAAATGTATCTGCCGATGTGATGAAATGGTAGACATGAGGGACTTAAAAAGTTTATGTGTCTGACTTTTTTATAAGGAGGAAAAAACATTTGAGTGCTTAAGGAGAAATCCTTAATGTAGAACTTCTCAAATTCGGGGAAACCTGTAAAATGGCAATCCCGAGCGAAGCCTTTATAAATAAAGGAACGTGTAGAGACTTAACGGGAAGAATCCTAA
>ENA-UPTJ01000673-UPTJ01000673.1-marine-metagenome-genome-assembly--contig:-NODE-673-length-20751-cov-8.660949_pt1 | contig 20751 bp, 21 predicted proteins | sample MGYA00238168_ERZ767080 | MGnify/ENA primary metagenome ERZ767080 (study PRJEB28935, sample SAMN06266237) | marine metagenome | isolation source: Columbia River Estuary | place: USA:Columbia River Estuary... | reverse complement strand
CACAGATAAATGGTACAATTATGGCAACAAGTTTTATTTTCTAAGGGAGACTAACCAATATGGCAAGAAGAGCAATTAACGACCAAGGGATTATATTTTCCCCATCAACATCTACTATCACAATTCCAAGAGTAGTCTTAAGACAAAATCTTCTTTTGATCACAAATGTCACCCAGAATAAAATAATCTACAATTTTTCAGACCCTTCAATTGGTCTAGTAAGCCACTCTCTAAGCTCTAGTCAAAATGACCCATCAACTGTATTAGTTCTTGAATATAATACTGCATCAATGCAATCAACAGATAAACTTCAAATCATGGTTGATGAGCCATCTGAGACATATACACCAGCCCCAGATCAAACAGATGCAGTTGGAAAGTTCAAGACTTCTAATCCACAATCTTTGATTGACACCGACTTTGAATATGGTGTACAAGGATCTAAGTGGGAATCACTCTCTCTACAAAACAACTATCCAACATTCTTTTCAAGAAATACAGGCGGAAACTCATTAGATGTAATAAGCATCATTTCAGCAGGAGGAACGCCAAGATCAAGAATTGTTGTAACAACTGCAACCTCACACGGATTAAATAATGGAGATGTTGTAAGCGTTAATGAGTCTACAAGTCCATTAACAGACGGAACATTTCTTATTACAGTCATTGACTCAACTTCATTCTCATTTATTGCTAAAGGAAGTGTACCAAACTTAACTAACGTTCAAGATGGAACATTAACAACACTTTATGGTGGAGGAATATTTGATAATGCTCATATCCCAGGTGGAATCACAGGCGCTCTAAATACCTGGGCTGCAACATCAGATGGAGCAGCTCTTTCAAGAGTTGACGTTGTTACTACAAACCCTCACGGACTTTATCCAGGAACACCAATATTAGTTTCAGCTCCTTCAGGAAGCACAATTAATGGAAGCTTTTTAATTGATAGAGTTACAACACCAAATTCATTTTCATTTATTACACAGGGTCAAATTCCAGTAGGAGCTATTAGCACACTCGGAATTGGTCTTTATTGCAAGCCAGAAGGGTATGTAGAGCATAGACCATTTGATGGCGGAGTTATTCTATCAACTGGAAACAACGTATGTGGAACACAAACACTAAGACAAACACGTCAATACTTTAGGTATCAGTCAGGTAAGTCAATTACATTCTCAACAGGAACAAAATTTACTCCTTCATTTGATATATCTTATATTGCATCATCAAGTACGGCAATTGGGTCAAATACAATTACAATTAGAGTATTACAAGACCATAACCTGCAGGCAGGCGCAACAATTAAAATTGAAGGAATTGAAGTAGTAGGAGCATATAATCCTTATAATGGTTTGTTCACTATTAATTCAGTGCCAGATTCAAACACAATTACAGTACAAAAAACATTTACATCTGCTATTAGCGCAATTGATCAATTGCCAGGTGGAGTTAACTCATTCGTAACAGCATATCAATGGAAGGGCTCTGCAACAAGAGCAGGTCTATACGATGATCAAAATGGTTTTTATTTTGAATATGATGGAGCAACATTGTATGCAGTAAGACGATTCTCAAACAAAGAACTATTTGGAAAGATTACAGCAACACAATATTCAAATGTTATAACTGGAGTAGACACTAGATTTAGAAAGCAACTGCTGGTTGGAGACCTAATTGTAATTAGAGGACAGTCTTATAGAGTTATTCAGATTAACAATGATACTTCTTTAAACGTTGCCCCAGCATATAGAGGACCAAGCATTTCTGGATCACCTTATCTTAAAACACAAGTTCAAAAAATTCCACAATCACAATGGAATATTGACACAGTAGATGGATCAGGTCCTTCAGGATATACTTTAGACATAGCAAAGATGCAAATGACATTTATTGATTATTCATGGTATGGCGCAGGAACAATTAGATTTGGATTAAGAGGTACTGACGGTAGTATTATGTGGTGCCACAAGATGGTTCAAAATAATATTAATACCGCCGCATACATGCGATCAGGTAACTTGCCAGCAAGATATGAAACAATTAATGAGCCACTAAACTCTGCAAAATTAATTTCAGGCGGATCAGGACTAAGTGGATCAACACTATTCCCTCAAGATACAGTAATTTATGTTAATGACGTGAGTTTCTGGCCATCAAGAGGATATTTAAGAATTGCAGATGGAGCTAACTTTGAAATTTGTGAGTATACATCAATTGGTGCATATAATCCAACAATTCAAGCAACAGCTGTAAACATTGTAAGAAGAGTAGCTCAACCACTAGTTTATGGTGGACAGTCAATGAATCTATTTGGAACATCTATTCAGGCAAACTTTGTTCCAGACTCAACAATACCTGGAGGATCTGGAACAGCACAAGTTTCAGTACAAACAATTTCTCAAAACTGTGCTCCAGTTATGTCACACTGGGGATCATCCGTAATTATGGATGGTGGATTTAATGATGATAAATCATTTATCTTCGTTGCTGGTATGCAGAAGTATCTTCAGGTCGGTGGATCTGGAACAATTTCAGCAACATTAACAAACCGTCAAGCTTCATCAGGTGTTGCAACAATGACAACATCGGGTACTCACACACTTGCAGCGGGTACAAATGTTACTATATCTGGTGTAAATGATATTTATACACCTACATTTAAACAGCTTACAAATAATATTGCAACAATTACAACAGGAACATCACACCTATATTCAGTAGGTCAGCAGGTAACAATCACTGGTGTAGATACCGTATTTAACGGAACATATACAATTTCACTTGTTCCAAGCCCTACAACTTTCTCATTTAGCAAAGTTAATGCAAATATTGGATTCCAGGCAGTAACTGGAACACCAAGAACTCAAGGTTCAAGTAGATATAATGGTACATTTAATATTACATCTGTTGCTCCAACATCATTTACATATGCTTTAGCAGGTGCAGATGAAGCAGTTTCTGCAATTAACCCTAATGGTACTGCAGTTCAGACATTTGGAAGCACACCTACACCACGTCCGCTTGTTTCTATTAGACTAGCACCATCAGTAGATAATGGTCTAGCAAGAAACTTTGGTCTTCGTGAATTAGCAAACCGCATGCAGATGAAACTTGACTCAGTTGGCGTTCTTTCACAAGGACAGTTTATTATTGAAGGAATTCTAAATCCAGCAACAATGAACGGTGTTGTTATTCCTACAGAATGGGAAACAGTAAGAGTTGGTTCAGGTTCCCTCGCACAGGTAATTTACCATGACGGTACAGGTGTTAGAGGTACTGGAGCACCAGTTACATCTCCTACAAATACAGTTACTGGTGGAGATAGAATCTTTGCATTCTACACCGAAAACTCTGGTGGAACTAACTACTCAGTTACACACTTTGATGCTAAAAAGGTTCGAGATCTTTCAAACTCAATTCTTAATGGAAACGGATCTCAGACAAACCCATCATTCCCTAATGGGCCAGACATTTTAACAAGTACAGCAACAAACCTTGGTTCAGGAGCCGCAAATATTCTTGCTAGAGTTTCTTGGACTGAAGCACAGGCTTAGGAGAAAAAATGCCAGATTATACAACACTATCAACGCAAGTTGAATTGTTTAAAACAAAAGTAAGCGCATTAGCATCTACAACACTAGATGCAAATGACCTAGTACTACTGGCTTCTGCTCTTGATACCCTAGCAAAGTCTATGGGCGTGAATGATATTTTAGAGATTACAACTGAAAGACTTGCCGCAATCACAACAGCAACAAATGCTGCTATATCAACAATTAATAACTCAACTAATGGCGCTAGAATAACAGCACTTGAAAATACTTCAGCAAGTTATGAAACAAGAATTTATGCAACTGAAAACTACGTTAATACAGCAGGTGGACAGATATCTGCTTTATCTTCAACAGTTACAGGTTTATCATCACTAGTTGCTGGAAAAATTCCAAATACTTGGACAAATATAACTTCTTCATATACAGCAGTTAGAGGAGATAGACTTCTTGTAACCCCAGCAGCAGGTCTTGTTATTACTTTGCCGTCTGCTCCCTCAATTGGAGATACAGTGGTTGTTGTTGATTCAGCGGGAACTTCACAAACAACAAACTTTACAATTGCAAGAAACGGAAGCCTAATAGCAGGCGTAGCTGAAGACCTAGTCTTTAACGTAAAAAGCAAAGCTGCAACTCTAGTCTTTTCAAATACATCTCAAGGATGGAGAGTAATGTAATGGCACTATTAAGCGATGTTATCGGAGACCAAGTAGGATCTCTCAATACATATAAGACTGGAAGGCTAGACCTTGGCTCTCGCTCAGGCGCAGTTAATCTAGACCTATCCCTATCAAATGATTTTACTTGCACAGTTACAGCAAACACAACATTTACTATTACAAATACACCTGCAACTGGAGTTGTTTCATTCTCTCTACAGTTAACTGGTGGAGGCGCATATACAATAACATTTGCAAATGCAAAATACCCAGGAGCTACAGCACCATCCCTCACTTCTGGAGGAATCGATGTTATAACATTTATTACATATGATAACGGAACAAACTGGCGAGGATCAATTGCAATGAAGGACTCAAGATAATGTACGCACAAGTTATAAATAAGCATATTACTCAAATTGTAAATGAGCAACAGCTAAGAGAGATGTATCCTTCAACACATTTCCCTTCACCAATTTTAGAATCACACCTTGAAGGCTTTGATAATTGGTATATATGTGAAGATGAAACAGAAACTCCATCATTCGATACAACTAAAAAGAAAGTTTCTTTTGAAAGAGTCCTTACTGGTAAAAAAGTTAAAGGCTCATATGTGCTTATTGATTTATCAAATGAAGAAAAAGCAGAAGTAATAGCAAATCAGTGGGGTCTAGTAAAATATCATAGAGATAACACTATTACCGCAACAGACTACTTAGTTATGCCAGATGTATTTTCTTCTTTTTCAGATTCAGATCAAGAAAAGATTATTGCATATAGACAATCTTTAAGAGATATTACAAAACAAACAAACCCATTTAATATCACCTGGCCCACATTAGGAATTGCTTCAGTCAAACTAAAATATACTGTGGAGGTTTAAATGCCATTTCCGCAAAATAGATATATGTCTGGTTCAGGTGGGCCCGTAGCATTTCTTTTGAGACAGATTATTACAAAAGGTTACGTGCTTGCTGGATATAGAAACAGCAGCCCGTGGACAAGCGTAAATGAAGTAACACACTCAACTGATACAACAATTGATTTAGGTAGTCCGCTAAATAACTCTACTGGATATCCTGGTGGAATGTCTGATGATACATTTGCCTATGTTCTTAAAGCCAATAATCAAGTTGGAGGATCAAGCTCGCAAACCAATCGTTACAATATGAGAACAAACACATCAATTATTGGTCCTTCCGCCCCATATGCAGTAGGAAATTCAGGAACGCTTATGCATCAAGAGCAACTGTACGCATATGGTGCACCAGGCGAAGTAAATGTAGCAGCAATTATGAAGTTTAATTTCACAACACAGTCTTGGATGAATTCACTTGGCAAAAACTTTGGATCCAACTCTCAAACAATGTCATCTTTTTATCATGAAACAAAAGGTTTTCACTATGGAGATGATAATGGTGTTAAATTAACTTTTGCAACAGAAACTCAAGCTCAATCACCTTGCAATGGCGTTCACGGACAACAAAAAGGAATTTCTTCAAAGTTAACTACTCTATACGCAGGTAATGAGGGTAACTATGCAGGTGGAAACAACTTAAGAAGATTTAGTGTTGCTACTGAAACAAATATAGGAAATGTTGGAAAGCCAATTACAAATTGTGGTGAAGAAAATTTCGATATGGGACAAGCATGGCAATACATGCTTGGAAACTATAACGGAGAGCAAAATAACAGATCTTGGAGATTTAACTACGCTACAGATTCTGGCTTTGAAGGCGGCGGCACCATGCAGTCTAAGGGAGTTCCAGGCAGAAGTTCTGCCTACTCAGCACAACGTTCTTAATAGATAGGTAATAAAATGAGATATATAAACGATATAACGTCGGATGTTTCTGGCTATACAAAATCACAAAAAGATATTCTTCTTTATGCTACAAATAGACACTGGGGGGTTCCAGTATTTAAAATAGATAATTTTGTTGGTGGAGCGCAATTTACTCCATTTGGAAAACTTAGACAGCTTTTGCTTGAGCTAGGAGCAAGAGAGAATATGATTGTAGAGCAAGAGCTTAAAATAGAAAGAACTAGACTAGAAATTGATTTAGAAAAAGAAAGAATTAGTGCTTCTACTTCTCCTACAGAAATTAAAATTCATGAGCTTAATATTAAAGAAAAAGAAAGAGTTCTGTTAAATCAAAAAAATAGTGTCAGCTTAGTATACGAAGAACGAGATAAGTATATGATGCTAATAGATAAATTTAACTCTTCTGATGAGGGTAGACTTTCTGACGGTAGACTGATTATGGATATAATTGGAGATCATGATGAAGAAGAAAGGCTTGAGGCAGAGCTTTGGGGAATTAGACTAGGAGCGCAAGCAGCTTACGACTTAATGTTTTATGGAAGAGTTAATGGCGGAAACATGGAGGCCATTGATCAATTGCCAAAAGAAGTTAGAGAAATAGCTCTTGAAACTGCAGTTGTTAAAGCTATAGAAACAAATAAACACCTAGATGCATTGCAAATAGAGACAAGAAAAAGATTAGAGCTTGCCGATTCAGAAAGTGGACTCTGGGAAGAAATTCAATGATTTACTTTTTATTTGATCCAGAAGATAAGACGGATCGCAATAACTATATTCAGCATGTAGGAGAATGGAGCAATCTACTGATTGGGTCGGTTGATGAAGGGCAAATGCTTTATCTAAAGCTACCTAATTTAGTTGTTGTTCCAAAAGAGGTTGCGCTGGCATACCAATTTGTTGGGAAGTACAAAGGCTATATAAAGCTTAGAGATAACACTTTGCATAAGGCTCAGCTAGGAGAAGGCCCTTTTGAGCAAGTAGGGGAAAAGTTTAAATATGTCTTGACAGAAGAAGATAAGAAAAACTCCTGTCTTTTTCAAAAAGCTGCAATGATGTTCATGCTAGAAAAATACTATTCAAATAAACTTTTGTTGTCAAAAAATACTCCTGATTTTTTAAAAGAAGACGGGTTTAAGTCTGAAGAATACCTTTTAAACAAAAAGAATGAAATATATCAAAAGATTATCTCTTGCCAAGACTGGGTAGAAGCTGGTATACTATTAAATAATCATTTTGGCGTTCATTATGATGCGGATACTTTATCAAAAATAGATTTGTAGGATAAATGTTTAGCGTACCACTAAACCCCAAGCTAACTGAAAATCAGTTAAATGAGTTTATTTCTTTTCTAAAAGAATATAAGTCATTTATATATGACTTTTATTTTACCTGTAGGGTATCTCCTTTTGACCAAGACGCCATGGGTGATGTATTTAACGGCGGAGAAGAAGACCATAATTATCTTATAGGCCTGGCCTTACATATTCAAAACGAGACTGGGGTAACCGCTTCTGCCGTTTTTAATAATATACAAGTTAGACCCTCTCAACAGAATTTAGATTTGTTTATAGAAAACTTTAGACCCGTATACGATTCGGGTATTAAGTCAGCAACAATACCTCATACACACTGGATGGCAACAGGACAAATAAAAAAGGCATTTCCAGATCTATTTGTAAAAAATACCATTCTCAGAAATGTGTCAGAGCCAAGGGACATAGAGCACCTTGCAAAAGCTGGATTTGATTATATTAATCTTGATAGAGATTTAATGCGTGATCACGAGAAGCTAAAGCGTTTTAAAAAAGCTAAATCTCAGTTCGGCGTTAAGATATCCTTGCTTGCCAATGAAGGGTGCTACGGCGGATGCGTAATGATGGATGAACATTATCAGTTCAATAATACTAGAACAGACGGACCTCAATATTTTAATGACCCAATAAGCAGAGTGTCTTGTCCAAAATGGGATCATGAAGACTTTGCCGTATCTTTAAAGACAGCCAATTTCCCACCATGGCGTGAAGACTGGCAGGAGTTTATAGATGATCTAGGCATTGATGTTATAAAGATGCACGGAAGAGAATCTCATACAAGGCTCAAAGAAACCATGGAAATAATTAAAAGATATGCAAATAATGAAGAAATTTTATTTGATAGCTTTAATGATTTTATTGAAGAGACTAATATGGTAGACAAACCTATTACCGTCTGGCGTAATAAGATCAAAAATTGTAAATTTGATTGCTGGGACTGTGGATATTGTGACAAAATAATGGCTGTAAAATATGGCAATCATATTAGTCCAAAGGTTGCTATTGTCGCACAACAATTAGTCGATTCTGTAAATAACCCAATTGAAATTAATATACCAGGTTTAACATCGACTAGAGTTCAGTCATTGATAAATGGTTTAGCTAAGTCTTCTTCTAAATACCTCGAAATTGGTTCTTATCAGGGTGCTACAGCCGCTGCAGCATTGAGTGGTAATAACTTGCAGGCATACTTTGTAGACACCTGGCAGGAGGCTCCACAGGCCGTAAGAGAGGGGTGGGAAACACCAGACACCAATTCCTTAGAAGAGTTTAAGAAAAACATTAATCCATATAAAGGTAATAATAAAATATTTATATCTAATTCAGATATGTTTAAGGTTAACCTAAAGCCTATATCGGATATTGATCTTTTCTTTTATGATGGACCACACGATTTTGAGTCTACAAAAAATGCAGTAAAGTATTATTCCGCAACTTTTGCCAGACAGTCTATTTTAATATTTGATGACGCAAACTGGACGGATGTTGTAAAAGGTGCCCACAAGGGAATACTTGAATCAGGGTTAAAGATATTGTATAGTAAGAAGATATTAAATTCATTAGAATCCGAATCCGATTGGTGGAACGGACTTTACATAACAGTGGTGGAAAACAATGGAAATAACAAGTAGTTTAATTACAAATAATCAACAGTTCCTAATATTGCTGGCTTCAGTAATGGGGCTGTCATTTGCTGCAAAAAAGACTCAAGTCTTTTTGCCATTTTATAGTTGGATTTCTAGAACCGTTAAGTCTAAGAGAGCAGTAGTTGCTCTAATATCAATGTTCTCTGGAGTTCTGCCCATTTCAGGGCGTGTTGCCATCTCGGCTGGAGCTCTAGATACAATTGCCCCAGAAGATCAAAAGAAGCGTAAAAATTATGGAATCATCGATTACCTTTCCACGCATCATTTTTATTTCTGGTCTCCGCTAGAAGCAACAGTTCTTCTTCCAATGGCGGCACTAAATATTAGTTATTGGGAGCTAATGGGTAGAGTTTGGCCATTGCTTGCTACAGCCGTCATTGTTATTTTATTCTATATATTTAGAATTCTAAAAGAAGATGATATTGAAATTAATATTCCAGAAAAGGCTTTGAAGAAAAAGGATAAGCAGCCTGCTCAAATTGAAGCAGAAGCAAAGCGTGACCGTAAGCAGTTGATTGACTACGCTAGAGTTCTTCTTTTTACTGGCATTGTCATTATCTTGAGCAATATTGTCAAGGCTAATTTTGACACCATAAATGCATGGATAGAAGGCGCACACAAAAATAATTTATTAATCCTAGTTGCCTTTGCTGGATTCTTGGCAAGTTTTGCCTTGGGAAGCTCTAGCAAGTTTGCTGGATTTGTCGTCCTCTCAGTAGGAGTATTTGGCATAGAAACTTTGCCGCTATTCTTTGCAGTCGACTACGCAGGATATATGTTGTCTCCAGCACACAAGTGTTTAGTTGTAGGTAAGAGCTACTTTAGAACCCCTCTCAAAGATTACTATAAGGCAATTTTTGCTTTGGTGATCCCAGTGGTCCTAATGGGCATAACCTTATACTACGGAGGAATTCTCTAAAATAATTGCTGTACCCCACTGGCCTAAAGAAGGTTGGTGGGGTATAATTAAGAGTGTTATAGGCAAGGCGGGGTACTAAACAATAAAAACAATTATGCTATAATTCATACATAGGAGAACAAAATGCCAGATTATTCAAGTTTATCATCACAAGTCGATCTTTTTAAGACAAAGGTAACAGCCCTGTCGAGTTCAACTCTAAATTCTCAGGACCTAGTCTTTTTAGCAAAGGCTCTAGAGTCAATGGGCAACCTCCTAGGAGTAAATGATATTGTTTCTGCTACATCATCGAAGGTGACAGAAATTCAAACAGCTTCTTCTGGAGCTGTTGCAACAGTTAACACAGCAGGGTCTACACAGATCGTAGCAGTTAATTCGGCTGGAGCAGCAAACGTTGCTACCATCCAATCTTCGATAGATAACTACACAATTTATACAAACATGGGAGTAATTTAATATGGCAACAGTAAGCTTACCAAGCAGATTTTATGCAGATACACTACCTGCATCAGAAACATCAGTGTACACAACACCAGCAGCACAGATTGACGTTATTACATCTTTAACATTTGACAATCTAACAGATTCTACAAAGACAGTAACAATGAGAATGGCAGGAAAGTTCTTTGTAAAGAGCCTAGATGTACCACCTCGTGCTGTTATTGTTCTTGATGTTAAGCAAGTTCTTAACACAGCAGAAAATATTCAGATTAGTGCAAGTGCTGCAGACTCAGTCTCAGTCTTCATCTCTGGCGTAAAAATTACACAAGTATAATATTATTATTTAAAGGAGAACTACAATGGCAGTAAATACAACTACAAATCAGGTTTATATCCCAGGATTTGAAACAAATATATCAAGCGTTGTTACACCAATTGCTTATACAACAACTGCTGCTGTTACTTCTTTGCAGAGTGCAATTCCAGGTCAGTTTTCAACGCTGACTAATAAAATTGCAAATCCTGCTACATCAAGAGATGATTCAGAAGTTTCTCCTTACCCACTATTTGGTATCTGGACAAATCAAGACAACTCTAGAAAAGCAGGATACTCAGTAATCAATTCAGATTTTCAAGTTGTTGCAACAAGTAGATTAAATAACCGTCAAGGCGGATGGACAGATGTTGATCTAAGCGGATTGAACAACTGGTATGAAGATTTTAGAGGTCAAACATATACTAACGGTAACCCAGGCTCAAACAACTGGAGCACACATTCAGGTGGCGGAACAAACATGAATGGCCATGAAGGCAACATGCTATACAGCCTCCAGGTTTTTGGTAATTACGGAAATACTCAAATGAATAGACAAGACCAATGGGGTCAGTTTACTTCAAGAAGCGGAACAATTATCGGTGTACGTGGAGTTAGAGAACGTTTAAATCATTACAGCAACGATTCAACTTTTCAAGTAAGACTAAGAGGATCTGTTTATGGTTATATTGATCAGGTTAACTTAAACTCAGCAACTTATGCAACGTGGGCGGGACGCACAAACCGTGGAATGTCATCATACAATGACAGAACAAAGACTCTTGCAGTTGCAGAGTCTAATACAGCAAATCAAATTAGATTGCATATCTGGAGAAATACAAATACAGGTAGAAGTTTAAATTCATGGAATTATGCAGCAGGAGATTTACACAACTTTTTATCAGAAGCTAAAACAGCGGGACCATCATTAACAGCTGGAGTAAGCTACTCATTCTATGATTTTACATGGTCTTCTGCAGGATCTACCCAAGGAGAGCCATCTTATGTAATGAGACTTACAATGGGTGATAATGGAACAATTGGTTTTTCAAGAAATTCTCAGCAAGGAAATGCTCAGCAATACGGATGGTATATTCCAACAAATGCTGGAACAGCAGGAAACTCAGGTCTTGGAGCATTTACAGATAGTGGATCAAACTTAGGAAACACTACATCTTACGGAATTGATCAAAGAGATGGCGCTGGCATTAGAACAAACATTTCATGGGACAATCAATGGCTAATAGCATATGCTCCATATTATTACTACCACTCTGGTATTAACGCACACTGCATTAATACAGCAGATCCAACCAAGTACTACTACTGGAGAAATACAGATACAAGCAATGGCTTATCACCAGTACCGTTTGGAGAAAGTTCATTTATTATGTGTTACTCTGTACAAAATGGAGACAGCCCTGGGCCACACTTATATATTGCTCAACCACAAGCAGCATTTGAGTTTGGAAGAAGAGCTGATAATTCAACAATAACAAATGGTGGAGATCTTCAGCCGTTTAACATACAAGCCATGAACTATATCTTTGATACAATGTCTAATACAACACAGTACCCACACATTACAGTAATGCCACACTGGACAACGGTCTAAGGAGAAAAAAATGCCCGAAAATACAACAGCAACAACAAGTTCACAAATAATTGTTCCAGGTCTTGAAGATTCAATTAAAGCTATCATTACCCCAATTGTTACTGCAAATAATACTCAAATTGCATCAACCTCAGCAACAATTGCTACTAGCATTGGAGTAATTTCAGGCAAAGAAGCATCACCTGTTATTTCAAGAAATAATACAGAAGTTTCTCCATTCCCAACATTTGCTATCTGGACAAACCAAAACAACGATACAAAAGCTGGATTTAATATTATTAACTCAGACTTTCAATCAATTGGTTCAAATGCTATGCCAGGATGGTTTGGCAGCTACCAAAACCCATCACTAGATAACATGCCTAACTGGTACGAAGATTTTAGAGGATATACATACACAAATGGAAATATGGGCACTTCAACAGTAACAACTTATTACGGTGGCTCAACGGTATGGGGATCGGCAGACGGGCATCAAATTTACAGACCATGTCTTCACGGAGGATTTGCTGGAAATTGGATTAACAGAGCAGACCAAACTGGTCAATATTTAAATAGATGCGGAACAATTATTGGGGCTAAAGGAGTAAGACAGCGTGTAAGTCATTACAATACTGATTCCGAATTTCAAATTAGATTAAGAGGTATGACCTACGGCTATATTGATAGAGTTGATTTAAACTCAGCAACTTATGCAACGTGGGCGGGACGCACAAACCGTGGAATGTCATCATACAATGATAGAACTAATATGCTTGCCGTTGCTGAGTCTACAACAGCAAACGCAATTCGTTTGCACGTGTGGAGAAATACATCAGTTAGCTTGAATGGTTTTTCTCACAAGGCGGGATTACTTCACAAGTTCCTGTCAGAAGCAAAAGCTGCAGGACCTACAACAGGCAATCATCTAAGCACAGCAAAGAATTATGCTTTCTATGATTTTACATGGGCGCAGGCTGGATCAACTAGAGCAGAGCCTTCATATCACATGAAGCTTGTAATGGGTGATAATGGAGTAATTGGATTTGGAAGATTTAACCATGATGGCTATGCACAAAGATACGGATACTTTACTATAGCATCTCAAGGCACAGCAGGTAACTCAGGTATTGGAACATTTACAGATACTGAAATTAACCTAGGAAATACAACCTCTTATGGCATTGATCAGTCAATAGATTGGTACGGACAAAGGCACCATATAACATGGGACAATGAATGGCTTGCTATTTTCTCACCATATCACTATTATTCAAATGGAATAAATTGTCATACAATTAATACTTATGACCCTACAAAACTGTTCTATTTTAGAAACACAGATGGAAGCAATGGAACCGCAATTGTTCCGTTTAAAGAAGACAAATTTATTTCTCTCTATTCTGTACAAAATGGAGATGGCCAAGGACCATGTTTGTATATTGTAGATCCAGGATCGGCAGCAAAAAATCTAAGAAGAACAGATGGAACAACATTATCGTTTGGTGGAGATCTTCAGCCATACAATGTTAATCATAATTATCAATTTGATACACATTCAAATACAACCCAATATCCGCATATTGTAAGTATGCCTCATTGGAACAACCCGTAAGAAAAAGGAGAAAAAAATGAAACTAAAGTTCTGTGGACCACAACAAGTACCCGCAATTGATGTAGATGGTGAGCATGAAGTTGTTGAATCACAACTGCTTCATAGATTTACCCTAGTCAACGGAGTATGCGTAGATAAATATCCAGGAAAAACAGATCGTGAGATCATGGCAATTGAACATGCAGAAGCAATTGCTTCAGTAACAGCAGCACAAGAAGCGTGGGATGAAGATGAGTCTGAGCTTAAACTTAAAGGCCCAAGACCATTAGATTTGCCACCACTATTTGTTCCAGAGGAGGACTAAGAATGCCAATAACAAGCGTACCTCAACAGGTAACACCAGGTCTTTGGACATACACATACCTTCAAGCACCTCTTAATGGACAAGCTCGCCCATACCTTAATGTGCCATCAGCACAGATAGACCTTGGAACAATTGCAGCAGCTGGAACAGCAACATGCAACGTAGCACTTGCTAACGTATTCAAGATGGTCGCTGGAGGAAACTGCACAGTAGCGTTTAGCAATATTCCAGCAACTGGAACAGAACCAAAGGCTCAGTTCTGGCAATTAGAAATTAAGGCTGGTGGCAGCTACACAGTTACATGGCCAGCAGCAATTAAATGGGATGGCGGAGGAGCTTCTAACGTATCTCCACTTCTATCTACAAATACAACCGTTCTTAACTTTATGACAAGAGACGGTGGCACAACAATATTCGGTGCATACGCATTCGCTGACTTAAACGTTTAAAGGAGATAATATGTACGCCATAGTAGAAGACAAAAAAGTAGTCGCTGTCGGCGCACTATCCCAGCTTTTCCCTAATGTATCTATTCCACAATCAATAGATGAAAAAGGATTTGCAAAAGAAAACGGGTTGCTAGAAGTAGCAATACCAGAGTTCGATGACTTCCAAGAAAAGATTGTACCTTGTGAACCATTTATTAAAGATGGCAAGGTATACTCAGTAGAAGTACAAAAGATGTCAGATGAAGAGAAAGCAGATAACGTAAATGCACATATTGGCTTTGAGCTAATGTCTACAGCATGGGTCGAGACAGATCCAGATATGGACAAGAAGTCTCTTGCTGAATGGAAAGATTACAGAAAGAAGATTTCTTCTTTCAAGAATAGCAAAGATGTATCCGAAGTTACATGGCCCAAGAGACCATTAGTAGAGCTAGAAAAAATAATGGAGGAAGACCCAATTGCTTAGTAATAACATTATTTTTAGAAGAAACAGATTCAGCTTAACTGGATTACAACTATGGCTAGATGCGGCTCTTCCATCAACTATAACAAGAGACGGACTAAATAAGGTCTCACAATGGAATGATAAATCTGGACGGGCCCGCCATTGCGTTCAAGCAACAGCAGCAGCACAACCAACATTTCAGCTAACAGGAATATCAGGATTGCCTGCAATTAACTTTGACGGAGTAGATGACTTTTTGCCATTCTCAGATCAAACACTTTCTTGGATTGCTTCATCATCATTTACAGTTATTTATGTAGCATCAAAACCAGCAAATACAAATACTTATATAATTGGCGGAACAAACTCAGGAACAAGAAACAATTTAATTGCAGGATATGTATCTTCAAACACATATAAGTTTGGCTTTGGTAATGACGATCAAAATGCTATTGTTACAGTAGGAACAGTTGGAACACCAGAAATTTACACACTTGTATATAGCAATGCCGATAACTCACGTAGAGTTAGAAGAAATGGAGTCGATGTTGCAGTTGGCGCATCTTCAGGCGGGCTAACAAGTATGACAGGACAAGTAATAGGAAGATACTCCGCAACATTTGGAGCATTCAAGATTGGCGAAATGCTAATTTATAACAGAGCGCTTTCAGTAAATGAATACCTCTCAATTGAAAGAGACCTTATCTCTAAATGGGCAATTAGCTAGGAGATCCAATGGCATATAATCCATCAAGATTTATTGGGCCAGTCCTTCTAACTACAACAAATACAAACCTTAAAACATTTACCAATAAGGGCATTGTCAAAAGCATCTTTACAGCAAATACATTCAATGGCCCAATTGCCTTCAGTCTATATTTAGTTCCAGTTGGACAAACTCCAGGGCTAGCAAATAGAATTTTTGGCGACGTGCTACTTGCAGAAAATACATCAAGATCAACAGAAACTACACTCATTGTTAATGCTGGAGAATCCCTCTGGGCTGTTGCAAATACAACAGGCGGAGTAAGCATAATGGTTTCTGGGGTAGAGATAGTTTAAAAGCTAGGCAATGAAGGGCTTGAGTAGTAAGCCTTTAAATATAGTATAATGGAATTATGAGCTATCAGCTAAAAGTAATTAAAGATTATCCAATTGTATTTTTGCCGTTGGATGAGTCTTCGGGCACTACGGCTATAGATATATCAGGATGTGGAAATTCAGGAACGTATGTTGGTGGACTTCAATCAAATATTCTTCCATTAATTCCAGGTGGCATTTCAGGAAATTTAATTAGCTCTACCAAATCAATTATTCTTTCTACAACAAAAGATTTTTATGGCTCAACAGTAAGTGGTGGATTTGCCAATAAATATACTTCACAGAACAACTTCTCATTAGAGGTTTGGGTATACCCTAAAATTAATAGCACATCAAGAACAATTTTAATGGCAGATGATACGGCGGGAATTGGAATATATTATGAGGCTGGATCATTAGTATTTAAGCTCGAAGATCAAGAGCTGTATTACACATTAAATAACACCAGTAAGGTGATGCATATTGTGGCCACATATTCTCAATCTAGCATGTCCCTATATGTAGACGGGTATAATGTTGCTACTAAATCAATCACAGGGTTTAAGTTCACAAATACAGCACTTGCCCTCTCAATAGGTCCATCTACATCAACAGACTATTTTATAGTAGATGCCCCAGCCATATATCGTGAGGCACTCACATCAGAAATAATCAGAGAGCACTTTATTGCTGGCACATTTCACGTAAATCCTATTCAGTTTATTAGAACTGACGGGGGTAAGCTATTTCAGCTAAATGATGAATTTATTAAGCCTGTGTACCGATACTCTTTGACTGAATTAAAAAACTATGTAAATGATGATGTATATTATGAGAAGACAAATCAAGCCCTTACTTTTTATAAGACAGATACTGCCATAGCAAAATCTGTTGAAATTAATGAGATTATAAACATCCCTACAGACATGGGTGCCACAACCTCTAAGATCTATTGGAAGGCGGACAAAAATATAACAGTCCAATCTAGCATAGATGGAATCAATTACTCTATGTGTGAAAATGGTAAGTCCTTGCCTAATTATAATAAGTCAGCACCAATAACAACAAACAATGTATTCCTTAGAATCACAATGTCTACAACAGATGCTTCTAAATACCTTCCAAAATTATCTTCAGTTAAACTAGACTTTTATTCTTCAATTGATTCCTATTCAGAAAATTCTGGATATTATGCCACATCTACATCCGACTATTCCCTGGGATCATTTAGCTATCCACCGCTTTTAAGGCATAAGAATAATGGCCTTCAAACAAAGGCAGGTGCAGGATTTAACATACCCGTAAAAGACTCTGTAAGCACCATAGAGATGTTTTTTACACCTTCTGGCCTTACGGCCAGCACTCTATTCGATGTGTCCTCAGAAGGCCCATACACGGCTTCCAGATACTCCTGGACAAATAGCGGGACGATCACAAAGACTAATATCTCAAAGATATACGTAAACGGAGTAGACAGAACAAGCCAGACAAATATATCCAATGTATTCCTCGCAGACAACCTGCATCATATTGTATTAGTTCTAACACAACCCTGTTCAGGTGTATTGAAGTTTAACTATGCAGGCGCAGGAGGGCCATCCAGCCTATATAAAAATATTGCTATATACGACTATCAAATGTCCGAGTCTTTGGCTACGGAACATTATGGGTCTTATATTGCCCGACCAAATGTTTCGGTGTCAGATACGTCCATGACATTGACAGATTCTACCCCAAAAGCATACAACAGCGACTGGGTAGTCATACAAACTATTTAATTTTGTCACATTGGTTGACAAAAAGCTGGACTTGAGTAGACAATAATGGTAAAATAAAGTCATATGGATATCAACAAAACAAGAAGCAAAATTCTTGAAGAAGAATCAACACTAGGCATATATGTCTGGGAGATGCCAGACGGCAGATGGATTGGGGACGATGATGGGAACTTTCTTTCAATCACGTCCAAAAAGGGAAATAGAACCAACATCGATGCTCTGGCTAGAGAAGTTAGCACGTTCGGCATATACGAAGGCGGGCCTAAATTTCTTTCCGCTAGAAGGAAAATTAATGATGAAGAATTTGAGCACCAAAAACAAAGACTCGACTGGGGACTAGTTCCTGACCCATTTGATATTGGTAACTATAAGGACGAAATGAAAAAACTAAAGGGGCTAAAATGAGCGCACAATTTCTTGATGAAGATAACTCAGAAAACATAATTAATATTTCAAACAACGCAGACTGGTTTTCGCTAGAAAAAAATGAGATAACAAGCGACCCATTTTCAGCAGGCCTAGAAGATTTAAAAAAAGTAAGAGGGCTAGGGGCTTCGTTTAAGCGTAAAATTAACAGAGAGTTTTCTAAGTCATTTACAGGCAGAGAAGAAACTGGAACACAGCAAAACCTATTAGCACAAGCAATCACTGGCTATGCAATGTTCGACTTGGTAGAGCCTCCATACAACCTAGAATATCTTTCAAAGGTATACGAGATTTCAACATACAACTATGCCGCAATTAATGCTAAGGTGGCAAACATTGTTGGGCTAGGATATGATTTTATAGAAACAAAGAAAACAAACGATGCTATTGATTCCCTTACAGATGATAAGTCTCTTGAAAGAGCACGTAGAAAGCTAAGCAAATTAAGACAAGATCTGCACTCATGGCTTGATACAACAAATGATGAGGATACATTTACTCAAACATTAATTAAGGTATTCACAGACTACGAAGCAACTGGAAATGGCTACATTGAAATAGGCAGAACAACTGCTGGAAACATTGGATACATCGGGCACATCCCAGCAAAGACTATGCGTGTGCGTAGACTTAGGGACGGCTTTATTCAATTGCTTTACGGAAAGGCAGTATACTTTAACAACTTTGGGGATTCGGAAACAGAGAATCCAATTGCTGGACAAGAAGATCGTCCAAATGAAATTATTCATTTAAAGAAATATACCCCAATGAACAACTACTACGGAGTTGCAGATATTATTGCAGCCCAGATTTCTTTGGCAGGTAACGAATTATCTGGAAGGTATAATCTTGATTACTTTGAAAACAAGGCGGTCCCAAGATATATTATTACAGTAAAAGGAGCAAAGCTTTCTCCAGAGTCAGAGCGTAAATTGCTTGAGTTTTTCCAAGTTGGATTAAAGGGAAAGAATCACAGATCCCTATATATTCCACTTCCAGGGGATACTCCAGACTCAAAAACTGAATTTAAAATGGAGCCTGTTGAGGCAAATCCACAGGAGTCTTCATTTAATGTTTATCGCAAATCAAATAGAGATGAAATCCTACTGGCCCACCGTGTCCCAATTAATAAAATTGGAACCCCAGAGGGAGTTAATTTAGCAGTAGCAAGAGATGCAGATAAAACATTTAAAGAGCAGGTTTGTCGACCAGCACAAATGATTTTAGAGAAAAAATTAAATAAAATATTTGAGGAAAAGACAGATGCATTAACCCTTAAATTTAATGAATTAACTCTTACTGACGAAGACACCCAGTCTAAGATTGACGAAAGATATTTAAGAATGCAAGTAATTACCCCTAATGAAGTTCGAATTAGAAAGGGTATGATTCCTCTTGAAGGCGGGGATGAAGTAGTAGATTTAAAGGGTCAGGATGCTGCAGAACAGACAGCCCAAGCTGGAAATACCAGACAAAGATCCCAAGACCGACAGGCAACCTCCCCAGATAATTCTGGAGAAGGAAGAAATGCCAAGGGCGACGGAAGACAGGTTGACTAACTCTACTCAACTGTTATTTGCCTTTTTATCTATAAGTCGCTAAAATTAAGCATATGAATATTGAAAAGTCTTTATGGACTAGCCATGGCAACGACATTAACTTGTCTGTACCTTTCACTAAAGTTAACCGTGAAAAGAGAACAGTTTCTGGGTTTGCAACGCTAGACAATATTGACCAGACAAATGACGTTGTAACAGCAGAAGCAAGCGTAAAGGCATTTGAAAGTTTCCGTGGAAACATTCGTGAAATGCACGGATCTCTTGCAGTTGGCAAGATGGTTTCTTTTAAGCCAGAAACTTTTTACGACCCAGCAACTAAAGAGTTTTATAACGGAGTTTACGTAACAGCATACATTTCAAAAGGCGCACAAGACACATGGGAAAAAGTCCTAGACGGCACCCTTTCTGGATTCTCAATCGGCGGAAAGATTAATGAGTCAGATAACGAAGTTAACAAGGCGAATGGTAAGACAGTAAGATTTATTAAGGATTACGATTTGATTGAATTATCAATTGTAGATTCTCCAGCAAATGAACTTTGCAATGTTCTATCTATTCAAAAGGTAAATGGCCAATTAATATTTAAAGGAATTGCAACTGAAGTAGTAACAGAAAATATTTTTTACTGTGAAGACAGTAACTCTGTTTTTATCTCAACAGAGAAGACATACGACTCACCAGTATCTGGTAAGCCAGCACAACTAATTGGTTGGGTTGAGAGTTCAGATGTCAATAAAGCAAAAGAGATTGATAGAATTCTTGATGCGTACAAGCACTCAAGATTTACGTTGCCTGAAACACAAACAATTGCAAAACAGGCAAACGCAGAAG
>ENA-UPTJ01000667-UPTJ01000667.1-marine-metagenome-genome-assembly--contig:-NODE-667-length-20845-cov-8.328379_pt1 | contig 20845 bp, 11 predicted proteins | sample MGYA00238168_ERZ767080 | MGnify/ENA primary metagenome ERZ767080 (study PRJEB28935, sample SAMN06266237) | marine metagenome | isolation source: Columbia River Estuary | place: USA:Columbia River Estuary... | reverse complement strand
GAACTTGCAGTAATTTCACCATTAAACACTGCTGTTCCACTAGTAGAGATATTAACTGTTGTTGTTCCTCCAGAATTAATTGCTCGTAGACCGCTTGTATCTAAAATAACTTTACTTGTTGCTGCGCTACTAGTTTGAATAGTTGAGCCAGTAATTGTTTTGGCATCTAGTGCTGTAGAAGCAATCATTGTTGCTGTAATAGTTCCAGTATTAATACGAGCAGCATCGAGGAAACCAGCAGTAATTTTTCCTGCATCTAAGTTTGCAACTACAGCATTTCCTATAGTGTTTGCTTGCCAAGAAGTCCCGCCAAGACCAGTCCACTGGCCAATAATTATGTTAGAAGAGTTGTATTGCCACCAAATATCTCCAGCAGTATTTGCGGTTGTGCCAGGAACAGCCAAAGAGTATGTAACCTTGTTTTTACCATTTGCTGTTTGAACAGCAGCATTAGCAGCAGCAAAGGCTGTTACAGAAAGGTCAAAAGCGGCTGGGTCTCCTACATCAATAAATGCTTGATTGTCTCCGTTATAAACCGAAACTGAACCATCGTTGGGGTTAATAACTAACTGACCATCTTTAGGGTCTGTAATGTCTCCAGGAGCACCAACAACTACTGTTCCAAAGTTAACTTGTTCAGGGGTAATAACCTCTGCACCAATTGCAGCAGTAGTGACTGATTTTGCACCTAATTTGCTGCGAGCAGGACGACGCTCTAGGTTTCGCATCCTGCGTTGAACATCAGAAAGATTATTACCTATATTTTTATTAGCACTGCGGCGTCTACTTGGCATTATTCCTCCTATACCGTAATCTTTAATGCAGAAATTCGACGGTCTTCTTTCCATTCGCTGATAAGTTCAAGGTCAACTTTTTCAGGAAAAGCAATTCCATCTGGGACGTTTACTTTATAACCAACTATTTTACGCACAATAACATCTCCTCTAGGCTCTAAGTCGCTAGCAAGACGCATACGAACAAACTCATCGTCAATAATTAATGAGCACCAATCCCCAGGCAAAAAGTCCCCGACATATGGCCCAATCGAGCCGTTAATTGCAATAGTAAAGTTACCCTCTGGCGGACGAGCCTCGTCAACAAAATCTTTAGCATATGAGTAGAGAGCACTCTCTCCAAAAGCCGTAGTTTCAGTATCATTTTTACTTTCAACTTGGTCAAGAAGTGGCCAACCCTTGTCCATTAAATCTGTAGAAGAAGCCGCCGCATAAGGTTGACTTGCGCTGTTATCAAGACCGTCATTATTTCCAGCAACCCACATACGCACAGCAGAATTTTCTGCTGTTTCAGTAATACCAAACTCAAGAATATTTCCTGGATACTCAAACACATATTGGTCTGCACCAAGAACACTAATTGGGTGAACTGAGCCAATAAACCCAGCGGCAGTACTTCCAGGAATGTCTGGCTTAACCACACTAAAACTAAATGTAGTTGTAGTCGGTGTGGCAGTTACCACCTGAGTCCCGTCAAAAGATGTTCCAACATCACTAACTACAATTTCTTGCCCAGTAGTTAGCCCGTGAGCAGTTGCTGTAGTCAAAGTTGCCACATTAGAGGCAAGAACTTTGTAAGTCACAGGTATTTGATTTGGAGGTGCAATAAATGGAACAAAAGTAAGAACTCTAGAAAACTTACCAATATCTTTATCAAAATCACAGTCAATGCGATATTCAAAACCGTTTACATCTTTAGAAAACTCTTCAAGAATTTCACCAAAAGACCTTAAGTCAGAGCCTCTAAATATTTGCTGAGATACTCCAATATATTTACCGCTTAACTCTTCGGTTACTTCAATGCCAATATCAGAGTTTCCAGAGTATGCTCCGAATGTGCCCGCAACTGCTCTAGCGCCCCATTTAACAGTTCCACCGTAGACCGCTTCGGCTTCGGCATTTACTATTGAAGTCGAGTTAAATTTAAAAGTTCTAGTGTCAACAATACTTGAAACAGTCTGGACACCATCGTATTCTGCGCCAACATTTTCAATAACAACTTTTCTACCTGATGTAAGGCCATGGTTGTTTGCAGTAGTAATAATTCCAGACTTGTACGAGACAGAGCCATAATCTGTTACGTTAATTACTCCGCCCATACTGTTTGTTTGCTGTGCCTGGTAGTAGAGAGTTGATGGCGCACTGAGGGGGACAGTAAAGGTAATTGTTCCGCTTGCTGTTCCGTTATTGGTTACTCCAGTGGAGTAAACTTTTCCAGCAGCATATCCTCCTCCTTGATTTTGAATCCAGAAGTTGTAGCCAGGTGAGTTGATAGTAAGAGTGTAGGTGTTTCCACGAATAAAGTATAGATTTGGGTTATTAGTCGGGGCAGAGGCTCCTTGAATTGTAGAGGCATAAGCAAGATTATTACTGTTTGTAAAGGCGTAGGTAGTTTGCTCACCAACTTTAGTCACAGTAGTCGAGGCTACGTCACGAGATGTTTTAGCAAAACTAAACTGTGTCGCTGACGGAATAGCAATAACTTTTTGAGGACCGTTTAAAATAGATTCATAAAAAAATGTAAGAGTTCCACTTACTGTAGAAGCGTTCGGCACTCCCAAAGTAATTGTAAGACCATTAATTGACTGAACAGTAGCATTTCCGCCAATCCCTGCACCAGTTACACCCATACCAACTAAAATTCCAGAGTTACTTCCAGAAATAGTAATTGTTGATGCCCCCGCAGTTCCCGCTGTAGCAGTCTTACTTACACTAATAACATTTGTAATGTTATCTATATTTACTGAATCGCCTACAGCCAACCCGTGAGCAGCAGAGGTCGTCATTGTTGCAACATTGTTCAAAACTTGTTTTGTTGTAATTTTTAAAGTTGTTGTCTGTATCTGAGCAGAAGTAATGTCGTAGGTGCTTAAAGCAGTTAGGGCAGTGCTAGCAAAACTTGAAGTTACTCCAGCGGGCTTAACTACAAAAGTTGTTGCTGATGGTATTGCTGTAATTACTTGGTACCCGTTAAGAAGGGCATCAACATCAACTAGTTGTATTTGTTGACCAAGAAGAAGGTCGTGCGGCAGGGCTGTAGTGAGCGTAGCAACTCCCGAAGCCATGACTTTATTGGTAAGAGAGTAGAGCAACTCGTTTGCTGGTTTTACTTCTTCATTAGCAAAAGCAAGGCTAGCAAAGTCATCATTCATATAACCTATTAAGTCACGGGCTAAGTCATATGTGTCAACAATAGTTCGTGCAAGTCCTGTTGTAGATGGACTAGAGGCTAGGGTTACGCCGCTTACAGCAAAAGTAAAACTTGCAGGAGATGGAACAGTTGTAATTGTTCTATCCCCGTTGAGAGCAGGATTTAAATTACGAACTCTTACTTTTTCTCCTACTTTAAAACCGTGGTCTACCTCGGTATAAACAGTTGCAACTGAGCCATTTGCTTCGTAGCGTGAGCAGTAGTATTGCTCGGAGCCGTAGTAAAGGGTTTGCCATACTGCACGATTATATAAATAACTTATAAACTCATTTGCATCCACAGTTAAAGTTTTGTTTGTTGGAGAATATTGACGTCCCCAGATAATTCCGCCCCAAACACAAACGCCGTCTCTAAGAACATAAAGGGCAGTCTTTCCAGGCATTGTGTTGTCATAAAGTTCTAAATGCGCTGTTGCTTCGATAAGAGGAATAGTTCCAGAAAAAGAACCAGCCTTACTTAAAGAACGCTCATAAGATACACCTGTAAAAGGGATTTCTGCAATAACTTCGTTGGTCAATAAATCGGCAACGTAATAGCGATATTCAGGCGGGGTAACCTCGTAGTAATTAATTGCCATTTCGTCTTTTCCTCGTGTCGTTTAGTTTTACGCTAGCCAGCCAGAGCGATATTCCACAGTTAGTTTAGCAGTCGAGTTGGCGTTTCCATTGTCGTAGAAACTAATAGTATTTTCTCCTGGAACAAGATTAATCCAGTCGTTGTAAACCTCTAACTTCATACGGGCACCAAAATATTCGCCATTAAGTGAAGTCTGTCGGTTGTATGTGTCAATCTCAAGAATATCTGGTCCAAAAGTGTATGTTCCAGAAACTGAAACTACGTTAAGAGTGTCTCCAGCAGTTCCAATAAAAGTAAATGTATTACTTGTTCTTGAAATAATAAATCTATCTCCGTCTATTCCTGCTCCAAGGCTAAACATTTCAACCGAGTCACCTACTTGCAGTATATGAGGAGCAGATGTAGTTAGGGTAACAACACCACCAGTAATAGATTTAGAAATAATTGTTCCAGTAACAATGCTTCGTAAAGGCTCGACAATAGTAATGGACTCTCCATTAGTTTCGTTAAGAATAATTCCAGGGCCAGTAATTGGACCAGTAATTCTAAAATAAGCAGTAACAGGATAGTCACCTTGATTTGTCAAAACAGACTTTCCACTTCTTGCAGGACTTGCTGATTTAGCAAGAATTTCTTCTACATCGTAACCATCTTCATTAAGTTCATTCCAAGAATACTTTATAGGGTCAGAAGAACGAAGACCGATGGAAAAATCAATTCTGCCGCGAGCATTGACTGTCTCAAAGTTTGGTTCTCCACTAAGGCGAACCCAAGATGCTTTAGTCGGGTTTTCATTTGTTTTTAACCATCCTCCTTGCCTTACTAAGTTAATCTGAGCAACTAAACGTCGTCTTGCCTCCGCGGCTAAAGACGGGTCAGTACACAGAATAGAGCCTTCTAGGGTCAAATCACGAGCGTTGTAGCGACCTTTTACATCGTAAGAACCATCAGCCCAACCACGTTTAATGTCTGGCATATCAGGTGCTGGAGGGCTCCACCAACCTTTAATGTCAGTAATTACCCAAAGCACACCATACTCATCAACTGTATTAAAAACAAAGTCGTTGAGGATAATGTCTTCCTGCAACTTCATGCCCGTTAGGTGCGGCTCTGGAAGTGGCGTCAGCGCTTGCTGGGTAATTCTATTTTTCTGTGCTTGATTAAGTTGTGCCATTATGCTGCTCCCTTACGCATTGCATATGAAAGTTGACGAGAAACAATTGCTGCAAGTTCACGTTCATCCATACCAGCAGAAGGATTTACAACAATAGTTACACCCTTACCAGCACCGCCCATATAGTCAATCATTGCTTTATCGCGCTTTGATAGCCCGTCTGGGTCAAGAGGCTCAATACGTTCTGGGCGACCTGCTTCTGCTACACGAGCAATGATTCCACCTGCTTGAGGATAGGCAATTCCTCCCTTTGCAAAATTTGCTAAGTTAATAGGGCCAGGGATAGGAGGAAATGAAAACTCTTTTCCTCCAAATCCAGGCACCCAGTCAGGAATTTTAACTTTAAAGTTTTTAGAAAGACTGTTCCATGCATTAATAATTCCATTTAATGCTGAAACAAATGGTGAAATGATACTTTTAATTATGTTTTTAAACATATTAACAAAACTACGGCCAGAGTCTCCAAAGGCTTTAAATGCTTTATCCCACTCGCCAGTAAAGAGTGCAGTTACGGAAAGTACAATTCCTTTTATAAGATTAAATACAGTCATAAAGCCATCTTTAAATGCTGCTAATTTATAAATAACACTAGTCAGCGCACCAACTAAAACACCCACTAAACGTCCAACAAGCAGTGAGATGATAGGCATAATTACCAAACCAATTACATCGCCTATGCCCTTAAAGAGACCTTTGACGCCCTCTAATCCTGGGAACAAAGCCTTAAGAGCAGTATTTACTTCTTCAAGAGCGCCTTTAAAAATATCTTTTAGAACTTGACCAAAAGCAGAAACTGCTGTTCTAAGAATCTCGCTCTCTTTATATGCCATAACAAAAATTGCAATTAGTGCTGCAATTGCAGCAACAACAATAACTACAGGGCTTGAGATGGCAGCCATAGTTGCTCCCCACAGCGCTTGAGCACTTGTAGCAGTTCTAAATGCTGTGGTCATTTTTGTAAGTATTCCAGGGAATTTATCTAAAATACCTGCAACCTTAAGGTAGTTTCCATAAATAACTTCGCCAAAAAACTTTCCAGCCTGAGTAATTGTTTTTAAGGCTAAAAGGAATGGCAATATTACTGCTGCTCCTTTAAGAAGTGCCTGTCCAAAATCTGTATTTAAGAAGTCAGTAATGCCTTTTAGTGCAATTCTAAGAGTGTTAAAGAAGATTGTTATGGAACCGCTATCTGTTACTGTTCTAACAAATCTAATAAATTCTGCAATAAACTTTCCAAATGCTGGTAGTGAATTACTTAGAGACGTTCCAATTCCTTCAACATCAGGCATAGCGCCTTTTAAGGCATCAAGAAATCCTTGCATACCTTCGCTTGCACCAATTTTTAAAATAACCCCTAAAAGACCGCCAAGAATATCTAATAACTTGCTAGCATTAATTGCACCCTGAAGGAAGAATTCTTTAAGAGGTTTACCATCAACTTCAGTAAGGTTTTTTAATTTTGTTGCAGCATTTGTTAGGTAGTCAAGAAGGAAAAATCCACCGCTTCCAGGACCCACGTTTGCCTTGATAAGAGTTCCAATAGCACCAAAAGTCTCGCGGAAAAGTTTTCCAAGTCTGCGAACAACTTCTGCTGCTGTCTCTAGGGTTCCAGCAAGTTTTCCAGACTTAGTGTCTGCTTCAAGAGTTGCCTTCCACGCACCAGTAATGTTTCTTGTCCACTTAGCAAACTCAATAACTAGGGGGCGAGCAGCGTCTGCAATAAGTAAGAACGAGTCAATAAGGTTGGCAATAGTGTCGCCAAAGATTCCTAGGGCTTCGTTATTGGTTTTCCAAATTCTTTCAATACGTTCTATATTGTCTGCTCTCGTGAGAACGTCAGCAATTTTATTTGCTACATCTCCAAGAACGCTGCCTGTTTCAGCAAAAAGAGGCTTAAGGCGTGGAAGAAGTTTTGTTACAAGTTTGTCTATAGCCTCTTCAAGTTTAGGAAAAAGTTCTTGTCCGATTGCTTCTTGGAGGTCTTTAAATGCACCTTTAAGACTAACAATATATTTAACAAATTCTTGAGCAGATTTTGGAAGATTATTTAAAGCGTCTTGGAAAGCATCAAAACCTGGCCCCATCTTAAGGTTAGCCAAGTCCTCTGTCTGTTGTTTTAAATCTTCTGTAGCACGGGTAAGTTTTATTTCATTATCTAGTCTTGTTTGTGTAACGTTTCTAGATGCCTCTGCCGCAGCCTCTTGAGCAGAAATAACACTATCTTGCCCCTCAATTTGGGCTTGTATTGTTCCATTACCCATCTGAGCATTTTTTGCTTCAGTCTTTTTAAGGTCATTGTTTTTATCAATAGCACGGCGATAATTAAGGTCAGCCTGTGCAAATGCAAGTTCTGCTTCTTTACGAGCACGAGAGTTTGGTGGAAGGTCTGAAACACGAGCAAGAGTTTCACGAGCCTTTTCTAATTCAAGGGCAGCCTTCTGTTCATTAATTGCCGCATCTTCTGAGTCAAATGCAAGTTGTTGCAGTTGCTCCATTGCTTCTTCACGGGCTTTGTTAAGTGCCTTCTGTGCTTGCTCCTCGTCACGAAGGGCTTTTTGGTTAGATGCAGCGGCATCTTTATATGCTCGTGCTAGGTCCTCTGTTGCTCTTTTTAAAGCAAGTTCTGCTTTAGCAATTTGTCTAGTGTTTGCTACTGAACTTTTTTGCGCTTTTAAGCCAGCACTAATTGCTTGGGCTACTCCATTAAAAGCAATTTTTACAGTTGCTAATATCCCAATCAAACCTGCCATAGCATTAGTGAGAACAGCAAACGCTGGGCCCGCTGCCAAAGTTACCGCTACTAATGAAACAAGACCGTTACCTAGTGCTCCAATAGCACCAACAACTGCTGTAATTGCTGGAGCCAAAACATATCCAGCACGAGTTAAACTTGAAAATGCATCGGCAGCAGCAATAGACTCTCTCTGCAACTGAGGGGTAAGAAAACTATTGGTTTTTGTCATAGCCTGGGCTAGACCAGTATTTAAATTTTTACCAATTCTTTTGCCAACTTGTTCGCCGACACGGTCTACGCCTTTAAAACCTTGTTCAATATCTTTTTTGACGCCAGAAGTGATGGCGTGGACAACAACATATGCATCACCGACTACAGCCACACCATCACCACCAATCTACTACTCAGCCCAGCGGGGCATCAATATTCATACCAAAAGGTTTGGCAGATTTTTCGTCAGGATTTGTTGGGGCAAAGTAAGGCTTAATGGGAGCCTTTGTAGGGTCAAAAGGCTTCAGTTCGTCTTCTTCGTCTCCAACAAGGCCATCTTGTAAAACCTCGTTAGACATATTATAATCTGTTCCTTTAGTGCCGTATTTGTAAGTTTGGCCATAAAAGTCTCGATATATGATGCTTCTAACTTTTTCTTTTGCATCTATTTGCTCAGCGCTTTGTGCGTGGATAAGGTCTTCTTCAAAAAGATAATGAATTACGTCTAACATTTCACTAAGTTCCATTGAAGTAAGGTGTAGGCCACTCATAAGGGCTTTGCCATTAACGTAGGGCCAGAGGTCTACTGCCCACTCTGTGAGTCCTCTGACCCCTGTGTAGGGCGCGAGGAATACTGCTCCACCAACCAAGTAACAATTTCACCAAGGGCTTCAACCGTGACAATTCGTTCTGGGTCATTAATAAGTGCATTAAATGCATCTTTACTTTGTGGTTTTAGAGTCTTATCAAAGAAAGTAGTAAGGACTTCTATTGCCATTGCAGTATCTTCCTGCATTGATTGCGAAACCATATCCAAGAGAGTCTTACCTTGAATATTTGGATAGCAATGGAACTCTTCTCCATGAATCTTAAAAGACAACGGTTCAAGGTTAGTTTCTCCACCCGAACCAAAATCTTTAAATCGTGCTGTCGTCATATCTTTCTTCCTTCACTTGTGTCTTTTGTTTCTGCTTTTGCAGTAAACGTTTTTATTTTATTAACCCTAAGTTATCTGTTAAATAACGGTTAGGCTTGGTTCCTGGATGCATGACCGCATGGGCATACATGACTCTTCCACGACTCGTAAACCGCAAGACTTGAGCCCTATCAGGCTTAATCATATGAGGTTTGCTTCCTTCGTGATGAAGGAGTGCGTAGTTCATAGCCGAACCAATTCTAATGTACTGACCGCGAATATCACGGGCGTGGCGCATATGAATTGACGCTCTTAGAGCACCAGTTCTTACACCAACTTGGGCTTTAGCGGCACGAACAATAAGTCCTCCTCTAAGAGCCAAATATCTTCCAACTTTTCCAGAAGGCTCGTTAAAGAAAAATTCATACTCGGCCTTGCGAAATGTTACTTTTGTTGCCATTACGGGACACCAGCAGTCATCGTGAGAACAGCAGTCTGAAATCCGCCTTCAGCAGTTCTTACCTCAACTGTAGCGATAACGCCAAGACCAAAACCAGTCTCTTCCCAGGCATCAAATTTTGCTGCGCCTTCCATCATTACCCAAGCATCATACGCAGATAAACGAGAACCTGCCTCGATAGTTTCGGCTGATGGCGGACGACCATTTTGTCCTACTGTAGGAACTTGACGAGAAACAGAAATATTTATTGTTGCACTTCGTGGGTCAGCACATCGGCGAGGCTGTGTTGCTTCATCTCCTGGAGAGCCAACATACATTTGAAGGAAAGATACTACAAGTTGTTCGCAATCTATTGAAGGCTCGCCTAAAGTCCAGTAGCGTCGCGCTGGAAGTGGCATACCGTAAGAAGCGTAGGTCGAAACAACTTTATCAAGTACGGCTTGTAAAAAGTTAGCAAGATGTTTTGCATCATCGTCTACCTGTGAAAGGTCTGGTAACCCGCTCATATGTCTCTCCTTCTTAAATTCTTATACTTAGAAAGTATAGATGGTCTCTGTTCGTGTTCCGAGTTGAATAGAGATGTTTGCTGTAAGAAGGTTGATAACTTCGTCAACGGCAGGGTTGCCTAGACTTGGTCGAGTGCAGTAGATATCAAAACTTCCTGGCTCACGAGGTCCAAGAATAGCAAGGATATCGCTGTAATCTACGGATAAGGCAATCTTTCCAGTAGCACGATTAAGAGTGGCTGCTCCAGGGACACTTACTGTCTTAGAGCCTGTGTAGTCTGAAACTGTTAAAGACACTACCCAAGCATTGTCGTTAAGTAGAAAATCTCCACTAACTTCATCAAGGAAGATTTCTGTGTCCCCGCCTGTAGGAAGAACCTTTAGGTCAAATGCTGTCTCGGTAAAGAGATATGGCTTAGGTGTCATACGACGAGCACGAGGCTGGTCAGGGGAGAAGACTCGTGAACGAGCACGAGCATTGTCTGGGTTGGTAGTTTTTAAGAATAGGTCAACTGCGTATAAGCCAGTCTTGCCTTGGTCAATAAAATCTTGTTGGTCAAGGATTGTGTATGAAACTCCTTGACGAGATACTGAAGTTACACGCTGTGGAAGAGCGCAGGTATCATCGCCTTCATATAACTTAACTAGTTCAAGAGCCAACATACGAGCAGCATTTTTACCTGCTGTAGGTGGTTCTGTTCCATAAGTATATGTAATTTCTACGTTAGATGGGGTCCAACTTGCTCCAGGAATTGCAAGCATCGTTGAGTGCTCAACTAAATAATATTCTTTAGGGTCTACTACATTGCCCTTCATATCTCGCACTGTGTGGATTTTAATTACTTTGCGTCCACGCAAACGCACACGAGTTGCAGCAGATGAACCATCTCCTGCAAAGTCGCTATCGTTATATCTACCAAAAACGTTCACCTGAACGTTCTGAACTTGCCCCTGTACAAGTACCGGAGAGAAATTAAGGCTCGACGCCCCAACTCTCAGGTAGGGAGAAAAAGACGATATGTAGCGCTCTGTAACTGTAGTTGTTCCAGAGTATTTACGACCTGACATTGCCCACATAAGGTAAGAGGCTGTTTTTACAGCATCATAGGCGTATTCAGAATTAGCATAAGACCCTAGGTCTTCTGCATTAGTCCAAAGATGGCTCATGTCTCTCCTACGTTAATGAGAAAAGCGGACGACTTCCTTGTGTAAAAATACACGACTGGAATGTCGTCCGCCCTCCTTTTGTAATATTACGCTTGTGGGTCCTGTGATGAAGCAATGATGAAGTCAACAGGTGAATCAGCATTATAAGTAATTCCACCAGGAACGTTATATTGTGATGTTGATGACTGATATGCAAAGTTGCTTACAGGTATATATCCACGCTGGCGAACTGCTGTTCCTACTGGAGAAACTGCTGTTGAAGCAACATCTGTTGCTGTCTTCGCATATGTGAATGTGTTGTTGGTCTTGTTAGTGATTAGATAAGTACCATTGAAGGTGCTATCTACGCCAGCAACAACAACTGTCTGACCAATTTCAAACCCGTGTGCGGCTGATGTGGTAAGAGTTGCTACGTTAGAAGTCAAAGACTTGTTGCTAACTGATACTGACTTGTTGTCGAACCAGTCATAGAAGCCCTTGAGACCTGTTGGAGCCCAGTTTCCGCGAGCGTATGAGTATGGACGCTCTGCTGCCACTGGGAATTCCCAACGACCATCTGGACCTGTTCCAAAGAACTGGTTTCCAAGGCCGTAACCTTCAAATGTGTTTGCAAGCATTCCGTTTTCAATTACGCGGTCACCTGACTGGCGCAACTTAACGTATGGGAATACCCAGTAGAAGTATGGATTTGTTGTTGCACGCTTTCCATCTTTTACTGCAAATGACCAAACTTCTAGAGCAACACCGTTTCCTGCTGGATTATCGCCAACTGCTGGTGCGGCCCAACCGACTGACTGATTATCAGGTGTGTTAAGTGTTCCGAAGTTCTTACGAAGTAGCAAGCCACCTGAAAGAAGTGATGTTAATTCTGGGTCTGGTTCGCAAATTGCGAGTTCCATTGTGATGCGCTTGAGTGTGTCTGGTGCCTTGTATGAAACGCAAATTGTTCCATCGGCTGACTTCTCAACAATTTCGTCACCCTCTTCGTATTCTGGGGTGAATGAAGCGCGAAGAAACGCCGAGGTTGTGTAACTGTCACCATCGTTAGTGAGCAGGTTACCCGAGGCGTCGAGTCTTGTGACTCGAATCGCCACACCTTGGACGGAAGCCGCGTAGTCCTGAGTGGCCATTCTGTATCTCCTTTGTGTTTTCTTGTTTTATTAGGTTGTAGGTAGCGCTAGTCGAACTGTAAAATTAATACTTGGGTCAAAGTATACCGCAGCAGAGCGCACTGCTCTGATAGATAGAGTATTTACGTTACTACTTACAGTAAATCCCTGACTTAGGTTGTCATTAACAACTTCTGGCTTGCTTAGGTGCACATCTAGTGAACCTGTAGCAAACATCCACTTATTTGAAGCAGACGCTGCGGTGTTTGCATCGCCAATGCGACCAGCACCTGTATAACCAGAACCAATGACTACTGGGGTTCCCAAGCGAGTCATTGCTTTTCCACCGTCTGATGGAAGAAAGATAAGGCGAGAGCCTAAAAGTGAGGCTACGTCGCGGGTCATGTGAATTACCCCTGCTTCACCTGTTGGTGCAGAGGCAATTGCTTGCTCTAAAAGCATAAGAGCAGTTGCTGGAGCAAGTGCTGTTGAATCTACAACAGTTGCTGAGCCGCTCTTTCTTAAAAATGAATTTGAATTGGTTTCTGCTAGAGCCGATACGCCTTCCCAGAGTTCGCGCTCTACCGCCTTCTGTGTTGCTGCTTCCAACTGCTTTAGTGTAATTGCAAAGCGGTCTTCACCAGTTACTCCAAAAGCAGAACGGGTGTCTGTTACTTGGATAAAGAAAGGCTCGTAATCTAAATACTGTGGGAGATTAGATGTTCCTACTACCCCACCAGTTGTTACTGCATCGTTTACTGTAAAAATTTCAACTTCTGGTTGTGAGTCAAACTCATATGAGAATCCACGAATCCAAGTTTCATCGGAATCTGAACCCGTGTGTTTCATTACACGAGCGACACTTAGAAGGCCGCAAGCGGCAGGGGTCAACTCTGATGCTGGATAAATTCCTTTAAACGCCATCTTTGTATTCCTCTTTCTTCTAAGTGTCTGCTCGGTAATTTACTATTCAGTTATTGGGTACGGCTTAGTACTCAACAGCCGCAGCAGTTGCGCCACCTGTTGTGTCGCGGAGGGCAGCAGCCACACCGTTAACAGAGATGGTTGATGTGATGGCGAGAGACTCGACACCAACAAATGCTACGTTCTCGAATGTTTCAACGAACATCTTGTAGTCGTTTGTACCGACTAGAGATGAGTCGCGGATGATTCCGAGGTCAAGAGTACCGCCATCAAGGAACAAGAATGAACCTTCTGCGAATAGGTACCATGTGAATGAATCTGCGAACTCTAGAAGAGCGGCAGCGCCCTGTGCTCCAAAGACTGTTGCGTCAAGTGAAGTAGTTAGGTTAACTCCACGAGCCTTAACGTAGCCATTGATTTCTGACTGAGCAACAGCAAGTGTGCCGTCGCCAGGCATATTTAGAGCAAGGTCTGCTTGCATTGCGTCAGCAACCCATGAAGGAACAATTGCACGAAGTGGTGCATCTGCTTCTAGACGGTGGCGTGAGCGGTAAGCAGCAGCAGCGCGTCCAATCTGGACTAGGAAGTCACGACCAAAGCCGATAAGGCTTGTAGTTGTAACTGCTGTTGAAGCAGCACCAATCTTTGAAAGAAGGTTCTGCTCTGCTTCACGAGCGTGCTGGATAAGACCCAACTCGTTGTGACGAGCGATTAGTTCTGGGTAAGCACGAGTCATCAAGTTACCGAACTGCAACTGTAGAGTTACAGCATCTGTTGCAACAGTGTTTTCCTGTGCAGCAGAAACAGTAAGTGATGTCTTGGTGTCTGTGCCAGGAGTAATATCCTTAGCGTTTGTCCAGATTCCTACAGCGTCTCCATATGATGAAAGAACTGGTGGTGTTACGAAGCGGATACCGCCACGGTCAGCCTGGAATGTTGGAAGTGAATCGCGTACTGGACGTGCAGTGGTACCAAGACCAAAGATGTCGTACTTGATTGTGTATGGTGCTGCGTGACCACCTGAAGCAACAAGTGCTTCTGGGCCAGTTACAGCCTGGATTTTTGCCCAGTTTGATTCTGCATCCTGAGTAAGGGTGCGCTCTTCTGGGAATGAAGTAGTGACAGATGCAACAATGTGCTGCTCTCCATCTCCACCGTTTACACGACGTAGGCCGTGTAGGCGCTTTGACATTGCTTCAGCAACAGCGCTCATGTCGTTCATTGGGCTGCCGGCTGTATACCCAGGAATATCTGCGCCCGCTGTGATTGCCACAGGTGCGGCAGAAGACTGGGAGATAAGACGACGGTCAGCCGGGACCTCAATGTTGAGGTTGTCTGCATTTTCGGCAGCGGCGGTCACAGGTGCCTCCATAGTTTCTTGAACCAAAGTTGGTTCACTTGCTTCTGATTGGGTTGATGCTTCTGAACCATCAACTGCATCTGCAACTGCTGCATCTGCTGCTGCTGCATCATCTGATGCTGCTGCCTCTTCTGCTGCTGGTGCTTCTGCTGCTGGTGCTTCTTCTGCTACTGGAGCGGCAACTTCTGCTGCTACTTCAGTGGTTGCTTCAGCAACGGGCGCTGCTTCTGCGTTTTCAGTTGAGAACTCTGAGTTCTTCTCTGCATTAGTTGTTGATTCGGTCATGGAATATTCCTTCTTGTCCTTTTTCTCCGTGTCTTCTTCAGTATCAGTTTCTTCTGCTTTTTCATCCATAGGTGCTTCTTCAGCAACAGGAGCGTCAGCAACAGGTGCTTCTTCTTCCATTGGTGCGGCAGCAACTTCTTCTTTAGGCATTTCTTCTACTGGAGCAGCAGGTGCTTCTGCATCTGCTGGTGCGGCATCAGGATTTTCTTCATCCATTGACTTATCCGCTGCTTCGCCATCTTGTCCGTGTACGCGGTTAGCGGCCTCGGCTGCTCGCTGTGCGAGTTCTTTGGCCGCAGTTTCGCGGCGCATGACTTCGTTTCTAACTCCGTCAAGCATATCGGCAAGCGACGTCATCGCGTCAACTGTTGCAAGAGAAGGTTCTTCTTTCTCAACCGCTTCAAACTCTTTGATGATTGAACTCTGTAGTTCGCTGACTTGTGAGTCATCGAGGTCTGAGAGTTGGTCCATCATTGTTTTGATTTGGTCCATACTGTCCCTCCTCTGGGCCAGTCACGACAGGCTAATAATTCCTGTCTCGCTGTCAGTCGAGGCCGAGGGACTCCAATACGCAATAGATGCGTGGAGGCACTCCACCTAATACTGAATATTACATTAGTTTTATTACTGTGATTTTTAGTTTTGTACGATTTTTATAGAACTTAGGTAAGTAAGCGGAGGAGTTTAGACATCTGGCTAGATATCTCTCCCTGGTTGAAATAGTCTCCACCAGACATAAAAGTCTTTAGCCCTTGCGTAGCCTCAGCCGCGTCCTTATCACCAATTTTGTCTTCTACGCGGGTAATCATATCTCGCATTAAGTCTTGAAGAACGGGTGGGACATCAGAAAAACGAATTTTTTGAGCGTCTTTTCCGAAGGCAAAAGGTAGGTTGGCAATGGTCTTGCCCAACGCTTGTGCTGTAGTTCTGACATTTTCTAGAGATTCAGCATTTAGAGCCCCTGCGTCCAAACGGTCAACCATTCCAAGAAGGTCGCCAGCGGCCTTAGCAGATGCTAGATAATTACCAGCATTGTCTAATTGCTCTGCCTTCTCAATCTTGGCAAGCGCCTGGGCAGAACCATTTGGTCCTAGGTCTGCCTTAAGTCTTGCTAGCACAGTGCGGAATTTTCCTGAAGTATCTCTTGGCTGAGTCTTTCCAGGAACATACTTTCCATCAATTTTGCGCTCTGATAGACGCTTCTTCTTAAGTTCTTGCTTTAGAATCTTAAGTTCTTCATCTGACAAGTCTGCAATATCTTTATCAGTAATTTCAACTGCTGGCTGTTCAACACCCATAGGTGCAGGAGTTTTAGCAGGAGCCTCTGCTTCATCTGCTGCCGCAGTAATTGGTCCACCAACTACCCAAGCATCGCAAGTGCGAGATGCTGCACACTTAAAATCAAATGCTTCGCAGTAACCAAGTTCTGCTGTATCAATAGCATCCCAAGCATTGTTCTTGCTTGAGTCCCCTGCTTCTAAACCAGCAGAGATGCAGTCCAACATTTTTGGAGTGCGGATGAACATTACGCAGTTACCACATACAGACTTCTTAGCCTCTTGAATATCTACAGACCAACGAGTTGCTTTTTCTTGCCAAAACTCATCGTTTGGTTCTTGCGGATTTAGTGGGCCATATCCACCATTGTCAATTGCCTTCTGGCGATTGGCTAGGTTGATAGAGATGTCTCCCGTTGCAGGGGGACAAGCGTCAGCAGAGTCTGCTGATACTGGTGCCTGGCCCCCCTCAACGAAAGGGAGTTCTTTAATATCTCCTGCTGCTAAAACTGCTTCTACAATTGCAATTCTTTCACGCAAACTTGCAGTTACAGTAGTGTCTGATGCTTCTTTCCATGCTTCAGGAACAAGGTCCTTACGGTCTAGAGCGCGAGCCATTTTAACAATATGGCGACGAACTAGTCCACGCTTTCCTGGCTTAGCACGACCAAAAGCGTGAATTGCATTACGCAAATCGCTTTCGTTACGAATCGGGAAAGAGCCATCCTTAAGTGCCTTTCCTTGTTCAGCCAATTTAATACGTTCACGACGTGGGATTATTGCCAACTCAGTTGTGTCGTCGTCCAGCATCTGAGTCATGTAAAAAGAATCTGCATCCTTAATACTCTTAAAGCGCTTTGAAAGTTCTCCTGCTTTTACAGCAGCAGTCATTGATTCCATACGAGCCTTTGCTTCATTAGCAGCAGCAACTAGTGGTTCAGTTGTTACTGACTCAACGCGGTCTAGGCGAGCCTGGATATCTGCTAGTGGGTCGTGCTTTAGTTGTGCAAGAACACTTGCACCTGCTGCAACCAAAGCCATTACCTGACCTGATGCAACACGGGCACGAGCGATTGGGAATCCTGGAACATTTACTTGGCATACTGCAACAAGTTCAAGTCCACCCTTAATTGGGCGCCAGTCTCCTGATGGTGCTGATGCACGGAGTGAGCGAATCTGCTCTGGTGTTGTTCCTGGACGAAGTGCTCCTGAAACCCAGATGCCATAAGCATCTTCACCAGCATGAACATCAGCAATAGCAGATGCTGTGTCGTCATAGTGACGAACTGCCTCTGATGCAGATGCTTCTAGTGAAGCGTGTCCACCAGCAAGAGTTAGTTGACCAACAGGAACATCTGTTCCTTCTTCAGTCTTTACAACTCCTGTGTGGAAGTAGGCGTAGTTACTACGGCTACGAGGTGGCTTTGTTCCAAAAGCCATTCCAATGTGGTCAACGTGCCATGCGGCAATGTGACCATAAACTTTTCCATCATCAGTTACTGTCAGAGCAGTTGGCTTTGTCAACTTAGGGTTGTCGAACCACTCTTTTGGTGGAGTTACTGGAATCATTCCAGCAACGAGTCCACAAGCGACAAGTGCTGATGCGTCGAGAGGGTTTACACCTTCGACATATACACCGTCAGATAGCATTGCTTTTTCCTCCTGCTCTGGTGCCTTTGCTTCAGCAATCTTAATGGTGCATTCCTGAAACGCTGGCTTTGGGACAATAGTTACAGCCATAACTCTTGCCTTTGTTATCTTCATTTTACCTGCTCCGACCTTCTTGTCAGAGTCAGTTTCTGAAGCATTTGTTTCTTCATCTGCTTCAAAATTATCCATATCAGCGGAGACGCCACGGATAAACCCGCCGCGAACCAGTCTTTCCGCTTCTTTTCCGTGCTCTCCAGTATCAAACCAGCCACGAGCATTTCCGATACCGTTTTCTGTTCTTTCCATTTCGGTAATCTTGCCCACAACAACTGACCCAGAATGTCCCTCGCCAGTAGCAATTTGCCACATTAAAGGAAGAGGAAGTTCACGCATTGTGATTACTCCCTTATCAAACTTACGTCCATCTCCAGATTCAATACCTTCTGGAATTACTAGAGGGATAAAGAATGGTGCGCCTTTTTCTCCAGTAGGAGCAGACTCTACCTGCTGTGCACGCCATTCGGCAGATGCAATAACAGAACTGCTTGGAATAATAAAATCATTACTATATAAAAGTTTTCCACTTGCAGTGACTTTGCCCATCTGACGATTTTCTTTATCACCAGCCCACATACCAGTGGCTTCCTTGTGACGAAGAGCGCAGTAGCCTTTGGCACGAGGACCCATATATTTAGAAAGTTGACGGACGCAGCGTGTCCAGTCTCCTGGAGTATTCCAACGAATCTTTGCTGCACCTTTTCCGCGAAGCCAGTATTGACGAAGTTCTTCTGCATTACCACGGTTCTTATCAAGACCGCCAGCAGCCATCATTGTCTCAACGATTGCTGAAGCAGTTGCAGCATCTGGACCATCAATTTGTTCTAAAACATCTCCCAAAGTTGTATTGTCAAGAACTACTACAGGAGGTGGTGTAGGACTATTTAAGTCATTAAGAATTGCTTCATCCTTAATCCACTTACCTTCTTTACGCTTAAATGTTGTAGGAGTTTCTGACTGAGAACTTTTTGGTACAAGCGAAATAAGGTCCATCACAGCCTGAGCGTCATCTGGTGCAACAACCGCCATATAGACTGGTGGCACATCTGATGTATCTGGAGTGAGTTCAACATTCTCAGCAGAAGCAATCATTGCTGATGCAGTCTTAGGCTTGTCAACAATACTTCCAGCAGATGTCATCATCTTGCCAGGAGGAACTACAACGCCTCTGCGTCCGTAATAAATAGTTCCATCAGCAGCCTTATACTCTCTAATTCCGTCATAATTTTTGTCGTATTTTTCTTTAGGAGTTCCTAATTCACCAGTTTCCCTAAGAGCGCCATAAGACTCTCCTCGTTTAACTAGAGCACCAGCATATTTAACGCCTTCTTCAGGAACTTCTAGGTAGACACCCTTAATAGGTTCCCCATCTTTATTTGTTTCTACAGGGAAACCATTAATCATTGCTGTATAGATTGGAGCCTGTGGTGTACCACTTTGGACTACGCCATTAGGAAGTGTTTTATTTGTAGATACAGTTTTTGCTGGAGCGGCTGGCTGAGCAGTTGGTTTGGAGAATCCCTTTGCTGGCTGCTGCATTGCAGGGCTAGTCATAAGAGGTGCTGCTTCTTGGTTTTTAATAAATTTATCAACGCTAGAAATATTGTCTTTGTATGACTCTACTTCGTTAGGATTGATACCAGCAAGGTCAGGACGATACCAAATCGCGTTCGGGTAACTTACTTCACCTGTAGGAGAAACAACCTTCTTCTCAAGAAACGCTCTTAGTAATGGATTGTTGTATGCATTAGGAGTTTGATACGCGGTCTTTGCAGTAAGAGGTGTGGCAGGTGCAGCAGGGGCTGCTGGTGCTTGAGCAGTTGCTTTAAGATTTGCAGAACGCTCTCCACCAACAAAGTTAGGGTAATCGCTAACAACAGTTGCTGTCTGCTGAGGTGTCATAGTTGACATACGCTCTGAAAGACGAGCACTTGCTTTATCGGCAGGAGGCTTTGGCTCTCCAAGAATATTACGAGTTAGCGCTTTTGCTTGCTCTGGAGTTGGAGCAGATGCTTCTGGTGCTTCTACAAATCCTTCTGCTTCTTGAGTAAGGTTTCCTGGAACATCTACAGTGATGCCATTTTCCAACTCAACACGAACAGTCTGAGTATCAGCATTCATTCCAACAATCTTGCCTGTGTATTTAGATTTGCCACCAATAACAACTTGTGAACCAGCCTTAGCAAACATACCTAGTTTGTTTCGAACCTGTCCGCTAGCGTTTTTTGAGCGCTCTGCTGGTGTGTATTGTCCATCACCCTTTTTAACTTCTCCAGTAGGTGCGTCTGCTTGTGCAGGTGCTGCAACTGGTGCGCCAACAGCAAACATAGCCTCTTCATCAGAAAGCATTTCAATATCGGCATACTCTGGACTCTCGCCCATAGATATTAAATCAATTTCATTCCAGTCAACATAATCCACTGCTTCGGAGACAAGCCCTGATTCTTCAGGATTTACTTGAGTAACTCCCACATACTTATATGGGTCAACATCAAACATTCCAGAGATTGCAATAGCAGAGTCAATATCTACAGGAAGGTGAATTTTTTCTACAGTATCTGAAGCATCATCTAATGACTTGTCGTAGGTAAGGAAGTCGTGGTTGATGTTTCCAAGGTCTTCCCACATTCCATCATCCCAAACAGAGACTTCTCCTGTTGGCTCTGTTTTATAGAGGCGGTCAATACCTGCTCCATCTAAACGGATACGAATAAAAAATTCTGGAGCAAGCCCTTGCGGAAGAATTCGAGCGAGTTCAAATGCACTTAACTCTATTGCTGTAGGGTCATTCTGCTCAGACATAATGTGTCGGTATGAAGCAGTAATTGAATTTGCTTGAGCCTTTTTATTTTCACGTTCAACAATTGCTGATGCCCAACGCTCTGCGGCATCTCCGCCCCAAAGTGCCCAAGCAATACGACCATTTGAAGGGTAGTTCTTTTGTCCTGGTTTGTAGCCAGTGCCTTTCTTATCCACTTCGTGGCGTGGGAAATACTTTGCGATGTGGCGAATCTTTCTAATACCAATTTGTCCACCCTTAGCAAGAGTGCGGGCAGTATTCATACCAACTGGTGTACCACCACGGTCATGCTCTTTACGCCACTCAATTGCACGCTGGGCTTCCGCCTTAACAGCATCTGGAATTGTGTACATACGGTCATTGTTTGAGAAGACCTTAATATCTAAATCTGTTGTTGCAGATAATGCAAGTTCGT
>ENA-UPTJ01000665-UPTJ01000665.1-marine-metagenome-genome-assembly--contig:-NODE-665-length-20889-cov-4.544399_pt1 | contig 20889 bp, 21 predicted proteins | sample MGYA00238168_ERZ767080 | MGnify/ENA primary metagenome ERZ767080 (study PRJEB28935, sample SAMN06266237) | marine metagenome | isolation source: Columbia River Estuary | place: USA:Columbia River Estuary... | reverse complement strand
CTTTCGCTATCGGCGCGTGTCGAAGCGGTTTGGTTGCAGCTTCACGCACCGGCCTGCTACGAGGACGAGGGCGCTATCGATGATGCTCGGCGATATTTTGATGCCTTGGCCGAAGCGTCGCTGCGTCCAGGCTGGCGCGCCGCTACTGATCTGAGCGCGATGCTCGAGGGCCTGTATGCAGCCGGTAGCACGGTGACCGGTGCGATCGAAGTGATGACGATCCACCGCTCCAAAGGTCTCGAGTTCGACGCCGTGATTGTGCCCGGATTGTCTCGTCGGGTTCAGAGCGACCCGCGTGAGTTACTCGAGTTGGTCGAATGGCAGGAGGGTGAGCAATCCTTGGCGCTGTTCGGGCCCATCGAGGCTAGCGACGCGGTGGCGGGTCGACCATCGGTTGCGGCTTGGATACGTCGTTTGCGTTCCCGACGCATCGATCGTGAGCGAGCCCGTTTGTTATACGTGGCAATGACCAGGGCGAAGCGCTATCTCGCGCCCATCGCCTGCTTTACCGTCAAGAAGGATGGGGAGGCATCGATTCCCGCACGCTCGCCACTTGGCGTGCTGCGGCCCGCGATGGTGGAGCGCATCGAACGCGCGCTTCGAGAACCGCTGATGCCGATCGAGCTCGACAGCGCAGTGCTTGCACCGATGGGTTTTCGTCGCTGGCCGGTCGATTTCGAAGCGCCCGTATGGCCAGAGAATCTCACGGTATCGACGCTGAACCTGTCGAGCACCGAGTTGGATGCCGAGCCGGAACGAATGATCGCTCAGAGCGGCGATCCCCATGCGCGCGCTTTGGGCATCGTGATCCACCGGGAGCTCGAACGGCTCGCTCGCCAAGCGCAGTTGCCGTTCGAGATCGATGCGTCAGCAATGCTGCGTTGGCGTCAGGGATTGCTGCTTGAGGGCGTTCCTCGTGAGCGATGTGATTGGTATCTCGAGCGAGTTCGCGCCGCAGTACAACGGACTTTGCAGGATGAACGCGGACGTTGGATTCTCGCTCGACGCGATGAGCGCGACGGAATCGAACTGGCACTGACTGGCAAGGTTGCGGGGCGTATCGTCAACGTTGTGATCGATCGTTGTTTCGTGGAGGCCGGTCAGCGTTGGGTGATCGATTACAAGACATCGATTCCGTCCGATGACAACTTATCTGGTTTCCTCGATGCGCAGCGCGAAGCCCATCGAGCTCAATTGGAGCGTTATTCGAATTTACTGGCGCGATTCGGTCCAGAGCCCGTGCGTGCCGCGCTCTATTTTCCGACGTTGGCTCAATTTGTTGAACTGAACTAACTCGGGGGTGCGGTCAGCGCAGCAGCGTCCAAATCGATCCCTCGATGGTCAGGTCATACTCGCCACGAGAGTTCACCGGACCAAAGGAGCTAAGCGCGGCGCGCAAGCCAAGATCGGCATTGCCGCTCAAACGTATCTTCAGCTGCAAGCGATAGCGTCCATCGCGTTGCCACTCGAGGGGGCCGGACAGACGCAGCCCACCATCGCTTGAGAGAATTTCGCCGTGTCCGTCCGGGTTGATCCGCAGTACATGATTTCCGTAAGCGAAAAATCGAAGCTCACCTTGAAGGTGCTCGATCTCTTTGGCGTTGCCCGACGCCAGGGGTATCGTCAGTGACAGGCCCTCGGTAGTGGGCAGGCCCTGCCATAGTCGTCGCAGATCAGGATCAGCAAGTGGGCCTAGCGATTGATAGTTCGAGGTGAAATAGACGTCACGGACTTGCCAAGTGGAGTTCATATCCCAATGAACGTCAGCCCGTGCGTTCGCACCGGCGAATTGCCACATGAGCTCGACTTTCGGGCTCAGCGCAAATAGCGACCACGCTGAGATGTGCCACTGCAAGTGACCGAGCTCCGTTCGCGAACCGAACGAGTCGAGCCGTTGCAGGTTCCGACACTCACCTCGCCAGACGGTTCCGGCGGTGTCGGCGCAAATGAATTCCGCGGGCAGTGCGGGCCGAAGCCATGCGGCCGGCGCCCAAACAATGGCGCCGACGAAACAGGCGAGGATGAAAAAAGTGGTGGGCGCTCGCGATCGCCGTGGTCTGCGATCAGCGCTGGCCGAGGCTGCCACGGATTTCGCCGCTGACGCGTCCGTCACTCGCGCGACGCAACTGAAGTTGTTGAATACGACCGCCCGATTGTTCCCACGCGGCGATTTGTTCTAACACCTGCTCGAAGGGCAGATCGGTCACGGCCAGCGTGGTGATGCCCGCTTCGGTTCGTGCAGTCGCGAGCAAAGCGGAGCTCGTCGAGGCTGTACTGCCGGACGATATCAGCTGCGTTATGCGCGGCTCCAAGGTGGCGGCTCGTTGCCAACGTTGCATCGCAGCATCGCGCGCGTCGAGCAACCAGCCGAACGCGCCGAGCAGCAGGAGCGCGCCAATGACCGGCATGCCGATACGTAGGATTCGCTGCTCCCGCGGCTGTAGCCCGTCGAACCATTGGGTCACGCTGGTAGGTAACGTCATGGGCGCACCAACTCGATCACCAGAGCGCCTTGCGGATCGTTGCCTTCGGATATTTGCCAACCTGCTGCTGACCACGCAGCGCGCCAAGCGGCGAGTTCTTCTGGCGCCGCGCCGCCTAAACGCAGCGTCGCTCGCCCAGGCTGCAGATCGATGCTATCGAGTTTCATTGAGGTTGCGCCCGAGGCATGGCCGCGTGAGGCATTGACCAATGAATTCAACGTATCGAGTGTGGGTGAGGGCGCTGATCGGCTCGTCGTGGCCAACAGTTGCCGCTCGAGTAGTGGCACGACGTTGGTGCTCGAGCTGCCCGGCGGGAGTAGGGCGCTCGCTTGCGCGGCGATACGTTCTTCAAGTGTGCGCGCGCGCGAGCTCGCCATGGTCAGATCCAACACGATTTGCGCCAGAAAAACGGCGAAGATGGTCGCTGCAACACGCAGCGGCCAGCGCCAACGCTGCCAGCTTTCCGAGCGCGTTTGTTGTGGCGCGAACTCGCTGTGCAAGAGATTGTGCGGTCGCGCAGCAGCAAGTTCGCGCGACAGCCACTCGAGCGGATGCTCCATTGCATGCAACTGAACGCTGACGAGTCGAGTGCGCAGGGCGTCGAGTGCCGCACCGTGCTGTTGCAGATCGGCGGCGCTGGCGTAAACGCGCAATCCCAAAGTGCCGGGGGGTGTTGCGCCTAGTGACCAATCGAGCGCCTCGTGCAGCGCGTCGACGGGCCAGGTGCGTCGCAAACCCGCTGGGGTGATCCAGTGCGTATCAGCACCATCGATCCACAGCAGCACGTCACCGGGCTTGGATGCGATGCAATCGGCGTCGGCATAGACAGCAATGGGCTTCAGCCCCGCGGTATCGAGTGTCGCGAGCAGACGGCTCAACCAGTCCCGATCGATCGCCGCGACTTCGATGTCGATTCGGCCGCCGCCCGCAGGCTGCGAGTCGACGATGCTCAAATGCTGTGACTCGATATCGCCGACGAGGCGGTCTTCGATGGCGTAGGCGGCTGCGTGTCGTAATTTGTGCGGCGGTACGCTGGGTAGCGTTACGCTGAGTCGCGGTACTAGCGCTGCGCAGACCAGAACGATCAAAGAGGGTGCCGTGTGCGGCCCGTCTGCTCCAACCGGCGGTAGAGAGAGCTTGAATGACGCGATCGCCGCGTCCAAGTTGGCGCCCGTCGGGATGTGGAGCAAGAGTGGTTCGTTCATGGCGCCGTATGTCGTAGCAAGACCCGAATCTGGCCGGTAGCCGGCTCCGCTTGATGCAGCAGACTGAATGCAGTGTAGCCGGAACGACCGCTAGACACGTAGCTGAAGAGCCCAAAGTAGCGGCTGCGCTCACCAATGCCGAGTGCGTTACGTAAGGCGTCAAACTCGGTGGGATCACCGAGACTGTTGCGCAAGACATCCATGCGCGGGAAGCAGCCTGTTTGCCGATTTCGCTGTAAGGACTCCTCCGCGCCGCTCCACTGACGCTCGCCAGTTAATGCATCGAGTAGTGGGCCAGTCGCGGTACAGAGATTCAAGCCGGCATCACGTGGCAGAGCGGCAATGTGCGACTCGAGTTTGCGGTAGCGATCGAGATCGAACCCCTCGATCGCAAGCAATTCACTCGTCGAGGTAATGATGCGATTGGCCGGTCTGTAGCCCGGCGTGAGCGAACTATAGTTGCTGGCTTCCGCCCCGCCATCGAGCGACTGGTCATCGGTGTCGAGCCAGTCGATGATCTTGGGGGCCCACTGCGGCTCAAGCTCCAGGTTCTGCAGTAAACGCTCGAGAGTGCGTCGCGCCAGTTCGTTCGGCCGTCCATCGGCACTCACCAGTGCATTCACATTGAATCGTCCCTGCAGATCGACCACGCGAGCTTCCATGAGGTAGCCGGGGATGATTTCCACCGGGCCATATGGGCGCGCCCAACGTTGTGAGCCGTGCAGAGCGGCATTCGGATCTTCGAGTGCTTCTCGAAGCAACGAGGCGGCCAATGCCTCTGTTGCGGCGCTGATTTCGCGCGCTTGCTCTTGTGAGGCGCTGCCTGCCGTTCGACGAATGGCCAAGCCCGTCTCGGCGGTGAGTGCGTAGGCGAGCGCGGCCGTGATCGCGAGCACGATGAGCGCCGTCAACAGCGCGATCCCATGGCCTCGTAAGCGTCTGTTCACCCGGGAACCTCCCACACGCGACGGAGTACACCATCGCGCTCGGTCTCGATACGCATTTCGACGGCGCGAGGTCGCTGTCGCAAGGCGCCGGATGTCGCGCTCGTGCTTGGTTTTGGCCAGACGCGACTCCACTGTCCCTCATCATCGAGAAAGCGAAACTCCAGCACGCGAACGTCACGCAGCAACACGCGAAGGCGTGGCTCAACTCCGGCCACCGGGTCGAGCACGGGCCAGGAGAGTCGTCGCAGTTCGCCTTGCTCCAGTCGGTATTCGACGCGGCGTATCGTCGGGCGCCCGCTAGCGCGCGCATCACCCTCACCACCGCGAGTCAGCGCGAGCACTCGACCGCTACCATCGGCTCCGATCACGGCAGCGAGTTCGCCACGACCCAGCATGTCGGCGATCGGTCGCGGCGTCATTTGCGTGATATCGAGGCTGAGTAGTCGCATTGCGCGTTGCAAACTGGCGAGCTCATCCTGAGCGAGTCGTATACCGTCACGTTGTTGCGTCGCTTGCATCAACGCGCCGTAGCCCACGGCGAACATCACTGCGGAAACGAACAGGGCAACCACCAGTTCGAGCAGCGTGAAGCCGCGTCGCGGAAATCTCGCTAGATCAGACCGCATCAGGGTGCGCTCCGACTTGCCGTATCCCATATCGCATCGTCACGGCCGCGGCTTGCAAGATCATCGCCTCTGGCGCCATGGACGGTGACGAGCCAATCGTCGCCGCTCGTTCGACCGGTGAGCCTCGCGTCCACACGAATACGCCAGACGCCGCGGACATCACTACGCTCGATGGTTTGCCGCCATTGCCAGCGCTGACCGGCCATCGTTTCTTCGCCGATTTCGGTGGAGGCGAGCGGCCAATCGCGCGAGACGCGAATCTCTGCCATTCGATTGAGAGCGACCCATTCGGCGTAACTGCGTTCGCGCAGTCGGGAAGTGGATTGAGAGCCGGTGCCGAGTGCGGTCATCACCGCTGCGGAACCCAGCGCGACGATCGCGAGTGCAACCAGCACCTCGACCAAAGTAAAACCGCGCAAGTTCACGGCGTGATCCCTAGCTGCAAAGCGCCGTCTGCGTCCGGTCGCAACCAAGCTGTGTCCGCGACCCCTGCGCGCGAGAGGCGCAATTCGAACGAAGTGAATTCGCCGCTCGCATCCACGCCGATTTGTGGTGCCGACTCGTCGTTACGCGGCGCGATCACGATGCGGCGTCCCTCGACATCCAACTCGGCCGTCACGCCAGCGGGCCACGCATGACGAGCGAGCGCGTCGTCATCGGTCTGTTGCCATTGCAAGGCGCGAGAGTCGAAAACGAGAAAGCGATAACCGTTTTTTTCGATGAGAACACCGTAGGGTCGTTGCTCGATCTCCGCGCGATCACGCGCGAATAACAAATGGCGCTGCAAGCGCTGCAGCTCGCCGTCTAACCCTGCGTCGCGCCCGAGCAGGCCCAAAGATAAAACGGCACCACCGATCAGCACGCCGATGATCGTGATTACCACTAGTATCTCGAGCAACGTGAAGCCGCTGAAGCGACTTCGCATGGCATGCGCTCGGTTCAGTTGTCGAGATTCCAATTGCCGATATCGTCGCCGCCGCCGGCAACATCGCCTGGAACGCCATCGGGGCCGAACGAGTAGAGATCGAACTCGCGCCCGCGCGTGCCGGGGAACTGGTACTGATAGTCGTTGCCCCAAGGGTCTTTGGAAATGCGCGCGATATAACCGCCGGTCTTCCAATTCATCAGCGACGGATCATCAGGTTTTTGAACGAGGGCTTGCAGGCCTTGCACGGTGCTGGGGTAGCGCGCGGTGTCGAGCTTGTACATCGAGAGCGCCGTTTCGATTGCTTGAATGTCGGCTTTGACCTTCGTGATGCGAGCGTCGTCGACCCGACCCATCACGCGTGGCACGATGAAGGCCGCGAGCAAACCGATGATCACGACGACCACCATGATTTCGATCAGGGTGAAACCACGCTCGTCGCGACGAAGCGTGGTGGAATGCAGGCTGGTGTGCACGCGATACTCCCACCAAACGGATGGCCGATCATAGCAAACGGGCATGACGCTCTCGTGATTGGCCCCGCTCGTTATAATGAACCGCATGAGTAGTGTCTTCCTGTTCCCGGGTCAGGGATCCCAGTCCGTCGGCATGATGGCCGATCTTGCCGCTCATCATCCGCAGGTGCGTGAGAGTTTCGACACCGCATCCAAGGTGCTCGGCTTCGATTTGTGGGATTTGGCGCAGCAAGGTCCGGCCGAGCGACTCGCACTCACCGAAATTACCCAGCCTTTGATGTTGGTCGCGGGCGTGGCGACGTGGCGCGTTTGGCGTGCGGTAGGCGGCTCTGACCCGACTTGGGTAGCAGGGCACAGTTTGGGTGAGTTCTCGGCGCTGGTGGCAGCGGGTGTATTGGATTTTGCCGAAGCGGTAGATCTCGTTCGGTTCCGCGGCGAAGTCATGCGCGATGCCGTGCCCGACGGGCAAGGCGGAATGGCCGCGGTCATCGGCCTAGATGACGCGGCGTTGATCGAAGCGTGTCGAGAGGCAGCGGGCGATCAGGTTGCCGAGGCCGTGAACTTCAATGCGCCGGGCCAGGTGGTGATCGCCGGTCACGTCGAGGCGCTTCGCCGCGCGATCGAGGCCGCCAAAGCGCGCGGGGCAAAGCGTGCGCTACCGCTGCCGATCAGTGTGCCCTGTCACAGCAGTTTGATGCAGCCGGCTGCCGAGCGCTTGCGTGAGCGGTTGCGCAGCTGCAGCTTGGTAGCGCCGTCCATCCGTTTTTTAAGTTCAGTGGATGCGACTGAGTATCGTGATCCTGAGCGTATTCGCGATCTGCTGTATCGGCAGCTCGCGAGCCCTGTGCGTTGGGTGTCCACCATCGAGACGCTGGCGGGCCTCGGTGTGACGCAATTCATCGAGTGTGGACCCGGTAAGGTGCTCGCGGGGTTAGCGCGTCGAATCGACAAACGCCCAGAGTTACAGATAGCGGCCCTCGAAACCGTCGACCAGTTCGCCACCATCAAGGAAGCGCTGACATGAGCTCGAACACGCCGGACTTGCAGGGGCGCGTCGTTCTCGTCACGGGAGCTAGCCGTGGCATCGGTGCAGCCATTGCCCAGTTGCTCGGCGCGTCGGGCGCTAGGGTGATCGGAACGGCAACCACCGCAACCGGTGCAAACGCCATCAGTGACACGCTCGGAGCAACGGGTCGTGGCGCGGTTCTCGACGTAGCGGATTCGGCATCCGTGGAGGCGCTGCTGACGGACCTCGAGGCGCGCGGTGAGCAGCCAGATATCCTCATCAACAACGCCGGCGTGACGCGAGACAACCTACTCGTGCGGATGAAGCCGGAGGAGTGGGATCAGGTTTTGCTGACGGACCTCACCTCGGTGTTTCGATTGAGTCGCGCCTGCATGCGACACATGATGAAGCAACGCTACGGCCGTATCGTCAGCATCACTTCGGTAGTCGGTTCGATGGGTAACGCCGGTCAGACCAACTATGCCGCGGCCAAAGCGGGGGTTATCGGCTTCACGAAGTCATTGGCGCGTGAGGTCGCGAGCCGCGGCATCACGGTGAATGCGGTTGCGCCCGGTTTTATCGATACGGACATGACGCGGGTTCTACCGGAGGATCAGCGGCAGGCGCTCGCGACAGGGATTCCACTTGCGCGTCTGGGTGACCCACAAGATATCGCCATGGCGGTGCTCTATCTCGTCGCTCCATCGGGCGCCTACGTGACCGGGCAGACCCTGCATGTGAACGGCGGCATGTATATGCCTTGAATGGGCGATTTTCCCATATATTTCAACCACTTTGATGCCTTCGGGTGATTTTGAACCCCCCTTGGCCTACAATAGTCAGCGTCGTTGGTCCGCTTCGGGCCTGCGGCCACTACAGGTCGTTTAGAGGACCCATCACAGATGAGCACTGTCGAAGATCAAGTCAAAGCCATTGTCGCCGAGCAGTTGGGCGTGAAGCTGGAACAAGTGACCCCCAATGCCTCGTTCGTCGACGATCTCGGCGCCGATTCGCTCGATACCGTGGAACTGGTGATGGCGTTGGAAGAAGAGTTCGAGACTGAAATCCCGGACGAAGACGCCGAGAAGATCACGACGGTGCAGCAGGCCATCGATTACGTCACGGCCCGCCGCAAGGCCTGAGGCCTAAGGTCCGTTACCGGGGCCGGCGCAAGCCGGCCTTTGGCTTTTAGGGAAGTCATGAGCAAACGTCGCGTCGTTGTGACGGGGCTGGGCATCGTCTCTCCCGTCGGTAGCACCATCGACTCCGCTTGGAGCGCGATCTTGCGCGGTGAGAGCGGCATCGGTTTGATCAGCCGCTTCGACACCAGCCAGTATGCGACGCGCATTGGTGGCGCCGTTCGCGACTTCGACGTCGCTCAATATATTCCGCCGAAAGAAGCGCGCCGGATGGATGAGTTCATCCACTACGGCGTGGCGGCGGGTATCCAAGCGGTTACCGACTCCGGCATCGATTTCGCCGTTCTCGATCAAGAACGTTGCGGCGTCATCACGGGTGCCGGAATAGGCGGTCTCTCGACCATCGAGTCCGAGTACGACACGCTGCTAGCGAGCGGCAGCCCTCGCAAGATTTCGCCGTTCTTCATTCCGTCCTCGATCATCAACATGATTTCCGGGCATCTGTCGATTCGCTACGGCTTGCGCGGCCCGAATCTCGGTGTCGTCACGGCGTGTACCACCTCGACTCACGCGATCGGTCTTGGTCTGCGTACCATCCAGTACGGTGATGCCGACGTGATCCTCGCCGGTGGTGGTGAGATGTCCACGACGAAGTTGGGTATTGCGGGCTTCTCGCAGGCCAAGGCGCTATCGCAGCGTAACGACGACCCGCAGGGTGCGTCGCGTCCCTGGGATCGTGAGCGCGACGGATTCGTGGCGGCCGATGGCGGCGGTGCCTTGGTGCTTGAGGAGCTCGAGCACGCACGTCGTCGCGGCGCCAAGATTTATGCTGAGCTGATCGGTTTCGGTATGAGTGGTGACGCGTATCACATCACCGCGCCGCCAGAAGATGGGGCTGGGGCAGGGCTTGCGATGCGCAATGCCCTGCGCGATGCGGCCATCGATGCCTCGGCCGTTCGCTATCTCAACGCTCACGCGACCTCGACCAATCTTGGCGATCGTGCTGAGACGGTGGCTATCAAGAGGGCCTTCGGTGATCACGCCGCCAAGCTGGCCGTGAGCTCGACCAAGTCGATGACCGGGCACCTCTTGGGTGCGGCGGGTGTCGTTGAAGCGATCTTCTCGGTGCTCGCCGTGCGCGATCAAGTCGCACCGCCAACGATCAATTTGCACGAGCCCGATGCAGAGTGTGATCTCGACTACGTTCCGAACACCGCGCGGCAAATGCTGATCGACGTTGCCATGTCGAATTCCTTCGGCTTCGGCGGCACCAACGGCACCCTGATCTTCAGTCGCTTTCGCGGCTGATGCGCCGTCTCCTCGTCGCGGTCCTGCTGAGTCTTGCGCTCGTAGCGGGCGCGGGCTGGCTGTGGTTGGGTGCTCTTCTGGATCGTGGTGGCACTCATACCGAGGTGATCGAACTGCGTGTCGTCAGGGGCGACAGTCTGCGAGGCAGCCTGCAACGATTGGCGGACGCAGGTGCTCTGCAACAGCCCCGGCTGGTCGAACGCTGGGTCCGCTGGCAGTACCCCAAGTTCATTTTGAAAACGGGGCGCTACGCCATTCCGTCCGGAGCGACGCCTCGGCAGATCGTGGCGCAGTTAAGCGAAGGCAAGGTCATTCTCGAATCTTTGACGGTGATCGAGGGAACTCGCTTTGTGGATTTTCGTCGCGCACTCGAGGCTCATCCCGAGATCAAGGTGACACTGCGGGGTTTGAGTGATGCCGAGGTCATGCGCGAGCTCGGGCTGGCAGGGCACCCCGAGGGCCGCTTTTTTCCCGACACCTATCGTTTCGCGGCAGGCACGTCTGACCGTGAGTTGTTGCAGCTAGCGCATCGCCGCATGAACGATTTGCTGATGCGTCTGTGGGCGGATCGCGCGCAAGATTTACCCATCGAGACCCCCGAGCAAGCGTTGGTGCTTGCGTCGATTATCGAGAAGGAATCCGGTCTCGCCTCGGAACGACCGCGCGTGGCGGGAGTGTTCGTGTCGCGACTGCAACTCGGCATGCGCCTGCAATCGGATCCGACCGTGATTTACGGCATTGGCGATCAGTACGACGGCAACATCCGTCGCATTCACCTGACGACCGATACTCCGTACAACACTTACACCCGCCGCGGCCTACCGCCGACGGCTATCGCCTTGCCGAGTGAGTCGGCGCTTCGCTCTGCGTTGCAGCCGCGAATCACGGGTGATCTTTTCTTCGTCGCCACCGGTGATGCGGACGGATCGCATCGTTTTTCGAAGACCTACGCGGAGCATCGTATTGCCGTTCGAGCCATGCTCGAGCGGCAGGCTCGTGAGCGCGGTCGTCCATGAAAGGCGGATTCGTCACCTTGGAAGGCATCGAGGGAGCCGGTAAGACGACGGTCGCTGCAGCGTTGATTGCGCTCCTAGAGCAGCGCGGTTATGCCGTACAGGCAACGCGCGAGCCCGGCGGAACACCGCTCGCGGAGCAACTTCGCGGTATTTTGCTATCGCGCGGATCCGAGACGATTTCGCCGGTTGCCGAGACGTTGCTGATGTTTGCCGCGCGGTCCGTTCACATCGAAAACCGGATTCGACCCGCCTTGGCGCGAGGTGAGTGGATCATCTGCGATCGCTACACCGATGCCACCCGTGCCTACCAAGGTGCGGGGCGTTCGGTCGATGCGGGGTGGATCGAACAGCTAGCGAAAGAAGTACACGCCGGCGTCGAACCCGATCTGACGTTGCTACTCGATCTGCCGGTCGTGGTGGGGCTGGAGCGTGCCCGACAGCGCCGTGTAGCGCGTGGTGAGATGGTGATGGATCGCTTCGAAAGTCAGGCTATCGAGTTCTTCGAGCGAGTTCGTCGCGCTTATCTGCAGTTGGCTGCCGCTGCGCCGCAGCGATTTGTCGTGATCGACGCCACGCAGCCACTCGAGGCGGTGATTAACGTGGCGCAGGCGGCACTCAGCGATACGCTAACCCGTCGCGGCGAGGTTTGAGCTGATGTTGTCGCTGACGACGCAGATTCCTTGGCTAGTCGCCGCACAGACGCAATTGCGAGATGCGATCACCCAAGATCGTCTCTCGCACGCGCTGTTGATCACTGGCTCACCAGGGCAGGGGGGAGAATGGTTAGCCTATTGGTTAGCGGCCAGTTTCTACTGCGAGCAGCTGCCCACGTTGCGCCCCTGTGGTGAATGTCGCCGCTGTCAACGCGTGATGGCCGACGAGCAGCCAGACTGTCTCGTGCTGCGCCCCATCGAGGACTCCAAAGAAATCCGTGTGGATCAGGTTCGCGAGTTGACTGCGGAGCTCGCTCTGACGGCGCATGGAGCCGGACGAAAAGTCGCCATTATTTCGCCCGCCGAGAAGCTCAATCGTGCTGCTGCGACTGCCTTGCTCAAGACACTCGAAGAGCCGACGCAGGGCGCCGTGTTGATCCTCGTCAGTGGAGAGGCTAATCGTCTGCCGCCGACTGTACAGAGTCGTTGCACCCGCATTCGTATCGCGCCGCCTGCAGAAGGCGTGTTGGTGCAGTGGTTGCAAAGCCAGCGTGGCGGCGCAACCGATTGGGAGCGGGTGCTGGCCGTGATCGGTGCCAATCCGCTCGCGGCGCTCGAGGTGGACTCGGCTGCGATCGTGGCGTTGTATGACGAAACCGTCAGAGCGCTCGAGCGCGCGCGCGGTGGTACGCTCGATGCCATCGAGACCGCCGAGATCTGGGGCAAGGACGATTACGGCTTGCGTATCGCTTGTATGGAGCACTGGCTGCTGCAACAGCTACGCCAGTGTGTCGCTACGGGTAAGTCGGACCTCGCCAACCGACTGCTGGAGCTGCAAGAGCCGCTGCGCGAGGCTCGTCAGTGGATCGACTCGCCGATCAACAAGCCGCTCGCGCTCGAGCGACTGCTATGGCGTCTCAACGCGGCAGGCGCAGGCGCTCCCAACCGGGGTCGGGCGTAAAGCGCGAGCCGTAACGGGCTGCCAAATCCTGCAAGCGTCGCACGCACTCATCGACACCGCGTTCGCGGGCCGCTCGCAGCGGGCCGCCACGGAAGGGCGCATAGCCAGAGCCGAAGATCATGCCAGCATCGATCCACTCTTCACGATCGACGAGTGTTTCACGCAGACAGGCGACGCACTCGTTGGCCAGAATCAGCATCAAGCGATCTTGTAGATCGGCGGGTGCATCACCCTCAACTTGCGCTCGCTGCGGCTTGCCCGCGGCCCAACGATAGAGGCCCTCGCCAGACTTCTTGCCGAGCTTGCCGGCTGTGACCAGTTCCTGCAGCGGCGCCAGATCGGGTGTCGTTTTGCCGAGCGCATTGGAGACGATGGTGCCGACGTGTAAGCACACGTCGAGCCCCACCATGTCGGACAGTTCAACCGGACCTACGGGCATGCCGAAATCCATTGCAGCGCGATCGATGATCTCCTTCGAGATCCCCTCCTGCGCCGCGTGCATGGCCTCGAACATATAAGGGACCAAGACGCGATTCACCAAAAATCCCGGTGAACTGCGACAAGGCAACGGCAACTTGTCGATGCGTCGCGCTAAATTGATGGCGCGATTCATCGTGATCTCGTCCGTCGAGGCACCCCGAACGATCTCGACGAGCGGCATCAACGCCACTGGATTGAAAAAATGCAGACCCACGAGTCGCTCGGGCCGTTGCAAGGCGGAACTTAATTCCTCGAGCTTGATCGAGGAGGTGTTGGTCGCGAGGATCGCATCTTCTTTCAGCCGTGTCTCGAGCGCGGTAAAGACGCCGCGCTTGACGTCGGCTCGCTCGACGATCGCTTCGATCACGACATCGGCCTCGCCCACGGTGGATCCGTCAACATCAGCTCGCAGGCGCGCGATGGCCGCATCGCGTCGTGCCGGATCTTTGATGCGCTCAGCCATCTTGGCATGTTGCTGCAAGATCGCGGCCTCGACGATGGCGGCATCACGATCTTGCAATGTCACATTCAGGCCACGTGTCGCGCAGAGCGCGGCGATGTCGGCGCCCATGACGCCCGCGCCAATGACATGGACGTGCTCGGCGGCCTTTAGTGTCTTATCACCTTGGGCTTTCAGCGCATCCTGCAAAAGGAATACCCGAACGAGATTTCTCGCGGTGGGCGTAAGAAACAATTGGGCGATCGAGTCTGCTTCGGCTTCGTAGGCCACCGCACCCTGCGCGCCGTGCTTGAACCACAATTCGATGAGCGCATAAGGGGCAGGGTAGTGCTCCTGACGCGCTTTTTTGCGTACCTGGGCGAGCAAGCGTGGTTTAACAAAGGGGCGAATCGGCGCCCACGACAAGGCGCGCTGCAGCAGTGGCGGCCGGTGGGTAGCACGCGGCGTCAAGACGAAGTCACGCGCCAGTGTCTTCAGTGCCTCGGGGTCGCGTGCGAGCGCATCGATCAAGCCGATCCTACGTGCCTTGTCTGCCCGTACGTTGCGCCCTGTCAGCATCAAATCGAGCGCCGTCGCTGCGCCAAGCAAACGGACGGCGCGAACGGTGCCACCAAACCCCGGATGAATACCGAGCATGACCTCCGGCAAGCCGAGCGTCAGTCGGCCATCATCGAGCGCAACACGATAGCGACAAGCGAGCGCCAATTCGAGTCCGCCGCCCAAGGCGAAGCCCTCGATCATCGCGACCGTCGGACACGGCAGTGCTTCTAGACGATCGAGTACCGATTGACCGGCGCGTACGAGACGACGCGCTTCATCAACGCTACTCAAGGTGGTGAATTCTTTGATATCAGCGCCGGCGATGAAGCCGGAGGCTTTAGCCGAGCCGATGACGAGGCCGCGTGGGACGGCGAGGGCAATATCGCGCAAGATCGCGTCGAGCTCTTCGAGCACGACTTTCGACAGCGCATTCGCAGAGCGTCCCGGGCGATCGAGCATCAGCCAGACGATGCCGTTGTTGTCTTGGGTTCGAGTCCAGCAAGTTGAAGTCACGAGATGGCCTCACGTTTAATTCGAAAGTCGCACACGATGGGACGATGATCCGAGAGCCGGACATCGGGTATTCGAAAATCGAGGATGTCAATTTCGCGAGACACGAGCACGAAGTCGAGCTCGAACTGCGGATAGCGCGAAGGAAACGACGCGAGTCCGCCGACGTTCGCACTGCGCAGACCCGTTGCACTCATGAAGAGATAAAGCTCATTAGTCCCGGAAAAGGTGTTGAAGTCACCGGCGACGACGACGGGTTTTTGCGCCTTCAAAATCAGGTCGTGCAGATGACGTAGCTGCTCCTGACGGTGCCGATATCGCAACGACAAGTGAACGAGAAAGATGCAAACGTCATCGAGTTCCATCTCGATGATGAGGCGCTTGATGCCGGTTGGAAAGTAATGAAAGCGCTCACCGGTGACCCGGGGTGCCGCCAAGATCGCGTTGCCTTGCTTGCGCACGATCGGTAACTGGTGGTTGATCGAGGCCGAGCCATATTTGCATTCGTAGGCCGTGTAATGACCCAAACGATCCGCAATGTACTCGGCTTGGTTCACGAGTCCGCTGCGCACCGAACCGGAATCAACCTCGATAAGCCCGACGATGTCGGGATCCTCGCGGCGTACGAATTGCGTGATGTCATCGAGGACGCGCCGGCTGCTGCGTAGGTAACCCGCACCCGGCAGCGGCAGATGAAAAGCCGGACCAGTACCGGTCGCATAACGGATGTTGTAGACGAGTAAACGCAAGGGGGATTCAGCGGTCGACACAGCGCGCAGTTTACGCCAAGGAATGCGACACTCCGGTCTCCGGTAAGCCCATTCAAGTGTTCGTATAATGTATATTATGTTAAATACAATATGATCCTGCTGCTATCAGCAATGCCCGAGGAAATCGCCGCCCTGCGCGCCGGCCTGACGTCTTCCGAACTGCAGTTCGGCGCGGGCCGCGAGTTCGCGTTGGGCGCCATCGATGCTCAGCCGGTGGTACTGGCCTTCTCGCGCTGGGGTAAGGTCGCAGCGGCTGCTACAGCAGCGCATGCGCTTTCTCGATATCCTATACAAGCAGTTGTTTTCACTGGTATCGCGGGCGCGTTAAAGCAGGATCTTAAGATCGGCGACTTGGTCCTCGCCGATCGCCTCTTTCAGCATGATCTCGACGCTCGTCCTTTTTTCGCGCCGACGGAGGTGCCGTTACTCGGTCTTTCTGCGCTGCCGGCGTGTGCGACCCTCGCTGGGCGCCTCGAGGCAGCCTACGAGCGCTGGGCAGAAGCCGAACAGCAGGCGGGTCGTGCGGCTCCCACGTTACACCGTGGCGCCATCGCTACGGGCGATCAGGTCATCGGTGATGAGGTGGCACGGGAGCGCGTTCAGCGGGTCACACCGGAGGCGCTCTGCGTCGAGATGGAGGGCGCGGCCGTGGCGCAGGTGTGTCACGAGTTTGGCCTGCCCTACGCCTGTCTGCGCATGATCTCCGACCATGCCGATGAGCGTTTGACTCCGGAACAGGTGTATTCCCTGGCGCGCCGGAGCGGCGAGACGACGCTCGGTATTCTGCGGCACTTATCTAAACCGTAGTACCCGCGACCGCCCAGCCCAAGACCCACACTAGGCCGACTACCGGCACTTTGATCGCGGTGCCACGGACTCGAGTCGTCGCCTCGACATCGTCGCTGGGCCAATCGTTTGCCACGCCAAAAACACTGCGCAAAGTCGCAAGCGGTAAGACCAGTGCACCCCAGTGGATCGTCTGCGTGGCAACGAGCGCGGTAATCGCACCGACAGCGATGATGTGCATCGCCACGAACATGGCCGCTGGCCTCGTGACTCTACCCGGCGCAAGTGCGGCAACGGTGGCCGAGCTCCACGCCAGCAGCGCGACGATGAGTGGATAGAAACTCATGGCTCACAGCAGGTACGGAACGATCCATAAGCACACGGCGGCAATGGTGATCGCCCCTGCAAGATCGATCAACAGGCCGGCTTTTAGCATGGCCGTAATCGGTATGCGGCCCGTCGAATACACGAGCGCGTTGGATGATGTTGCAGCAGGATTCGCAAAGCCGAGATTCGCGGCCATGGCCGCGGCCAGCGCCGCTAGCACCGGGTCATAGCCTGCACCGAGCGCGAGGCTCGCCGCGATCGGCATGAAGATGGTCGCAGTAGCCACGTTGCTGGCTGCCTCCGTGATGAGCGCGCAGAGCAAGGCGATGGCGAGCAGCATGGGTAGCAACGGCAAATCGCTCACGACGCCGAGCGCCTGCGCGAGCCACGCCGATAGACCTGATTTCACGACCGCATCGGCGAGCGCCAGGCCGCCACCCAACAGCAAGATGAGATACCACGGGGCGCGCTTCGCGTCGTCCCACTCGAGCAGCGTTCGTGGTCGGCCAGGACCTGACGCGCCTGACGGTAATAGCGCGAGTAACAACGCTCCTGCGATCGCAATACCGGCATCGGTAATACCCGTCACGTGTCGTTCGACGAACGGCTGAAATACCCATGCCAGCGCGACAAGGCTCACGACCGCCACCACCCTCTTCTCGGGCGCGCCCATCGTCCCCATGACGCCGATCGCGGCGCGAATGGACTCGCGTGTTCCGCCATCGAACTGGAACGGCAAGGTGACGCGACAGAGAACCCACCAGGTAATGGGTAGCATCACCAACATGAAAGGAACGCCGTAGCTCATCCACTGAGCGAAAGAAATCGAGGTATCGAAACTGCGCTCGAGAATGCCGACGGCGATCGAATTCACGGGTGTTCCAATCGGCGTGGCGAACCCGCCGATATTGGAGGCCAACGAAATGCCGAGAATCATGGCAGCGGCGAAGTTGCGCCGAGGAGCATCCGTGTCGGGAGAATCGAGGTTAGGCACGATGGCGCTGATGGCCGCGAGTGCGATCGGCAGCATCATGACGGTGGTGGCCGAATTATTGACCCACATCGACACGACAGCCGTGACCGCCATCACGGCGAACAGTAAAGAGCGTGGCTCTGGGTTCGCATGCGAAACCACAAACAACGCTACACGTCGATGGAGGTTCCATTTCTCGAATGCCGCGCCGATCAGGGTGCCACCGAGAATCAGAAACAGCACCGGTGACATGTACTGCCCAGCAACGGCGTCGGCCTTCGACACCCCGAGTAGCGGCAATAACAAGAACGGCAGGCTACCAGTTAGCGTTACGGGCACCGCTTCGGTGAACCACCAGCAACCGATCAGCACCGTTAGAGCGGCGACGCGCCAGCCCTCGAGCGACAGACCGTCAGGCGCAGGCAATACCAGCATCAAAGAAAAGAGGCCTGCGCCTAGCCACAAGCCGACGCGCTGCAGACTCATGTGAACTCCCAGCCGTCGCTCACGAGGGGTAGTCGGCGCGGTCGGTGACCGGTCGCAGCATGAATGGCGCCCGCGAGCGCTGGCGCGACACCCGGTACGCTCGCCTCGCCCGCGCCGCCGGGCGGATGCGCCGTGCGCAGCAGATCGACCATGATGAGCGGCGTCTGGGCCATACGCAGCACCGGTGCCGAGTCGAAATTTGTCGATACGGCCGCCCCTTGCGCGAAGCGGATGTCGCCATCGATGGCGGCCGAGAGGCCAAAGACGATGCCACCGGAGATCTGCGCATCGACCGTGCCCGGATCGATCATCAAGCCGCAATCGAATACGGCCGTGATCTTCTCGATTTGCACGCGACGCCCCGTGACTCGCACCTCGACGACTTCGGCGCAGTACGAGCCGTAGGCGATGCTCAATGAAATCCCACGGCCACGCCCTTTCGGTAGCGATTTGTCCCACTGCACCAATTCCGCTGCGCGATCGAGGATCGCGAGTGCCCGCGGATCATGTGCGCACAACTCGCGCCGTAATGCCCAGGGATCACGCCCAGTGAAAGTCGCGATATCGTCGATCGTGCTCTCGGCAAAGAATCCGTTTTGAGATTGAGCGACCGAGCGCCAGGTGCCGATCGGTACCGGTGCTTTGGTTTCTACGTAATCGGCGAGTCGAGCGGGCACTCGGTAAAAGTCGTTGATCAATAGCCCGGTGGCGAAGGGGTCGGCTACGCCCGGCGGCAAGTTGCGTTTTTGGAATGTGAAAATGCTCGGGCCGGTAACGCGGCTGTGCAGTGCTAGGAGGCGACCGTCGTCGCTCACGCCCGCTCGCGAGCGGGCCACGTGAGCCGGCCTGAATCGATCGTGCAGAAAGTCTTGCTCGCGCGTCCAAGTGAGCTTGACGGGCGTACCGGGTCGCTTGCGCGCCAACTCGCGCGCAATGGTGACGGTCTGACGCACGAAATCCGTTTCCCATTTTCGACCGAAGCCGCCACCGAGGAACGTGACATGCAGAGTGCATCGCTCGCGCGGCAAACCGGTGATCGCCGCGATCGCATCGCGACACCGATCGGGTTGTTGCGTGGGCGCCCAGACTTCGGCTCGATCGGCATGGACGACGGCCGTCGCACACAATGGCTCGAGCGCCGCATGGGCGAGAAATGGCACTTCGTAAATCCACTCGGCCTGCCGTGGCGCACTCGATAGCGCTGCCAACGTCGCATCACGATCGTACGCCGGTCCGCTCAGTGCGCGTCCGAGTCGCGCCTCGTTATCGGCATCGAGAGCGGTACGCATGGCTTTACGCAGTGCCTCACTCTCGAAGCCTTCGGCAGGCGCCTCGTCGAACTCGACCGAGATTTCTTTGGCCACCTGCCAAGCGAGCCAGGTCGAACTGGCCACAATGGCTATGCCCTCATCGACCTCGAATGCGTCGACGACGCCTGACCGAGCGAGAGCGGCTTCGCGATCGAAAGTTTTGATTCGCGAGGCCACCACCGGTGAGCGACGTAAAGCCGCATACAACATCCCGGGCAACTGCACATCGATACCGTAAACCGCTTGTCCCGTGACCTTCGGCGGGGTGTCCTTGCGCGGCGTCGTCCGTCCGACCAATCGATAATCTGCCGGTGATTTCAATGCCGGGTTCTGGGGCACTGGCAGGACGGCCGCTGGTACCGCCAGTGCGCCAAAGCCGAGCTGTCGACCCGAGGCACGGTGGCGCACGGCCGAGCGCTCGGCATGACATTCACTGGCCGCGACCTGCCATCGATCTGCGGCAGCCTGTACGAGCATCTCCCGGGCACTCGCCCCCATCCGTCGCATGACATCACGGTAGATCACCACTGACTCACTGGCGGCCGTGCGATGCCGTCGGGTTATCGGGTTGATCAGCGCATCATCGGCCGTTGGCAAGGCGATCTCGACATCCGCCCAGTCTGCTTCGAGTTCTTCGGCGAGAATTTTCGCGAGCGCGTCGTGGATGCCCTGGCCCATTTCCGACTGCGGGCTCGTGATACGGATGCGACCCGTAGGCGTGATTTCGAGATAAGCACTAAAGCGCGCGGTTGAGTCGGTCATGAGCGCCGCGGCTGGCGCACTACGCAGCAACAGCCCGCCGCTCACAGCGATAGCTGCTTGCAATAATAGGCGTCTTTGCGGGTCTTGCAGGGTCAAGCAGCGCGTATCCAAGCTTCTGCCGAGGCACGATCCGTGACGTCGGCATAGCGCCGACCCACATCGCGCAGCGTGTCGTTATGCGGCCCCTCTTCTGCGTCGCCACAACAGTCGGCGAGCACCTGCACCCGAAAACCGTAGGAAAAGGCATCCACGATGGTAGCGCGCACGCAGCCGCTCGTCGTACAGCCGGTCACCAATACCGTATCGATGTTTTCTTTGACTAGAAAGGTGATCAGCGGCGTCTGGAAGAACATCGACGGCGCGTTTTTGCAGTACGTGAAGTCTGAGGGATCGTGAATCTTGGGGTCCATGGCCGTGCATTCGTGACCATAGAAAAACTCTTTACGAACGGCGGCGACCTTCCAGAGAGGCATGTCTTTGCTGCTGCAGTACGCGGTGTAACAGGCGGCAACCGGCAGACCGTGTTCTCTTGCGACCTTTAAAAAATTCGCGGTGTTGTCGCGAGCCTGATGCAGTCGATCCAGACCGCCGAGTTCGAAGCGCGGATCCGTAAAGGCTAACTGCCAATCCACCACCAGCACGGCCGCCCTCTTACCGTAGCCGATGTGGCCGCTGGTGTAACCCACTCCGACGTACTTGTCCGTCATGCTCTCCCCCGCTCGACGTTCGCTAGAGCCTTC
>ENA-UPTJ01000664-UPTJ01000664.1-marine-metagenome-genome-assembly--contig:-NODE-664-length-20933-cov-4.951911_pt1 | contig 20933 bp, 21 predicted proteins | sample MGYA00238168_ERZ767080 | MGnify/ENA primary metagenome ERZ767080 (study PRJEB28935, sample SAMN06266237) | marine metagenome | isolation source: Columbia River Estuary | place: USA:Columbia River Estuary... | reverse complement strand
AAGACGATCTACATCGCTGAAGGCTTTGCGACAGCCGCGACGATTCACCAGACCGCCGGCCAGCCGGTTTTTATCGCCTACAGCGCCTCGAATCTTGTTCCAGTGTGCGGAATGCTTCGGCAGCAGTTCGGCGCGACTCAGGCGCTTGTGATCGTGGCAGACAATGACGCCAGCCACACGGGCCAGAAGTACGCCGATCAGGCCAGCGCGAAGTACGGCGCGCGCGTGGTTGTCCCTCCAATTGAGGGAATGGATGCAAATGATTATATGCAAGCCGGCCACAATTTGGCCGCGCTTCTGACGCCACAGCGCGAGGATGGCTGGTTGATTCCAGCCGATGATTTCTCAGCACAGCCCGCGCCGATCTCGTGGCTGGTGAAGCATTGGATTCAGAAAGACGCGCTCATCATGGTGCATGGCCCTAGCGGTGGCGGAAAGACGTTCGTCGTGCTTGATTGGTGCCTCAGAATGGCAAGCGGCATGGCCGAATGGTGCGGTCAAAAGGTCAAGCCTGGGCGGATTGTGTACCTGGCCGGTGAAGGGCATCACGGATTACGCGGGCGAATTGCAGCGTGGAAGCACAGACACCAGGCCGGAAGTCTCTCGATGTGGCTATCTCGGGACGGGTGCGATCTCAACACCGCCGAAGGCTATTTGAAAGTGGTGGAGCAGGTAAGGGCGCTCGGATACAGCCCCGAGGTGATCGTCGTCGATACCCTTCACCGATTCCTCAGCGGCGACGAAAACAGCGCGCAGGATGCCAAAACAATGCTCGATGCGTGCAATCGGCTCATGTCCGAGTTCGGCTGCTCAGTGGTGCTAGTTCACCACACCGGCGTCAGCGACGAGGCGCAACACCGGGCACGCGGCAGCAGTGCATGGCGCGGGGCTTTGGACATTGAGATAAGCATTGTGCCGGCCACTGAATCCGCACCGATGCAGATCGTTCAGCGCAAGTCAAAGGATGCGGAACTGGCTCAGAATATATATGTTCAGCTTGAGCAGGTGGAAATTCCAGGATGGTTTGACGAGGACGGGCAGGCAGTTACTTCGGCAGTTATTGTGCAGGCAGATACTCCTGAAAAGCCAGCCGGAAAGAAGGACGACAAAACAGAAGCGCACATGAAGTTACTAATGGCCGCATGGTTTGAATCAGGTACAGAAACCCGCGATGAAAAACCATATATTAGTCGTTCGGCGCTCATGGAATATCTGGAACAAACCAAGGGCATGAGCCACGACACCGCAAAGCAGTACGTCAAACCGAGCGCAAAGGGTCGATTGATGTCCGATCTTTTGGATGCGCACATCGTCGAACCGTGCGAGCATGGATGGCAAGTGAGCGACTTGGCGCACTCAAGATCAATGCTCATGAGGGCAAATGAACGGTAAAGTTATCCACAGGTTATCCACATGGCACCATGAGGGTAACAGGGTAACAAGAGGGTAACAAGAGGGTAACAGTTACCGGGGGGCTAGGCGGCGATTTTAGGGTAACAAAGGTAACACACTCCCTTAGGAGTGTTACCCTGTTACCCTGTCGCAGCGGCGCGAGTTCGGTACCTTGAACGATGTGGGGTGAGTGATGAGTGAGTGATGAGGCAAAAAAGTTATCCACAGGCGCATGAGGCGCAAGGCCGAGCATCTGGCCAGCAAGATGCGATACACTTCGGAGAACACATGAGCGCAAACAATCATCAGGTCGGCGGCTCGCACTACACGGCCAAATCAGTCCAGCCTTGGGATTACATCGCTTCGAATAATCTCGGCTACTTTGAGGGTAATATCGTCAAATACGTTTCACGGTGGCGAGATAAGGGCGGGATTGAAGACCTACGCAAAGCCCGGCATTATTTGGACAAACTGATCGAGGTGGAAAATGGCGCGAAAGACTGAAGACGAAAAGGCCAAAGTCTGCGAGGCTATTATTGAAGCGGTGAGTAATGGAATTCCTCTCGCTCATGCTTGCAAAGATAACCAGCTCGGTTTGCATACTTGGTACGATTGGGTGGAGAAGAACGAAGCGCTGGCCGCAAGCATCGCGCGCGCGCGAAAGGCTGGCCACGATGTCATCGCCACCGACGCGCTGCGCATCATTGACGAGCCTCCGCCTGTCACGGCTCACGGCTCAAGCGATGCCGGCTTTGTGAGCTGGCAAAAAAACCGCGTATGGGCTCGGTTGCAGTTGCTGGCAAAGTGGGACCCGAAGCGGTACGGCGACAAGCTAGAGCTGTCAGGCGACCAGCAGAATCCGTTGGCAATCCAGACAATCGAACGAGTGATCGTCAAGAAGTGAAGCTACAAATACAAACCCCAGCCTGGGCCGAGCCATGGTTCAAGCCTGCGCGCTATAAAGGCGCATACGGCGGCCGTGGCTCTGGAAAGTCTCACTTTGTCGCTGAATACATAGTCGAGCGCTCGCTCATGGCTCGAACCGACATCGTGTGCATCCGTGAAATCCAAAAGAGCCTGAGCCAATCGGTCAAGAAGCTGATCGAGATGAAGATTGAGGATCTTGGTGTCGGGCATCACTTCGAGGTGCAGGAGGCCAGGATTAAGGCAAAGAACGGCGGGCAGATCATCTTCATGGGGATGCAGAATCACACTGCGGATTCGATCAAGTCGCTTGAGGGTTACAACGTGGCCTGGGTGGAAGAAGCACAAAGCCTGAGCGCACGCAGTTTGGAACTTCTGCGGCCAACAATCCGCAAAGACGATTCTGAAATCATCTTCACATGGAACCCTTCAAGCCCTACCGATCCGGTTGATGCTTTGCTGCGCGGAGACAATCCGCCACCTGATTCCGTGGTTCTCCAGGTCAATTGGTCAGACAATCCATGGTTTCCTGATGTGCTGCGGCAGGAGATGGAATATGACCGCAAGCGTGACGCTGGCAAGTGGGCGCACGTTTGGGAGGGCGCTTACCTGAGCAACACCGAAGCCCGCGTTTTCCGAAACTGGCGCGTTGAGGAGTTCGACACGCCAGCCGATGCGGTTCTACGCTTCGGTGCCGACTGGGGCTTTGCAGTTGACCCGACTGTCCTGGTGCGCTGTCACATCGTTGGGCGCACTCTCTACATAGATCACGAGGCCTACCGCATCGGCTGTGAGATCATGGACACGCCGAGCCTGTTCTTGACGGTGCCAGACTCCGAGCGCTGGCCCATCGTGGCCGACAGCTCACGGCCTGAGACTATCTCGCACATGCGGCGCAATGGATTTCCAAAGATCATGCCAGCCGTAAAAGGCCCGCGCTCAGTTGAGGAAGGTATAGAGTGGCTGAAGTCTTTCGATATCGTCGTGCATCCGAGGTGCCGACACACAATAGACGAGCTGACCGCGTACAGCTACAAGATTGACCCGCTCACATCGCAAGTGTTGCCGGTGCTGGAAGATAAAGACAACCACGTTATCGACGCACTGCGGTACGCTTGCGAAGGCGCTAGGCGGGCTCAGATCGGCATGGCCAAGCCGCAGATGGTTCATGCCGTGCCCACTGTCTCCGCTTGGAGATAATCGCTCCAATGTGGTATAAACTGCCCCGATACTTCGGGGCTTTTTTATGGCACGCAGCAAAGCGGAAAAGTGGGCAGCTATTCACAGCGAGGCAATGGCCGAATTCGACGCCATTCAATCGGCTTTGCGCGATGAGCGCATGCAATGCCTTCAAGACCGCCGGTTCTATAGCCTAAGCGGTGCGCAGTGGGAAGGCCAGCTAGGCGAGCAGTTCGAGAGCAAGCCCAGGTTCGAGGTGAATAAGATCCACCTGGCCGTTATTCGCATCATCAACGAATATCGCAACAACCGCATCACGGTTGACTTTGTGCCGAAAGATGGCGACTCAGAATATGACAAGCTGGCAGATACTTGCGACGGGCTTTATCGCGCCGATGAGCTGGATTCGAGCGCAAATGAAGCATACGACAACGCATTCGAGGAAGCCGTAGGCGGTGGCTTCGGTGCATGGCGCTTGCGTACAGTCTATGAAGACGAGGAAGACGAGGACGACGAGAAGCAGCGGATTCGCATTGAACCGATCTTCGACGCTGATTCGTGCGTTTTCTTTGATCTGAACGCCAAGCGCCAGGACAAGGCAGACTCAAAGCGGTGCTATGTGCTAACCGCGATGACCCGTGAAGCATACGCCGATGAATGGGGCGATGATCCTGCCAGCTGGCCCAAGGATGTGTTCCAGCATGAATTCGACTGGCTCACGCCTGATCTGGTCTATGTGGCCGAGTATTACAGGATCGAGGAGACAAGCGAAACCGTCCGCATCTACGAGAAGCTCGACGGTGAAGAAGAACGCTACACCGATGCCGAGCTAGAGGCCGACGAAAACGAGCTGCTTCTGGAACTGCAGGCCACCGGCGCGCGTGAGGTGCGTCAGAAGAAGGTCAAGCGCAAGCGCGTGCGCAAGTACATTCTGAGCGGAAATGCGGTTCTGGAAGACTGCGGGTACATCGCAGGAAAGCATATCCCAATCGTGCCGATGTACGGCAAGCGCTGGTTCATTGACGGCATTGAACGATGCATGGGCCATGTGCGCCTGGCCAAAGACGCGCAGCGCCTGAAGAACATGCAGCTCTCAAAGCTCGGTGAAATCTCCGCGCTTTCGACTGTAGAAAAGCCCATTTTCACGCCTGAGCAGATCGCAGGGCATCAGATGATGTGGGCCGAGGACAACATTAAGAATTTTCCGTATCTGCTTATAAATCCGGTGACGGATGCCATGGGACAGCAGGTAGTCGGCGGGCCAGCCGCTTACACCAAAGCCCCGAACCTACCGCCGGCAATGGCCGCTCTGTTGCAGATCACAGAGCAGGACATGCAAGACCTTCTCGGCAATCAGCAGGGCGCTGACAAGATGGTGTCGAATATCTCCGGCAAAGCGGTGGAGATGATCCAGCAGCGCCTGGATATGCAAACCTTCATCTACATGTCCAACATGGCCAAGGCCGTGAAACGTTCAGGTGAGATCTGGCTCAGCATGGCAAAAGACGTATTCGTAGAGCAAGGCCGCAAAATGAAATCAATGGCGGCTAGCGGTGCCATTGAATCGGTGGAACTCATGCGCCCGGTTCTGTCAAAGGATGGCGAGCTGGAATATGAGAACGATCTGAGCGAGGCTGAATTCGATATTGCCGTGGATGTTGGCCCGAGCAGTTCCAGCAAGCGCCAGGCTACGGTTCGCGCACTCACCGGCATGATGCAAGTCACACAAGACCCGGAAACTATGCGGGTTCTTTCTGCCATGGCCATGATGAACATGGAAGGCGAAGGCTTGAGCGATGTGCAGCAATACTTCCGCGGAAAACTCGTTCGCATGGGCGCTGTGAAGGCTACCGAACAAGAAGCCGAGCAAATGTCAGCCGAGATGCAAGGCCAGCAACCTGACCCGCAGGCCATGTATTTGATGAGCGCTGCCAAGGAAGCTGAAGCCAAAGCCATGAAAGCACAAGCGGATACTGTGCTAACTGTGGCAAAATCCGAACAAACCAGGGCACAGACAATCGAAACCCTAACGAATGTCGATGCCACGCAGCAAAAAGCCGCAATCGAAACTGCACAAGCAATCGGCGGCGCTTTGCAGCAGCAACAGAATATGGGCATTCCACCCGGCCTTTAATGGGGTGAGTTTATCAATGGGGAAACTATGTCAGAAACGGCAGAAAACGAGGTAATCGAGCAACCTGAAACCGAATCGCAAATCGAAGTGGAAACCGAAGCAGAAGGCCAAGCGCCTGACGCTGAAGAGACACCAGAAGCGAGCGCGGAAGATGAGTTGATCGTTACTATCGGTGAGGAAGCGCCACCTCAAGAGGAAGAAAAGCCAGCGCCAGAATGGGTACGCGAGCTGCGTAAATCGCACCGAGAGCTACAGAAGCGCAATCGGGAACTCGAAGCCAAGCTGACCCAAGATCAAGCGCCCAAAGCGCCTGAAATTGGCAAGAAGCCAACGCTAGAGGACTTCGACTATGACGCCGAGAAGTTCGAAAACAGTCTCGCCCAATGGTTTGAGCGCAAGCGACAAGCCGACGAGCAAGCTGCCAAGGTGCAGGCCGATATTGAGAAGCAACAGCAGGAGTGGCAAGCCAAGCTGCAAGGCTACGGCAAAGCCAAAGCTGAGCTGAAGGTGAAGGATTACGACGATGCCGAAGGTATCGTGCAGGAGTCTTTCAATACCACGCAGCAAGGCGTTATTCTGCAAGGTGCCGACAATCCGGCTTTGTTGGTTTATGCGCTCGGCAAGAACCCAAAGAAGGCAAAGGAACTTGCTTCAATCAGCGACCCCGTAAAATTCGCTTTTGCGATTGCAAAACTGGAGACTCAGTTGAAAGTAACCAACCGCAAGGCGGCATCTCCGCCAGAGAAAACGGTTCAGGGAACTGGACGTGTATCTGGAACGGTAGACTCAACCTTAGACCGACTTCGCGCCGAAGCCGAAAAGACGGGCAATTACTCAAAGGTAATGGCCTACAAACGGCAAAAGCGCACTGCCTAAACTAACTTTTTGGAGAACCAATCATGGCAAATGCATTTAGTAAAGAAGAACGCGTAGCGTTCGAAGACATCCTCGAAGGCTTTAATGACGCCCTCGTTCTTTCCCGCAATGTCGCTGTGTACAACACCGACAGCGCAATGATGGAGCGCACGAACAACGTCATTTGGCGTCCCCAGCCCTACGTGGCGCAATCGTTCGACGGTACTGACATGACCTCGAACTTCAAGGACTTCACGCAGCTCAGCGTCCCGGCTACGCTTGGCTTCAACAAGTCTGTGCCTTGGGTGCTGACCGCCACCGAACTGCGCGACACGCTGCAAGAAGGCCGTCTGGGTGACTCTGCCAAGCAAAAGCTGGCCAGTGACATCAACTTGGCCATCATGAACGTGGCCGCAAACCAGGGCACGCTCGTGGTCAAGCGCACCACCGCTGCTTCTGGCTTTGACGATGTGGCTCAGGCCGAGGCAATCATGAACGAGCAAGGCGTGCAAGGCTTTGATCGCTACATGGCTCTGTCAACCCGCGACTACAACGGCATGGCATCTAACCTGGCTGGGCGTCAAACCCTGCAAGGCAAGCCGCTGACCGCATACGAGAAGGCATACGTCGGCATGGTGGCGTCTTTCGACACCTACAAGCTCGACTACGCTAACCGCCTGACCGCTCGCGCTGGCTTGACTGTGACCGTGAACGGCGCAAACCAGTACTACACCCCGAAGGCAACTTCGACGGCTGGCTCTGGCGAAACCGCGAACGTTGACAACCGCTACCAAAACTTGACCATCGCAGTTGGTTCGGGCACGGTTAAGGTTGGCGATGCGTTCACGATTGCCGGCGTCAATGCTGTGCATCAGATCACCAAGGGCGATACCGGCCAGCTCAAGACCTTCCGTATCACGGCCATCGTGTCGGGTGCCGGCGGTTCTGGTGTTGTGCAAATCTCGCCCCCGATCATCTCCGGCGGTGGTACTACCGATGCTGAGCTCCAGTATAAGAACGTGACTGCAACGCCAGCCAACGGCGCGGCTATCACCTTCCTGAACACGGTTTCGGCTGAAGTGAACCCCTTCTGGCAGAAGGACGCGCTGGAAATCCTGCCGGGCCGCTATGCTGTGCCGTCGGATGCCGGTGCCGCTGTGATGCGCGCTACCACTGACCAGGGCTTTGAGCTTGTCATGCAAAAGCAGTATGACATCAACACCATGAAGACCAAGTATCGCCTGGATACCTTGTTCGGTGTGGTCAACAAGCAGCCGCAGATGAGCGGGATTATCCTGTTCAACCAGACCTAAGCTCTGGCACAAATGGAGAGGGGCTTCGGCCCCTCTTTTTTGTATCACCTGGAGATCAATATGCCGCTCAAAAAAGGCTACAGCCCAAAGACCGTATCTGCCAACATCAAGCGAGAAATGAAAGCCGGCAAGCCGCAAAAGCAGGCCGTGGCCATCGCTCTGGATGTTGCGCGCAAAGCCAAAAAAGCAGCTACACCGAAGGCCAAGAAATGAAGAACCCGACGATGCTTTATCGTCCCGGCAAGATGATCAAGACAGACACGGGTCTATTTGATTACGTCATTGTCTCGGAAGATGATATTCCGGCGCATATCAAGCTCGGCTGGAGTTTGACCGCTTCGGAGCCGAAAGAATCTGACGATGGCCAGCCAACACGGGCAGAATTGGAAGAAAAGGCCAAAGAGCTTGGAATCAAGTTTGACGGGCGCACTTCTGATGCTAAACTCGCGAGCAACATCAAGGCGGCGCTAAATGGCTTGGACAAAGCGTGACTTTATCACTCAGGCGTTTGAAGAAGCGGGCCTAGGGTCTTATGTCTTCGACTTGACGCCTGAGCAGCTGCAAACTGCGCTGCGCAAGCTCAATGCCATGATGGCCACATGGAATGCAAAAGGCATCCGGCTTGGTTTTCCGCTGCCATCATCGCCCAATGGCGATGACCTGGACGATGTGGCCACGGTGCCAGATCGAGCAAATGAGGCCATTGTGCTGAATCTTGCCATTCGCATTGCGCCTGGCTTTGGAAAGGCCATGATGCCTGACACCAAGATTGCAGCGCGTGAAGCATATAACGCCATGCTTGCGCACTACACCTACCCAATTGAAATGACCTTCACCGGCACGCTGCCAACTGGCGCAGGTAACAAGCCGATGAACATTGATAGGCCATTCTTTGATCAGCCGGTTTCTCCGCTGACTGTCGGGCCGGATTCGCCAATAGATTTTGAATGAGGCATACATGACCACCATCAATCAATTGTCGGCTGTTGATGCTGTCGTAAGCAGCGATCAAGTGCCGATCTACTCAAGCGCCAATGGCGATGCCCGCAAAGCCAGCATGAGCGTGATTAAGGACTACGTTCTTTCTGACGCAACCGTGGCCGATGACAAGGTGACGCAATACGCAGCGCCAGCGGCTACCGGCTTCACTGTGACGGTGAACAATTCCAGCGATAGCGTGTGGTTGATTCTCACTCCGCTGGCTGGTTATGCTGCTGGCACTATCACGCTGCCTGCTGTGGCTAACTGCGTTGATCGTCAAGAGGTGCTGGTCAACTCCACACAAGCAGTTACAACGCTGACCATCGGAGCCAATGGCGCAACGGTGATTGGCGCACCGACCACACTCGCCGCTAACGCGTTTTTCAGGCTGCGCTTTGATGATGTCCTGAACACATGGTATCGCGTAGGCTAACTCAACATTGAATAGGTGATTCAAAATGACTGACATTCTCAAATCAGAATACGACCTGCCGGAGCGCTTCGTCGATATGAATGACGGCACTGTTGCCCGCAAAGTGGCAACGTCTGTAGTCGGCACCAACGGCACCGAGGCAGGCGTTACGACCTACGGCTACTTGCGGGTGACGAACGAGCCCTCGAGCTGGTTCACTGAGCCGTTTGACTCGCTCGACACCACCAACCGCTGGACGACCAAGCTCGCCACCGGCACAGCTGCGGTGGCCAACGGCGTGCTGGCGATCAGCTCGAGCACCACGGCAGCGGCGTATGGTGGCTTGTCCACTCAGCCAACGTTCACACCCAACGGCCTGAACTTCGTAGCCCTTGGCTGCACGCTCATCATCCCAACATGGACGCAGGCAAATACCAAGCGATTCTGGGGGTGGGGATCAGTGCCCACGACGCCTACCACCGCCATCCCGGTGACAAACGGCTGTGGCTTTGAGATCGATGACGCTGGCAACTTCCTGGCCGTTACATACGAGACCAACGTTCGCACGCAAGCGATCAACATCAACGCAAAGAAAGTCGCAGACGGGTTCCCGTTCTATACCGCGATTGCCCGCCGTGCAGATCGCATTGACTACTACGTCAACGACACGCTGACGCCTGCCGCGACCATCATTATCCCGACGCTGGATGTCTCGACGCTGCCCGCCTACCTGATTGCAGTCAATGCTGCTTCTGCTCCAGCTGCTGCGGCTACGATGCAAGTCACGGCCTTCGGGATTGCAGACACCGGCCAGAATGCTCAGTCGATCAAAGACCCGACCAATCCGTTCTGGGCGGCTGCTGTCACCAAACCCTCCACGGCTGTGGCTGCTGCTCAGTCTGCCTTGGCCGTGGCAATCCACCCGTCAAGCAATTTGAACGGCCAGAGCGCCCATGATGCCGTTATTTCTGGCGCTCCGGTGCGACTCGCTGGACGCGCTTTGTCGGCTGCTTATGCCACGGTTGCAACCGGCGATACGGCTGATCTGATGACAACCCTTCAAGGTGTGCTGACCACACGGCCTTACACCATCCCCGAGCTTGAGTGGAGTTATGCTTCTGCGGCTGGCGGCGTGGTCAACACGACCGATGTGGTTCTAGGCGCTGCTGCTGGCGCTGGTTTGCGCCGCTACATCGTAAGCATGGGTCTTTCCAACAACAGCGCAACCGCAACGGAAGTAGTGCTGAAGGACGGCGCCACGGTGATCTGGCGCGGGCACTTGCCTGCCAATGCTCCGAACTTGCACATCGACTTCGGAACTCCACTCCGCACCACCGCCAATGCTGCGCTCAACTTCGCATGTATCACTACGGCGGCTGCTGTTTACGTCAACGCTCAGGGCTATATCGCACCATGACGAAAGACTCACGCCTTGCTCGGGCTGGCGTTGAAGGCTATAACAAGCCCAAACGCACGCCCAGCCATCCTACCAAGTCTCATGTGGTGGTGGCCAAGGTTGGCGACCAGATCAAGACGATTCGGTTTGGACAGCAAGGCGTGAGCGGTTCGCCAAAGAAAGAAGGCTCGGCACTCTGAGAACATTGCCAAGGGCAAGATGAGCGCGGCGTATTGGGCCAACAAGGCGAAATGGTGAAATGACTCAAATTGCAATTCTCAGCGGCATCTACACCGACCAAAACGCAGATGTGCGGGTTTCGTACCCTCGCAACATGATGCCTATTGCGACGCCAAACGGCGTGAGCAATGGCTATCTGCGCCCCGCTGATGGTATTGTGCAGTTCGGCTCTGGCCCCGGTATTGATCGAGGTGGCATCAACTGGAATGGCGTCTGCTATCGCGTTATGGGCACCAAGCTAGTCAGCATTGATTCGCTTGGCAACGCCACAACGCTAGGCGATGTTGGCGGAACTGGCTTGGTGACTTTCGACTACAGCTTTGACGTCTTGGCCATCGCAAGCGGTGGGCGTTTGTATTACTGGATACCAGTAACAACACCAGCCACGATTGATTGGAACCCGACCACTCCGATCCTGCGCCAAGTCACAGACCCAGACCTTGGCCTGGTGCTGGACGTTGTTTGGGTGGATGGTTTTTTCATGACAACAGATGGAACAAGTCTTGTCGTGACAGAACTGCTCGATCCCATGAGTGTCAACCAATTCAAATACGGCACCTCCGAGATTGACCCAGATCCAGTCGTGGCTCTGTTCAAGCTCCGCAACGAGATCTACGCCCTCAACCGCTACACAATCGAAATTTTCGACAACGTAGGCGGCTCTCTATTCCCATTCCAGCGCATCAATGGCGCACAGATTCAGCGAGGAGCGGTTGGCACTCATGCAGCGGCGCTTTTCATGGATAACCTGGCGTTTGTTGGCTCAGGCCGCAATGAATCAGTCGGCGTATACCTGGGCGCAAACAGCCAGTCTCAGCATATTTCTACAACCGAGATCGACCGCATCCTTTCAACCTACACGGAAGCGCAACTATCTGCGATCCTAGTCGAATCTCGCTTGCTGGATGGTCAATGGTTGCTATACATCCATCTGCCAGATCGCACGCTCGTTTACAACGGCACCGCTTCGCAGTCGATGCAATCGCAGGTATGGTTTGAGCTGGTTACGTCATTGACCGATTCAGGCCAATACCAAGCTCGCAACTTTGTCTATTGCTACGATCAATGGCTAGTCGGCAATCCTGCCAGCGCTGTGCATGGCCGGATTGTGGAAAACATCTCTAGCCACTGGGGCGCTGAAGTCGGCTGGGAATTCGGCACTCAGATGCTATACAACGAGGCCAAGGGCGCGATTTTCCATGAGCTTGAACTCGTAGCCCTTCCTGGCCGGGTTGCTTTGAATGATGCCCCGGTAGTGTGGACTAGCTACACGCTGGACGGCGAAACCTGGAGCCAAGATCGGCCCTGCGCTTTGGGCACCATTGGCAACCGTGGCAAGCGCATTCGCTGGCTGCAACAGGGCACGATGCGCCAATGGCGTGCGCAGCGCTTCACCGGCTTGAGTGACTGCCATTTGTCGGTTATGCGGCTTGAGGCTACGCTGGAGCCGCTGAATGTATAAATTCCGCAAGCTCACCCGCGATCAGTTGGCAAAGTTTCTGCCTGACCATGAATCAATCAAGGTCTTCGAGCAGATCACGGCCAACTCTGGAGAGCTTTTGCCTGACCAGATAGATCAGCTTGCACTTGATACCGGAATTGCGCAAGCTAACGCCACATCGGCACTGGATTCTCTGCAACGCATCGCGCAGGCTTTGGAATTACTGGCCACAGCGCCACCAGAAGCCCGCACAAGCGACGATGCGGCATTTCTGATGCCTCCGCTTCAACCTGAGAAACGAAAGCGCTACGGCACGTTTTACGACACCACAACGCAGGTTCCGGCTGCGATCAACACAGCCTATCCGATCACGTTCAATAGCACCGATCTGAGCTTTGGCGTTTACCGTGGCGCTACCACATCGCGCATCTACGTAGATGAGCCTGGGGTGTATGACTTTCAGTTCTCGGCGCAGTTGGACAACACAAGCGGCGGCAGCCACCTAATCTACATTTGGGCTAGAGTGAATGGCGTTGATGTGGCGAACTCAGCCAGCCAAGTCCGGCTGAAAGGGACTGATGGTGAGCTAGTGGCCGCTTGGAACTTTGTATTGCAAATGAAGGATGGGGACTATTTCGAGCTGGTCTACTCTGCAACAGATACATCGGTGCAAATCCTATCGCAGGCCGCAGTCGCCCCGGTTCCAGCCATTCCATCCGTCATCTTGACCGTGACAAACAATATCTCGTGAGGCAAACATGACCGTTACAGTCGTCAACATCATCCCGCGCAAGCAAGCAGAAAACGCGCAGACTTCGCAATACACGGCAGTGAACTGCAAGACCATCATTGACAAGTTCACAGTAACCAATACCTCGGCCAGCACGGTGCAATTTAGCGTCAATTTGGTGGCTTCGGCTGGGTCTGCCAGCGCCTCAAATCGTGTGCTGAGCCTCAAAAGCATCACTCCGAATGAAACCTACAACTGCCCAGAAGTGGTAGGGCAAACGCTGGAATCTGGCGGATTCATTTCTACCCTTGCCGGTGCGGCTTCCGCGCTTACAATCAGCGCATCCGGGCGTGAGGTTACTTGATGCAAGGCCAAGAACTATTTGATGCTGCTGGTGGCAAGATTGAGCACCATTTTGGTGGTGGCGTGTATGCCAAGGAAACCATTATTCCTGCTGGTGTCATTTTGCAACAGCACGCGCATACATATGACCATTTGAGCATCTTGGCCAGTGGGAAAGCAGCTGTGACCAATGGAGAAACGGTTACAGAATACACCGGTCCTGCTTGCATCACGATCAAAGCTGGAATTCCTCACGGCGTGCTGGCAGTGACAGATATCGTATGGTTTTGCGTTCATGCAACCAATGAAACCGATGCAGAGCATATCGACCATGCTCTGATTCAAGGAGAATAATCATGCCGTGGGCTGCAATTGCATCAGTTGGATTGAGTTTGATTAGCGCTGAACAAAAGCGCAAAGCAGCAAGCCAAGCATCAAGCGCGCAAGTCCAATCATCACAGATGGGGATTGATGAACAGCGCCGTCAGTTCGACGAACTGCGCCGTTTGCTTGAGCCATACACTCAAGCCGGTTTGCCAGCACTAAAGCAACAGCAAGCACTGCTAGGACTTGAAGGCCCAGAAGCGCAACAAGCGGCCATTTCAGCGATTGAGAATCAACCAGGCTTTCAATCGGTGATTCAGCAAGGCGAGAACGCCATGCTGCAAAACGCATCGGCTACCGGCGGGCTGCGCGGCGGCAACCTGCAAGGCGCAATGGCTCAGTTCAGGCCGCAGATGTTGGCGCAAGCCATCCAAGACCAATACAGCCGCCTCGGCGGCATGACTACGCTGGGGCAGCAAAGCGCGGCAGGCGTTGGATCTGCTGGCATGCAAACCGGGCGAGACATTGCCGGATTGCTTGGAAACATCGGAGCAGCTAGGGCTGGTGGTATCTTGGGGCAAGGCCGCGCCAAGCTGGAAATGATCAATGCGCTTGGTCAGGGCGCAGGTAGCGCATTTGGCGGCGGTTTCGATTTAAGCTCTTTTGGTTCCAGTAGCCCAGGCTTCACTAGTATGCTAATGGGCGGAGGGAGTTTCTAACATGCCAGCACCATACGATTACACCATTGGCGAAAACATTGCCAGCCCGCAGCAGTCTTTCCTGCAGGGCATCCAGATGGTTGATGCTCTGCGCAAGCGTGAGCAAGACCAAGCCGCGGCTATTGAGGCAAAGCGCAAGGAGGCAGAACTGCAAGCTTTGTATGCTGAAGCATTGAAGCCTGATGCAAAGCCTGAAGTGTTTCAGCGATTGAACTTTGCCATTGACCCGAAGGGGGCGGCACTGTCACGCATGCAGCAATTGAATGATGCTCAACAAGACGCCATGATTGGCAATATGGGCTCGGTTTTGGCTCCATTGCTGGGTGGAAAGCCAGAATTGGCTATTCAGAACGCCGATGAGCTGATTAAGGCCATGGAAAACTCGCCAAATCCTGATCCGAAATCATTGCAGGCTTTGAAGGCATCTCGCCAAGTATTCAGCCAATCACCAGAACTGGCTCAAGTTAGCTTGATCACTAGCATGATGGGGCTTGGTGAAAAGGGACGCAATGCTGTAAATAACATCTTCGAAGCGATGAAGAAGCCGGTGGAGCAGCGGAAAGCGGCTGCGGAGGCTGACATTGCAGAATCCAAAAAAGCATTTGTTGGTATTCCTGATGATGCACAAATGGCGCAATGGTGGACAAAAGCAACACAAGCACAAAAAGATGCGTATTTGAAAATACAACAGGTAAAAAAGCCTCCTACACCAGTCACTAACATTCAAATTGACAATTTGCTTGATAAAACGGGCATGGCAGAAGTTGCCAAATTGATGCCGGCTTATCAAGAAAAAATGATTTCTGCCGCGTCTCAACTTGACAAAATTCCAGAATACAAAGCCGCACTTTCAAATGCAATCACTGGCCCAGGTGCTGAAATTAGATTGACAGGTGCTCGTGTTGCAAATCTTTTGGGATTTACTGGTGACAAAGCATTGCAAGATACAGCAACACTTGTGCAAGGTTTGGCGCAACAAACATTAGATGCACGAGGGTCTTTGGCTGGCCAAGGGCAAATTACAGAAGGTGAGCAAAAACTCTTAATGCGCGCAAAATCAGGAGATATTACTATGTCTCCAAAAGAGTTGGAAACTTTGTTCAAGGTGAGCGAACGCGCAGCAAATGCACAATATGACCAAGGCAAAAAAATGCTTGAGGGAGCAAAAGCAAGAGGAAGCCAAACTGCTGATTTGCTTTTGTCAACCACTCCAATGCCTGCAAATCGTGTTCAAGACCCAAAAACTGGCAAAACATATACAAGACCAGCTCAAATGAACGATGCACAATGGAATGCATATAAACAATCTTTGGGGGCGCAATGAGTCCAGAAGAATGGCTGAAGCAACAACAGAAAGTCGCGCCAGTTCCTGCGGCAGTGGCATCTGCAACAAAAGCTACACTTTCGCCTGAAGAATGGTTGAAACAACAACCACAAGCTCAGGCACCTGCCGCGCCACAAACTCAGAATCTAGGCATTCTTGAGAGCATTGGTGAAATGATCACTGGCTCCAGGCGCGCAACGCCTGAGAGTCAAGCATTGCCAGAGTGGACTGGAATGCCAGAACTCAATCAAATGAGCGTGGCATCGTTCAAAACGGCTCTTGGGACTTTGCTTTCCAATCCACAAGAAACCGTCAACATTCTGAAAGCAAATTTTCCTGATGTTGGCGTGCGACAAGATGCTAAAGGGAATTTCATACTCAAGTCATCAGTAGATCAAAAGGAATACGTAATTCCTCCAGGGTTTGCTGTTGGTGACATTCCTCGCGCAATCGGCGGATTGGCCGCATTCACACCAGCTGGACGAGCTGCAACGATTCCAGGAGCTATTGGCGGCGCTGCTGCAACGCAAGCCGTGATTGAGGCAACGCAAGCTGGAACTGGCGGAGAATTCAATCCGGCAGAAGTGGCAGTTGCAGGAGCTTTAGGCCCAGCCGGTCAAATTATCCAACGCGCAGCCCCGGCTATTCAGCGCGGCGTCAGAGCGGTTACAGGAAGGGCTGCGGCTGCCCCAGCAGTGCCACAGCCGCAAGTCTCAATCGTTCGGCCACCGGCTGAAGAACTGGCGCAGCGTATGCAAGCGCAGGCTGCGCGTGCTGAGGCTGCTGGCACTGCGCAGCAAGCACCGATGGCGGCTGCTCCTACGGCTGGATCTGCGGCTCCGTTGGCTGCTACTGAAGCCATTGAACAAGTCGCAGAAGAAACGCCAACGATGTTGGCAAGAAAAGCAGCAGAAGGCGGCTTTGGAGCGAAAAAAGCCACGTCTATTTTGGCAGAGAAGGCTGAAATAGACCCAAAAGTTCTACAAGCAGCACAAAGGCTTGGCATTGATGAGTATTTGCAACCAGATCACTTGACAACTAGCCAAGCATATCGAGAACTTGCACAGGCTGCAAAATCAATTCCAGGAAGTCAAACAAGAGCTGCTGAAATTGAAGGCTTGAATCTTGTAGGAGAACGCGCTGATAGACTGATCGCTGAAATAGGTGGAACGACAGATTTAAGCAAATTGAATTCAGTTATTCGTGGGCAACTTGATACAACAGTCAATAATTTGTCGAAGCAAGCAGATTCAGCATATGATGCACTTCGTAAAAAAGTACCTTTGCAAACTCGTGGCGATGCTGCAAACGTGTTAGATTTTTTGTCAAAACGCGCAGATGATCTTGATGGTGCTGAAAATTTATCATCTCTTGAAAAGATGGTACGCAATAAATTGACGCCGAAACCTATTACAGACGAAGCTGGAAATGTAATCGGAACACGTCAACCAACTTATGCCTTGATTGATGATGTTCGTAGAGATGTAGGTGCAGCATCAAGACAATCAGGCCCATTTGCTGACGCTGATACTGGACTTGCAAAGAAACTTTACGAATTGATAGATACAGATCAATTTTCCATTGCTCAGGCCGTAGGACAAGGAGAAAGCTATCGGTTGGCCAAAAGTCTTGTGAATATGCGCAAAGGCTTTGAAGATGATATGGTCGCATTGTTTGGTAAACAACTTGACCAAAGCTTAGTTGGCAAGTTGGAGTCGGCAACAATGTCACTCTCAAAAGGAGATGCAGAAAAATTATCTAAAATTTTGACTGCAATACCAAAAGATAGCCGTCAGATGGTAGTCGCATCGGCATTGAATACAGCTTTTGGCAAGGCAACGCAAAATGGAAAGTTGAATTTCAATACTTACGCAAAATGGTATGAGGGCTTGCTGCAAAATAAACAAGCCTATGCTGCATTGATGACAAACTTGCCACAATCTGCACGAAAACAGCTTTCTGATCTGTACAGAGTTTCTAGTAATGCAAGCAAAGCAACAAGAGAACGCATTACAACTGGACGAATTCAGGCTGTGCAGCAAGAGTTGCAAGGAGCAGATAATTTGCTCGCCAACATCTATGGCGTTGCAAAACGCGCTGCTATTGGCTTGCCTATTGAGGCTGCAACAACGGCTGTTGGTTTGCCAGGTGCTGGCATTGCATCCGGTATTACGGCGGCTCTTACCAAAGGCAAACCAAATACGCTGAAAGCTGCTGATGAGTTACTTGCATCTCCTGAGTTTCAAAAATTGGTGATTGAATCATCAAATCCAAGTAACAAGGCTTTGCGTGCAACTGCAAAGTCTCGCTCATTCAAAAAATTTGCGGATGCAGTCAAAATACCTGTTGATCTTGATGCTCGCATCGCATGGCTACAAAACTCCATGCAAGCCACAGCGCAAGCCGCTGAACCGCAAGTGCAGCCCTAATCCCCCCAATCCATTGAACAGCAAGGCCTACCATGCTCCAAATTCAATCCCCATTTCAGCAGATCTTCGACACCGATGGCTCGCCGTTGGACAACGGTTACATCTACATCGGAACGGCCAATGCAAACCCTGAAGTGAGCCCAATCTCGCTTTGGTGGGATGATGCTGGCACCATCCCTGCCGCACAGCCTATCCGCACGCAAAACGGCTACATCGTGCGCAATGGCACGCCTGCGCGTTTGTATACGTCTTTGGATGACTTTTCGCTCACGGTCAAAAATCGGAATGGCGTGATTGTTTTGACTGTTCTTGATGCGACCGCAGATTCAAACCTGACGACTGCTTTGGCCGCATCTAGCGGTTCGTCATTGATTGGGTTTTTGCAGGCTGGAACTGGCGCAGTTGCAAGAACAGTGCAAAATAAATTACGTGATGTTGTAGGAGTTTTGGACTTTGGAGCAGATCCAACTGGAGTTATAAATAGTACAACTGCAATTTGGAACGCAATTATTTCTTTGCGCGCCAACCCTGTTTCAATTCTTGACACAATTGGCGGTAGCATAATTACTGCTTATTCATCTGGAACTGTAGAATTTCCACCAGGAATTTTTAAGATTTCACCAGATACCCTGAAGATTTATCAGGATGTTGGTTTAACGTTAAAGGGCGCTGGAAGTCGTCGCACAAACAACGCTGTGCGCGCATCAACGACTTTGCTGATCAGCGGAACTTCGTCTGGTTTTGGTTTGCAGGCATATCGTAGTGGTGGGCGCGGTTTAACAATTGAAGACATGGATGTTTGTTATGAAACGTCTTCATTTACTGGAAGTGTGTTAGATGTGGTTGACGCCCCAGGTGTCACTGCAAATCGAGCATTTTTTGGGACATATGGACTCACTGCTGGAACTCGTTTGCAAACTGCTGCCGGTTGCCTAAGAAGCACTTATGATGAGTTCATGCACTTTACAGATTGTGTTTTTGATGGTGCAGTGAAAGGATGGTGGTCAGACGATACGCGCACTGAACTAGGAAACACATTTGGCGGCTCGTTGACAAAGTTTGACTCGTGCGTATTCTATGATTTTAGTGAAAATCATGTATACCACGGAGGTAGTCGCACAAGATCAGGTGTAGAATTTTTGAATTGTGCATTTAATCCAATTTCCGTATCTCCTAGCAGCACTTGCTTAAATGTTGATAACGTAGACGGAATTACTGTCAAAACTTGTGGGTTTGCGGCATCTGTATCTTCTGCGCCTGCTGTGCAATGGTTGCGAATTACAAATAGTACAGGTTCTATACGTGATAATTTTATTGACGATTTAGCTCCGGTTGGACAAATTTCCGGGCAATTAGAAGTTTCAGGGAATCGCATTTATTCAACTAATGGGTTTACTGTTACTGGAGGCGTTATCTCTGGCAGGAGTAATGAATTCAGTCAAGGTACAAACGGCTGGACATTCTCGCCAACTTCAGCTTTGAGTTTTGATCTCGGGCCTGATTTATTTAAGTCAGGTGTTACTCGTTCTTATGATGTACCTGCTGATTCATCAAATCTTGCAGGACGTATTAACTACGATAGCGCAAGCGATGCATCAACATCAAAGTTCAGAAATACCTCAGCAAGAGTACGAATTTTATCGGTTGATGGAAAACAATTTTCTGTTTCATCCACTCCATACACGGTCTCAATTCTTGACACAGGAAGAACCATTCTTGCAACTGGCGCGTCGGCTCAGACGTTTACGCTTCCGACACCGACTCCTGGAACGACTCTTACAATTACCAAGTTGTCTTCAGTCAACCTCAACGTAAACTGTGCTGGCGGCACCAATTATTATGGTGTTGGAACAACTGTATACACCGGGGCTGCTCTGACTGGAGCCACTTATGGAACGCTTGTCCTTGAGGCATACGCAACTGTTGGATGGATCGTAAAGTCACAAGTTAATTCTTGGACGTTTACTTGATGCAACGCGACAAACTAGCCATTGGCGTCATCGCTTGCCTTGCGGCCTGTGCAATTATTTCTTTCTTTGATTGGAGTCTATAGAATGTTCGCAATGTTCAAAGCTTGGATTGCAAAACTGTGGGAAAAGATCAAGCCGCTATTCGGCCCAAAGCCGAGGCCTCCGCGGTGATTCGCAAGCGCATAGCCGAGGCCTTGCTGGTCTTGGCATGTGTCCATGAATTCGCCTGGAAGATGTTTCCAGAGGACATTCAGGGCGACATTCGAGCATTGACACAATGGCCGCTTCTGGTGGCTTTGTGCGCTTGTGTCGCTTGGCTTTCCAAAAGCCGCATGATTACCGCCGCTTGTGTGGCCATTTCGATCATGTCCTCGACAACGGCCATGTGTTCGGCTGCTTGGCTTTACGCGCCGTGGGCTTTAGAATCTTGGGAGCAATCATGCTCCGAGGCTTGGGGTGTTCCGATGCTGCTTCTGAGCGGGTTGGCAGCAATTCTTGTGCTCTACGTTTGCAACACAAGTGACGAAAATGGCTGAACCCACGACGACATCATCGGCAGGAATCATCGCATTCGGCTCAGGCATGGCAGGAGCCATGCTCCTTTCGTTAGGTATTTCATGGGCGCTGCTTATTTGGGCGGCTCTTGGGTGCATTGTTGGCGTAACATGGGCACCAGAAACCGGACGCATCAGAGCTATCTCGCTTTTCTCATCTGCGGCCATGCTTTCAGCAAAAGGCGGCGCGATTGCATCAACCATTTGGTTTGCTGGTTCCAGTGAAACAGCGCAGGGGATTGCGGCCGGTCTGGGTATTTTATTTCACCCACTC
>ENA-UPTJ01000658-UPTJ01000658.1-marine-metagenome-genome-assembly--contig:-NODE-658-length-20994-cov-10.221930_pt1 | contig 20994 bp, 17 predicted proteins | sample MGYA00238168_ERZ767080 | MGnify/ENA primary metagenome ERZ767080 (study PRJEB28935, sample SAMN06266237) | marine metagenome | isolation source: Columbia River Estuary | place: USA:Columbia River... | reverse complement strand
CAAGGTAGCCGTACCGGAAGGTGCGGCTGGATCACCTCCTTTCTAAGGAGCATCTCGAAGAACCTCGGTTCTTCAAATAGAGAGCCATTTACAAGCAAATGTTTTGTAACTGGTCAGCTCATGGGTGGAACATCACATTGTATAAAGACAGACATCTCCCGGAAAGTACGCCGCAAGGTTGGAAATTCAGGAGATAGACATAATTATTTGCACGCTGTTGGGTCCTTGGGGATCGGAAACGATAACCCAGGGGCCATTTCGAGTTTTGACTCATAATGGTCAGGTTCGGATTGAGTAGGGAAACCTACGAATTCGGAACCGCCCGTACTTTGAGAACTACATAGTGGACGCGAGCATCTTTAGACCTGGATTTATTCCAGGTCAACGATTTATTGCGAATTTATTCGTGATAGATCATCTTTGTGTGTCAAGTTTCAAAGAGCACACGGTGGATGCCTTGGCAATAGGAGCCGATGAAGGACGTAGCAATCTGCGATAAGCCTCGGGGAGTTGATAAGCAAACTTTGATCCGAGGATTTCCGAATGGGGAAACCCAGCCAGACTAGATCTGGTTACTTCCCGCTGAATGTATAGGCGGGATAGAGGGAACGTGGGGAAGTGAAACATCTCAGTACCCACAGGAAGAGAAAACAACAGTGATTCCGTTAGTAGTGGCGAGCGAACGCGGAAGAGGCCAAACCAAGCATGTGTGATAGCCGGCAGGCGTTGCATGTTTGGGGTTGTGGGACTTCTCTGTAAATCTGCCGATTTACACGAGTAGGCAAATAGTGTAGACGAATGGTCTTGAACGGCCAGTCATAGAGGGTGCGAACCCCGTAGTCGAAACGTTATTTCCGCTCGAGAAGTATCCCAAGTAGCACGGAACCCGTGAAATTCTGTGTGAATCTGCGAGGACCACCTCGTAAGCCTAAATACTACCTATTGACCGATAGCGGACAAGTACCGTGAGGGAAAGGTGAAAAGTACCCCGGGAGGGGAGTGAAATAGTACCTGAAACCGTGTGCTTACAATCCGTCGGAGCCAGCATGTTCTGGTGACGGCGTGCCTTTTGAAGAATGATCCTGAGAGTTAGCGATCTGTGGCGAGCTTAACCCGAGAGGGGGAGGCGTAGCGAAAGCGAGTCTGAATAGGGCGATTCAGTCGCAGGTCCTAGACCCGAAGCGAGGTGATCTATCCATGGCCAGGTTGAAGCGACGGTAAGACGTCGTGGAGGACCGAACCCACTTCAGTTGAAAATGGAGGGGATGAGCTGTGGATAGGGGTGAAAGGCCAATCAAACCTCGTGATAGCTGGTTCTCTCCGAAATGCATTTAGGTGCAGCGTCTTGTGTTTCTCTCTGGAGGTAGAGCTACTGGATGGCCGATGGGCCCTACAAGGTTACTGACGTCAGCCAAACTCCGAATGCCGGTAAGTGAGAGCGTGGCAGTGAGACTGTGGGGGATAAGCTTCATAGTCGAGAGGGAAACAACCCAGAATAGCAACTAAGGTCCCAAAGCCTGTGCTAAGTGGAAAAGGATGTGGAGTCGCATAGACAACCAGGATGTTGGCTTAGAAGCAGCCACCATTAAAAGAGTGCGTAATAGCTCACTGGTCAAGTGATTCCGCGCCGACAATATAACGGGGCTCAAGCAAGTCACCGAAGTTGTGGCATTTGTACATTGCTAGGTCGTAAGATCCAGGCGTACAGATGGGTAGGAGAGCGTCGTGTGGCGAGTGAAGCGGCGGGGTGACCCAGCCGTGGACGCCACACGAGTGAGAATTCAGGAATGAGTAGCGAAATGCGGGTGAGAAACCCGCACCCCGAATGACTAAGGGTTCCAGGGCCAGGCTAATCCGCCCTGGGTAAGTCGGGACCTAAGGCGAGGCCGACAGGCGTAGTCGATGGACAACGGGTTGATATTCCCGTACCGGCGAAGAACCGCCCAAACTAATCCAGTAATGCTAAGTTGCTGAAGCTTTTTACTGATGCCTTCGGGCTGAAGTGGAAAGTGGAGCCAACGACCCTATGCTGGTGCGGTTAACGTATTAACAGGTGTGACGCAGGAAGGTAGCCTCCGCGGGGCGATGGTTGTCCCCGTTTAAGGATGTAGGGCGAGAGATAGGCAAATCCGTCTCTCACATAGCCTGAGATCTGATGATGAGTCCGTAAGGACGAAGTGGGTGATCCTATGCTGCCAAGAAAAGCATCGACGTGAGGTTCTAGCTGCCCGTACCCCAAACCGACTCAGGTGGTCAGGTAGAGAATACTAAGGATATCGAGAGAATCACGGTTAAGGAACTCGGCAAAATGCCCCCGTAACTTCGGGAGAAGGGGGGCCTGAGGCGTGAAGACATTTACTGTTGGAGCGCTGTATGGCCGCAGAGACCAGTGAGGAGCGACTGTTTATCAAAAACACAGGTCCGTGCGAAGTTGCAAAACGATGTATACGGACTGACGCCTGCCCGGTGCTGGAAGGTTAAGGGGACTGGTTAGCCGCAAGGCGAAGCTGAGAACTTAAGCCCCAGTAAACGGCGGTGGTAACTATAACCATCCTAAGGTAGCGAAATTCCTTGTCGGGTAAGTTCCGACCTGCACGAATGGCGTAACGACTTCCCAACTGTCTCAACCGTGGACTCGGCGAAATTGCATTACGAGTAAAGATGCTCGTTACGCGCAGAAGGACGAAAAGACCCCGTGACCTTTACTATAGCTTGGTATTGGTGTTCGGTGCTGCATGTGTAGGATAGGTGGGAGACTATGAAGCTTGGACGCTAGTTCAGGTGGAGTCATTGTTGAAATACCACTCTTGTAGCCCTGGATATCTAACCGCGAACCGTGATCCGGTTCCGGGACAGTGCCTGGTGGGTAGTTTAACTGGGGCGGTTGCCTCCTAAAAAGTAACGGAGGCGCCCAAAGGTTCCCTCAGCCTGGTTGGTAATCAGGTGTCGAGTGTAAGTGCACAAGGGAGCTTAACTGTGAGACAGACATGTCGAGCAGGTGCGAAAGCAGGAACTAGTGATCCGGCGGTGGCTTGTGGAAGCGCCGTCGCTCAACGGATAAAAGGTACCCCGGGGATAACAGGCTGATCTTGCCCAAGAGTCCATATCGACGGCATGGTTTGGCACCTCGATGTCGGCTCGTCGCATCCTGGGGCTGGAGTAGGTCCCAAGGGTTGGGCTGTTCGCCCATTAAAGCGGCACGCGAGCTGGGTTCAGAACGTCGTGAGACAGTTCGGTCTCTATCCTCTGCGCGCGCAGGAAATTTGAGAAGACCTGACCCTAGTACGAGAGGACCGGGTTGGACAAACCTCTGGTGTGTCAGTTGTACTGCCAAGTGCACCGCTGATTAGCTACGTTTGGGAGAGATAACCGCTGAAAGCATCTAAGCGGGAAGCTTGCTTCAAGATGAGATTTCCATGACTTTATGTCGAGAGGGCCGCAGCTAGACTACTGCGTTGATAGGCGGGATGTGGAAGTGCTGAAAGGCATGGAGCTGACCCGTACTAATAGCCCGATAACTTGATACAACTTCAAATTTGTGCTTGCGTCCACTGTGTGGTTCTCGAGGTATGGTCGAGAACCGATTAAAGCTTAAGCTTTTTCGATTCACATAACTCAATAGTGTTTCGGCGGCCATAGCGAGAGGGAAACGCCCGGTTACATTCCGAACCCGGAAGCTAAGACTCTCAGCGCCGATGGTACTGCAGGGGGGACCCTGTGGGAGAGTAGGACACCGCCGGACTTACTTTAGAAATGGCCACTCCTTATGGGGTGGCCTTTTCTATTTAAGCATTTTGCTTATAAGGAGCGATCTTGGAACAACGAGGCAAAAGACCAAAGCCCCATGAAGAGGGCCCGATTGGTCGTGGAGAGCGCACTGATAAGGAGCGCCCCGAGTGGCAAACTCGAGTTCAGCGAGTCAAAACTGAGGAGAAGTCGCCGCTTGTACCCTCTGAGATCACTCCAGAGGACTTAGATTTTTCAGTTCGCGTCCAACTGAAGACCCTAACCGCTGAAAATGCGGAGATGGTTGCACGTCACCTAGCAATGGTGTCGCTGCTGTTTGAAGACGATCCACAACTTGCACACAAGCATGCCCTTGCCGCCTCCAGGAGGGCAGGTCGGTTGGCTATTGTGCACGAGACCCTGGGCATTACGGCCTATGCAAGTGGTGAGTTTGCCCTTGCAATCAGGGAGCTGCTGACTCACAGAAGACTTTCCGGATCCAACGATCAGCTGCCGCTAATCGTTGATTCCGAGCGTGGCTTGGGTAGACCCGAGCGCGCACTAGAAGCCGTGGTCGGCATTGACCGATCGAAGTTGACCACTGGCGTCAGGATCAACTTGGCTATTGCCCTTTCAGGAGCCCGGCTCGATTTGGGCCAGGCGGACCTAGCTCTGCAAGAGCTAGAGATTCCGGAACTGAATCCAAAGCGGGTTTTTGAACAGTCACCGCTACTTTTCCGCAGTTATGCAGAGTGCCTGCGTGAGCTTGAGCGCGATGGCGACCAATGGGACCAGCTTGCTGATCGCGCCGAGAAGGCCATGGCTGAGCACGGCGAAGAAGTATTTGAGCTGTTTGAGGAAATCAAGATTCCTACTAGCGAGGAGTTCGAGAAGAAGCCCAGGTCCGATAACCCCTACAGCAAGCCTGACCGAAAATTTGATCGTGGCGACCGGAAGACTGACCGACCTGAGCGCAAGTACCCGCCTCGGGACGGCGCTAGGCCAGATCGCGGCGATCGCCCGGACCGTGGCGAGCGCCCAGACCGAGGCTCACGCCCGGAACGCAGCGATCGACCAAACCGCAGCGAGAGGCCGGAGCGCTCCGAGAGACCAGATCGCGGAGCAAGGCCAGATCGCAGCGAACGACCTCGGGGCGAAAGACCAGAACGTTCAGACCGCCCAGATCGTAGTTCCAGGCCTGAACGCAGTTCTGGGCCTCAGCGAACCGGGCGACCTGATCGTGGACCAAGACCAGACAACAAGGGGAGAGGCCCTCGAGGTGCTGGTAAGTAGTTTCGACTCGGTCCTGCTTGACCTTGATGGAGTGGTTTATCAGGGCGAACTTGCTGTTACTAATGCGGTTGAGTCGGTCAACAAGCTTCAGGGCTTGGATATCAAGGTCGGCTACATCACCAATAATTCATCACGCAGGGCTGAGACCATTGCTGAGCAACTGACTTCCTTAGGGATAGCGACAACCCCAAACCAAATCGTTGGCTCCGCCAGGGCGGGCGCAAAATTGTTGGCCGAAAAAATTCCGGCCGGCCAGTCAGTTTTAGTTGTAGGCGGAGATGGTCTTCGGCACGAGGTCTCCGAGTCTGGTTTCAAGGTTGTCGATAAGGCTTCAGATTCTCCGGCCGCAGTTATCCAGGGTTTCAGCAAGGACGTCTCCTGGAGGGAGCTAGCAGAAGCCAGCTTTGCAATTCAAAACGGGGCCATTTGGGTGGCTACGAACCAGGATTGGACGATTCCGCTTGAGCAGGGAATTGCTCCAGGAAACGGGACACTGGTGGGGGCCGTTCATACCGCTGTCGGAATACTTCCCGATTTTGCAGGCAAGCCGTTCCGTCCAATTTTCGATCAGGCGCTAGCTCAGCTGCAGATTCAAAGCCCGATTATGGTTGGTGATCGCCTTGATACGGACATCCGCGGGGCCAGAAAGGTGGGCATGAAATCGGCAGTTGTGCTCACTGGAATCGCGACGCGGAAAGAGCTGCTGGCGGCAAAGCCTGAGGATCGACCTGACTATATTCTTGAAGATTTGTCTGGGCTACTAGTTGACTATGTGGAGCCGAAATCCACCAAGCACGTCGTGAAGGTTGGCCAAGCCAACATCGAATTGCTGGCTGACAAATTGGTTGTTATTTCCGGAGACCCGCGTTCCCTGGATGCACTCAAGGCCGCCTGCCATCTAATCTGGAACTGTGGAAAGCCGATTTACGCCCTTGATGTCCCGCAAAGCCTCTACAGCTAGGAATGAAATTGTCCATTGAAAACCTTTCGGCGAAGCTAGCTGAGATTGAAAAGCTTCCTGTGGCTGAACAGCTGGCCCAGCTTGAAGAAATAATCACTGAGCTCGAAACCCAACTACTGTGAGTGAGCGGCTCGACATTGAGCTGGTAATCCGGGACCTGGCGCGCTCCAGAACCCAGGCCGGTGCGCTGATAGCAGCCGGTAGGGTCACGGTAAATAGCAAGCCGGTCACCAAGGCCTCCCAAAAAATTGAACCTGAGGATTCTGTCGTCGTTTCAGAGGGAATCGATTTTGTTTCCAGGGCAGGGCACAAGCTGGCCCATGCTCTAGAAGTTTTTGAAATTTCCCCGGCCGGGATCTGTCTTGATGCGGGCGCTTCCACCGGTGGGTTCACTCAAGTTTTGCTTGAAAATGGGGCAGAGAAAGTTATCGCAGTTGACGTCGGTCACAATCAGTTGGTTGATGAACTGAAAAACGATCCGCGCGTCACTAGCCTGGAAGGCCAGAACCTTCGCAATTTCACCCTTGAGGAGCTGTTAGAGCACACAGCAGGCGAGCCAGTCAACTTGGTCGTGGTGGACCTGAGCTTCATTTCCTTAACTTTGGTGTGCGAGAAATTGGCAGAGCTTGCAGCAGGGGCACCGCAGATCTGGCTGATTAAGCCGCAATTTGAAGTGGGCAAGCATTCGTTGAGTGCCACCGGTGTAGTCTCGAGCCGAACTGAGCGCAGGCGAGCCATAGAGCAGGTGCTAGATGGTGCCAGAGCGGCAAACCTGCACTGCCAACAAATCACAGAATCTCCCATTAAGGGAACCAACGGGAATACTGAGTATCTGGCTCTATTCGGTTCTAAGCGCATCGAGTATTCCAAGGAGACTGAGATTATCGAGGCACTGTTTGCGAAGGCGGACTAAGGATTTTCTTTGGCTCTCGAGCTGTTAGAAGTTATCAGCACTGTGTCTTGGTAGTCACTAGTCTTTAATTCTTGGAAAGGTGGGCGAATGACGAGAAACACCCTTGTGGTCTCCTCGGCAGAAACGCGCGCCGACGTCGCCACCACCCTAGAGATTTGCCAGAAGCTGGAAGCTCTGGGCATGACCTGTCTTTTTGCTGAGGAGGACATCAATCGCCTCTCTCTGGCCAGTGATTCTTCGATAGACCCCGCAAAGCTGTTTTCATCCCAACCACTTGAGTTGGTCTTCGTGCTTGGGGGAGACGGGAGCATTCTCAGGGCCGCTGAGCTTTCAAGGCAGCAGGATGCCCCATTGCTTGGCATCAACCTGGGTCACATTGGTTTTATGGCAGAGGCCGAAATGGACGATCTGGACTCGGCTCTCAAGGCGCTTTCTGAAAAGGACTACAAGGTTGGGCATCGAGTGGCTCTCGAGGTTCAGGTTTTTCAAGACGGCAAGCTGGTTTTTGAAAGCTGGGCCCTAAACGAAGTGTCTGTCGAAAAAAGCGCAAGAGAGCGGATGCTGGAGGTTGTGCTGGAGGTGGATTCCAGGCCAGTGTCCTCGTTTGGTTGCGATGGTGTGCTAGTCAGCACTCCAACAGGATCTACCGCTTACGCATTTAGCGTTGGTGGTCCGGTTATTTGGCCTGATGTTCAGGCAATGATGATGGTGCCGATTTCGGCTCACGCTCTGTTTGCAAGACCGCTTGTGGTTGCTCCCGATTCAGAACTTGCAATTGAAGTGCTCAGGCGCTCGCCAGGAGCGGGCGTAATGTGGTGCGATGGCCGCAGGGCGATTGACCTGGGTCCGGGTTCAAGAATCGAAGTCAGAAAAAGTGACAAAGCGGTGCCCATGGTCATTCTCAGCGATGCCCCATTTAGCGATCGCTTGGTCAGAAAGTTTGCTCTTCCAGTCACCGGCTGGCGAGGTCCGGAGGGGTCGGCTTGATCTCTTCCATTGGAATCAGAAACATCGGCGTCATCAGCTCTGCAAACCTAGAGTTGGGTCCAGGTTTTACTGCTCTCACCGGAGAAACGGGCGCCGGGAAAACAATGGTTCTAACGGCACTGGGTCTGCTGCTTGGAAACAGAGCCGACTCGTCCACGGTGCGCACTGGCACCCAGCAGTCCCTGGTTGAAGGTCGTCTGGAAAGCTCCAATGAGGAGCTTTTGGAAAGACTGCAAGGCCTTGGGGCAGACACTTCGGAAGCCGAGATCCTGATCAACCGCACTGTAAATTCCGATGGCAGGTCGCGGGCTGCCATCGGCGGCGCCTCTGTTCCTATCTCGGTCCTCCAGGAAATCTCCGCAGATCTGGTGACCATTCACGGACAAAGCGACCAAATCAGACTGCGGTCGGTTAGCAAGCAGCGACAGGCATTGGATCTGTTCGGTGGCGCGGAGCTGGAATCCGCGAAATCCGACTATCAATCAGGTTTTAGGGAATACCAGGAGCTTAAGTCCAGACTCGAGCGAATGCGCTCCTCCTCGGAGTCCGACCGCTTGAAAATTGAGTCCCTCAAGCTAAAAATTTCAGACATTGAGGGATTATCAGCCGCCCCAGGCGAGCTGAGAGAAATCGACGAGCAGATCCACAGGCTCTCCAACGTGGAATCGCTGCGCTTTGCTGCAACTGCAGCTCACGATGTTTTGAGCAGCGAAGAGGACAGCGACGCGGTCCAATTACTTGGAGCCGCACACAAGGCCCTGGCTAATTCTGCGGATCCGACTCTGCTGGCTTTCGCTGGTGAGCTAACGGAACTGGCAGCAACCGCAAGTGATATTTCCAGCCAGTTGGCCAGCTACTTGGCCGATTTGGATGCCGACCCGAAAGCGCTCGACGAGCTCTTGGGTAGGAAAGCGGAGCTAGTGGCACTCGAACGTCGATATGGCACTGAGATTGACGAGCTGTTGGCTAGCCTCCCCGCTCTTCACGGTGAACTTTTGGACCTCGATTCTTCGGATGAGCAGATTGAGAAACTGGAGATGCAGTTCGCAGCCCTCACCGGCCAATTGGGGCAGCTGGCAAGTCAGCTCACGGCCAAAAGGCAGGCGGCCGGCGCAACGCTTTCTGAAAGAGTCGGTCAAGAACTTACTCAGCTAGCTATGCCCGGGGCAAAGCTGGTGGTCGAGATTTCCGAGAGCGCTGAGTTCGATAATCACGGGAAAGACAAAATTGAATTTCTGTTGGCTGCTCACTCCGGCATTGAGGCAAGACCTCTTAGCAAGGGTGCCTCGGGAGGAGAGCTCTCTAGAATCATGCTGGCCATCGAGCTGGTGCTGGTTTCAGGCACTCAGCTGCCAACAATGGTCTTTGATGAGGTTGATGCTGGTGTTGGCGGGCAAGCTGCGGTTGAGCTTGGCAGGCGCCTCAAGAAGCTCTCCGAATCCACTCAGGTTATTGTGGTCACCCACCTGCCTCAAGTGGCGGCCTTTGCTGATCACCAAATCCGAGTCTCCAAAGACATCACCGGCCAAATTACCGAGTCGTCGGTGGAAGTCTTGAGTGACAGCGAGCGGCAAATAGAGCTGGCGAGAATGCTTTCCGGTACCCCGGATTCAACGGTTGCACTCGAGCACGCAAAAGAATTGCTGAATTCCGCAAAATAATCTAGTTGTCTTGACCTCCTAGGGTAGTTTCAGATGATAGATTGAAGTTCCATGGTGAAACCCTCTGGAACCCCCCGACACATATTCGTAACTGGTGGGGTCGCATCCTCTCTAGGCAAAGGCTTGACAGCCGCCTCCCTCGGTAATCTGCTTCGCGCAAGAGGCGTTTCCGTCGTGATGCAAAAGCTCGATCCCTACCTAAACGTTGATCCAGGGACCATGAATCCTTTCCAGCACGGTGAAGTATTTGTGACTGATGATGGCGCCGAGACTGACCTAGACATTGGTCACTACGAACGATTTTTAGATATCAACCTAGACAGCGCCGCCAATGTGACCACCGGTCAGGCTTACTCGACCGTAATTGCCAAGGAGCGTCGCGGAGAATACTTGGGGGATACCGTCCAGGTAATTCCTCACATCACCGACGAGCTAAAGCGGCGCATGAGGCTGCAGGCAACCAAAGAGCCAATTCCGGATGTGATCATCACTGAAATCGGTGGCACTGTCGGAGACATCGAATCCCAGCCCTTTATGGAGGCGGCACGTCAGGTCAAACAAGATGTGGGAAGAGACAACGTGTTCTTCGTGCATGTAACGCTGGTACCGTTCCTAAAACCCTCTGGTGAACTAAAGACCAAGCCAACTCAGCACTCGGTAGCAATGTTGCGGTCGCTTGGAATTCAACCAGACGCGATCGTGTGTAGATCTGACCGAGAGCTGCCAGATTCCATCAAGAGCAAGATCTCTCAAATGTGTGACGTTGACCGGGCGGCGGTAGTCACTGCGGCAGATGCATCGTCGATTTATGACATCCCGCAGGTTTTGCACGATGAGGGGCTCGATAGCTACATCATCGATGCCCTGAGACTTGAGGTCAACGATGTCGACTGGACCAATTGGTCTCCGGTGTTGGATGCTGTCCACAGTCCAAAGCATGAGGTGAACATCGGGCTGGTCGGTAAGTACATTGACCTTCCTGATGCCTATCTGTCTGTAACCGAGGCAATTCGAGCCGGCGGCTTTGCCGAGCACGCCAAGGTCAACATCCACTGGATTCGATCCGATGACTGCGAAACCAGTCAGGGTGCGATGGATCAGCTTTCTGACATGGACGCCATTTGTGTCCCCGGAGGCTTCGGAATCCGTGGCATCGAAGGAAAACTCGGAGCGCTGAAGTTTGCCAGAGAAAACCAGATTCCAACACTGGGTCTGTGCCTAGGACTGCAGTGCATGGTGATTGAATACGCCCGCAATGTTGCCGGAATTACCGATGCAACATCAAGTGAGTTTGACCCACAGGGAGCGAACCCTGTGATAGCCACCATGGCTGAGCAGATTGACAAGCTGGCTGCCTCAGACCTTGGTGGAACCATGCGTCTTGGAACCTATGAGGCGAAACTTTTGCCTGGATCAGTGGTGGCTGAAACCTACGGTGCAACCACCGCAAGTGAGCGCCACCGCCACCGCTACGAAGTAAACAACAGCTATCGCGAAGAGATCGCGGGAGCTGGACTTGTGTTCTCAGGAACCAGTCCGGATGGCGAGCTAGTTGAGTATGTGGAACTGCCAAAATCTGTCCACCCTTACTACGTTGCCACCCAGGCTCACCCGGAATTTAAGTCCAGACCAACCAAGCCAAACCCAATGTTCCACGGTTTGATAAAGGCCGCACTTGAAAGACAGAAGCAGCAGCGGCTTTTTGACGAAAACTAGATAGATGCTGCCGCTAGATAACTACCTGCGGCACCTCAGTGTTGAACGGGGTCTCAGTAAAAACACGCTGAGTGCATACCGTTTAGATCTGGGTAAATATCAAGAGTTCTTAGCTGACCACAGCTTGGCAGTTGAAACTGTAGTCACCAGTAGCATCACAGAATTTTCGATGCATCTTTCAGACTCTGGCCTCAAGGCCAGCTCAGTGTCGAGGATCCTTGCCGCGATCAGGGGCTTCCACGCATTTTTGGTGCTGGAGGGGATCCGCGATGATGATCCCACCAAAAAAGTCAGACCACCAAAGCTTTCGCAGCGACTTCCGAAAGCACTTAGCCAGCAACAGATGCTGGACCTGCTTAGGGCCGCTGGCCCGGAACCTGATGATGAGACTGCTGACCCGCTTCGACTTCGGGATCGAGCGATTGTCGAGTTGATGTATTCAACCGGAGCTCGAGTCAGTGAGGTGGTTGCAATTGACCTGGACGAAGTCGATGATTCTGGCCTGATTCGAGTTCGAGGCAAGGGTTCAAAGGAGCGAGTGGTACCAATCGGGTCATTTGCAATGCGCTCTATTCAGGCATATCTAGTTCGAGCTAGGCCCGCGTTAAATCAGAGTGGCGCAACAGCACTGTTTTTGAATAAACGGGGATCGCGCCTTTCCAGGCAAAGCATCTGGGACCTCGTGCAGCGCTCCGGAGAAGCAATTGGCCTCGATGTTTCGCCTCACGCATTGAGGCACTCATTTGCAACTCACCTGATAGAGGGCGGAGCTGATGTCAGGGTGGTGCAGGAGCTGCTCGGGCACGCATCTGTGGCAACCACTCAGATTTACACACTGATGACAATTGACACCGTGCGCGAGGCTTATCTGAGTGCTCATCCACGCGCGCGGCGGTAGGCTATGCGTAAGAAGTTGGAGGTTTAGGTGAATCTATCGAAGAAGGTGTTCCCTATACCGGCGAAGCTAAAAGAGCACGGGCCGGCAAGGATCATTGCCATGTGTAATCAAAAAGGCGGAGTTGGTAAAACCACAACCACAATCAACCTTGCCGCAGCCCTGGCCGAGTATGGCCGCAAGGTGTTGGTAATTGATTTTGACCCGCAGGGTGCCCTGTCTGTAAACCTGGATGCGGATTACCAGGATGCTCCTACGATTTACGACCTAATGATGGACAGCAAGGCTGACCCTAAGGCTGCCATTCAACAGACTTCCATCGAAAACTTGGACATAATTCCAGCAAACATTGACCTTTCAGCCGCAGAGATGAACCTGGTTACTGAAATGGGCAGGGAGCGGGTGCTGGACGGCATTTTGCACAAGATCAAGAACGACTATGACGTGATCTTTATTGATTGCCAGCCTTCGCTTGGCCTACTAACCGTCAATGCGCTAACTGCTGCCCATGGAGTTCTGATCCCCATGGCAACCGAGTTCTTCGCCCTTAGGGGAGTGGCACTATTGGTTCAGACGGTTGAAAAAGTCAAGGCAAGAACTAATCCGTCACTCGAGCTCGATGGACTGATTCCAACAATGCATGATGCAAGAACACTGCACGCCCGAGAGGTTCTTGAGCGCCTCCAGGAAGCTTTCCCGGGACAAGTTTTCGACACCGCCATAGCCCGCACAGTGAAGTTTCCAGATGCAACCGTTGCTCGCAAGCCAATCACTCAATTTGCTGCAAGTTCAGACGCAGCCGAGGCTTACCGCAGGGTTGCAAGGGAGCTGGTGAAGCGTGGCAGTGCAGCTTGAATCAGAGGTTGATTTCGAGTTACAGCTGGAAAACTTTGAAGGACCGTTTGATCTTCTCCTAAACCTTATTGGCAAGCACGAACTCGACATCACCCAGGTTGCGCTGGCCAAGGTCACCGATGAGTTTTTGAAGTACGTAAAGAAACTCGACAGCAAGCAGGAGATCGAGAGCGCATCTGAGTTTTTGGTAGTGGCTGCAACTCTGTTGGACATGAAAATTGCCAGCCTGCTGCCACAGGGTGAGGCGGTTGATTCCGAGGACATCGCGCTGCTAGAGGCTCGTGACCTGCTTTTTGCAAGATTGCTTCAGTACCGAGCATTCAAGGAGATTGCTTCTTGGTTCAGCACCTCCTTGGACATCGAGAGCGGTCGAATTGCGCGTGAGGTAAGGCTTGAGGAGCCATATCGAAATCTCAGACCAGAACTTCGTTGGAACACCGACCTTGCCGAGTTTGCAAAGATTGCAGAGCTTGCGTTCACACCTAAGGAAATCCCTGGGGTTGGACTCACTCACCTGCACGCCCCAAAGATCAGCATTCGTGAGCAGGTCGGAATTCTGGTTGCCAAGCTTCGCAAAACCAACCGACTGACTTTCCGTGAGCTAATTTCTGGAAGCAAGGATCGAGCCGAGTTCGTAGCTAGATTTCTGGGGGTCTTGGAGCTCTATCGCTTGGGTGCAGTGGGCATCGAACAAACTGGCCCGTTTAGCGATTTCGCTGTTACCTGGGAGCAAAGCGATTTCAGCGATGAAACCCTTGCTAGCTTAGGAGGCGATTATGACGACTGATTTTCAACTTAGGGCCGCGCTAGAGGCGTTGCTACTCAGTGCCGAGACTCCACTGAACCTGGTGACCATGGCCGGAGCGCTTGAAGTTCCAATAGGAACCGTCAGCGCCGAGATCGAGGCCCTGGTTCTTGACTACAACCAGGCTCACGAGGGGGCCGGTCGCGGCTTTGAGCTGCGCGAGGTTGGCGGAGGTTGGCGCTTCTATGTTCGCCAGAGCCACGACTGGGCGTTGCGGCAACTGGTTGCAAACGAGAATCCAGCAAAACTTAGCCAGGCCGCTCTAGAGACTCTTTCGGTGATTGCCTACCGCCAGCCGATTTCACGTGGCCAGGTCTCCTCGATACGAGGTGTGAACGTCGACTCGGTGGTTAGAACTCTGATCTCCAGGGGCTTGGTTGCAGAGCTTTATGCCGACAGTGACACCGGCGCACAAATGTTTGGAACAACTCAGATGCTGCTAGAGGTATTGGGCATCAATTCAATCGATGAGCTTCCAGCTATTAGTCCCTACCTCCCAGATCAGGATGGCATTGAGTAACTACGACCAAGAACCAGAAAACCAAGAGGGTGTCCGGCTACAAAAGGCACTGTCTGCAGCGGGAGTTGCCTCCAGGCGAGCCTCTGAGGACCTAATAACCAAGGGCCGAGTCAAGGTCAACGGCAAGGTAATAACTGAACTGGGAAGTCGCATCAACCCGTTGGAAGACAACGTGATGGTTGACGGCAAACCGGTGCAGATGGATCCAGATCGGGTCTATTTTGCCTTCCACAAACCCAAGGGTGTTGTGTCAACAATGTCCGACGAAAAGGGCCGGGCCTGCCTGGCTGATTACTTCATTGGCATGGATCGGGTTTTCAATGTTGGAAGGCTAGATGCTGAAACAACCGGCGTGATTCTCATGACCAACGATGGGCAGCTTGCAAATCAACTTGCTCACCCAAGCTACGAGGTCGAAAAACTCTATGTTGCCAAAGTCAAGGGTGTGCTAACCCGAGTCGAGATTCAGCGACTGAAAGACGGGGTTCGGCTAGAGGATGGACTAGCTAAGGCGGATAGCGCTCGTATCTTGGATCAAAACGATGCCTTCACGCTGGTGGAGCTTGTGCTTCACTCCGGGAAGAACCGAATTGTACGCCGCATGATGGAGGCAGTTGGACACCCGGTTATTGACCTAACCAGGAAGAGCTTTGGCCCACTGAGACTGGCTAACCTAAAGGCGGGACAGTTCCGTGAGCTTAGTAAGCTGGAGGTTAGTTCCCTGATGCAAGTTGGCCAGGCCGGGGAGAAATCTAGGAGGCGCTAATGGCAATCCGTGCAATTCGTGGGGCTATTCAGCTAGACAGCGATGAGCGTAGCCACCTGCTCCAGTCAACCGCAGAGCTTGTAACCAAGGTTATGCATGCTAACTCGCTTCAGAGCGCCGATCTGATCTCAGTTTGGTTCACGGCAACCCCTGATGTGACAAGTGAGTTTCCGGCTGTTGCAGCCAGGGAACTGGGCTTGGGCGATGTGCCGCTGATGTGTTCGGTGGAGATGGACGTGAAGGATGCCATGCCGAGGGTAATTCGGCTCATGATGCATGTGGAGACCAAGATTGCTCGACCTGAAATTCAGCACATCTACCTGCGCGGTGCTCAGGGGCTCAGGGCAGACCTAGCGCAGTGAGCGTCACGAGCATAAAGGTCGTTGGGGTTGGTTTGATTGGAACCAGCCTCGGTTTGGCGCTGGCACGAAAAGACATCGTTGCGAACCTCAGCGACAAGTCCAAGGTCAACCTAGATTTAGCCATTACTTACGGTGCTGGGAAGAACCTCGACGAGGAGCCTGAGTTGGTGGTGGTGTGCGTTCCACCTAAGTACACCGCACAGGTTGTTATTGAGCAATTGAACCAGCATCCAAATGCTCTGGTTACTGATGTGGCGAGCGTGAAATCGAACATCCTGGCCCAGGTTATTGCAGGTTCACCTGAGCAAGCTGCGCGCTACCTCGGCTCGCACCCAATGGCCGGCAGGGAGGCAAGCGGTCCAATTGGAGCTAGGGCCGACATTTTCTTTGCGAGACCGTGGGTAATTACCCCTCACGATGGCACCGCTCAGAAGCACATAGACACACTGAGGCACCTCGCCATGCAGTTAGACGCACTGCCTGTAGTAATGAGCCCGGTTGAGCACGATCAGGCTGTTGCGCTGGTTTCCCACCTGCCACAGCTAGTCTCATCGGCGCTCGCAGCAAGACTTGTGGATGGCAGCAAGGAAATGCTCAATCTTTCCGGACAGGGCCTTCGCGACACCACCAGGATTGCAGCCAGCGATCCTCAAATGTGGCTGCAGATTTTGAGCCAGAACGATCAGAAGATCAAGCCACTGCTGAGCTCCTTGATTGAAGATCTGAAGCAGCTCGAAGCAAGCTTTGAAAACCTTGCCGATCAGGATTCTCTTGCCGTTATTCAAGACCTTATGGCACGAGGAAATTCTGGAGTGGAGTCAATTCCAGGCAAGCACGGTGGTAAGTACTTTGAGTATGAGGTCGTGACTGCCCTGATTGACGATTCCCCAGGCGCGCTGGCATCGCTGCTGGTGTTTGTTGGTGAAATAGGTGTGAACCTCGAGGACATTAGCCTCGAGCACTCACCTGGAGCGCCCATTGGCATCGTGGAGATGCAGGTTTTACCAGAGGTTGCCACAAAGCTGGCAGAGGCCCTTACTGAAAACGGTTGGCGGTTGGCCTAGTGGCGGAAATGGTAGTTGCAGTTGATGGTCCTGCCGGATCCGGTAAATCCAGCGTTTCTAGGCAAGCGGCCAGAGAGCTTGGCTTTGGCTATTTGGACACCGGAGCCGGCTATCGGGCTTTTGCCCTGCATCGCTCAAACAATCACGAGCAAACCTTGGAGCAGTTGATCTCAGGCTTTGACTACCTAATTTCGTGTGATCCAGGCAACGAATTGGTGATGCTCGAGGGCAAGGACGTCACCGAGACAATCAGAACTGCCAGGGTTTCTGCTCTGGTGAGCGAGGTCGCGCGGATTCAAGATGTCAGAAGGCTGCAGTTCGCTGATGCCCGTGAGCGTATTGCAGCCTGCCCAAAGCCCGGAATTGTTGTCGAGGGCAGGGACATTACTACCGTGGTTGCTCCCGATGCGGCAATTAAAGTTCTGCTAACTGCCTCGGAAGCCGTTAGGCTAGAGCGTCGGGGTCTGGATGGACAGGAACCCTCAGAAAATATTCTTTCTCGCGACCGCTCAGACGGGCAGGTTGCAGACTTTATTACTCCAGGGGCAGGCGTCACTGTTTTGGACACGACAGAAATGACTTTCGAAGGCAGCGTGGCTGCCTTGGTAAAAATGATTAGGGAGGTGAGCTAAGTGAGCGATTCAGACAATCTAGAAGAAGCAAAGACCGGTCTGCTCAAGGAAGAACTCGTCGATTACGAGTTGGACCAAGAGGACATTGATTTACTTGACTTAGATCTCGCAGACTCCCCGGAGTCTGGCTTTCACAGCGCTCCTCCGGTTCTTGCCATTGTTGGTAGGCCGAACGTGGGTAAGTCAGCTCTTGTTAACAGGATTCTCGGCCGTCGCGAAGCGGTAGTTGAGGACAAGCCCGGCATTACTCGTGACCGAGTGTCATATAAAGCTGAATGGAACGGCAAGGCAATCACCCTGGTGGACACCGGTGGTTGGGAAATCGACGCCAAGGGTATCGACCTTTCGGTTGCGCAGCAGGCGGAGATCGCAGTTGAGCTTTCCGACGGTGTTTTGTTCGTGGTTGACGCAATGGTCGGGCCAACTGCCTCGGATGAGCGCGTTGTGCAGATGCTTAGGGCCAGCGGCAAGCCGGTAATCGTGGTTGCAAACAAAATTGATGACCTTCATCTTGAACCAGAAGCGGCAGCGCTTTGGTCGCTAGGCCTCGGCGAACCATTCCCGGTCTCTGCCCTCCACGGCAGGGGAGTAGCTGACCTGTTGGACGCAGCTTTGAAGATGCTTCCGGAGAAGTCAGAGGTCGCCGAAGACCAGTATTCAGGGCCTAGAAGAGTGGCTCTAATCGGCCGCCCAAACGTCGGTAAGAGTTCGCTGCTAAACAAGGCAACTGGCACTAACCGTGCGGTGGTAAATGACCTTGCTGGCACAACCCGAGACCCAATCGACGAGCAGGTTGAAATCGCCGGCAAGATCTGGCGCTTTGTTGACACCGCCGGAATTCGAAAGAAGCTGCATAAGCAACAGGGTGCTGACTTCTATGCAGCACTTCGAACCGCCGCGGCGCTTGAGCGGTCAGAGGTTGCAGTGGTTTTGCTGGACGTAACCCAACCAATCAGCGAAGCCGATGTTCGAATCGTGCAGCTTGGCTTGGATTCAGGGCGAGCACTAGTTCTTGCCTTTAACAAGTGGGACCTGTTGGACGACGATCGTCGTCATCAGCTTGAAAAGGAAATCGAAGCAGATCTTGCTCACGTTGACTGGGCACCTCGAGTAAACCTGTCGGCATTGACCGGTAGGCACCTGGAGAAGTTGGTTCCAGCACTAGAGCTTTCCCTTGAGTCTTGGGACAAGCGAGTTCCAACTGGAAAGTTCAATGCATTCTTGCAGGAGCTGCAAGCCTCCAACCCTCACCCAATCAGGGGCGGAAAGCAGCCAAGAATTTTGTTCGGAACCCAGGCAGCCGCAAGGCCTCCAAAGTTCGTGGTGTTTTCAACTGGCTTCCTAGAGGCTGGCTATCGCAGGTTCATAATCCGTAAGCTTCGAGAGACCTATGGTTTTGAGGGTTCGCCGGTTGAGCTTGGAGTAAGGGTCAGGGAGCGCCGGAAAAGGGCTCGCTAGTGAAGCCCACTTCTTCACTTGTCAACACCCTCCGAGGCTTTTTGATCGGGACGGCCGAGGTCATTCCAGGAGTCTCCGGTGGCACCATTGCGCTGATTGTTGGCGTTTACGAAGCCATCATTTCTGGAATTTCCGATTTTGGTTCTGCTCTCGGGTATCTGGTTCGAGGAAAGGCAACCCAGGCCCTAGCTTCGTTCAAGAAGATCCGCTTTGCAGTTCTGCTGCCAATTCTGTTTGGAATGCTGGTGGCAATCTTTGCAGCGGCAGCAGTACTCGAGCCGCTGATTGAATCAGAGCCAGAGTTAGTGCGCGCTGGTTTTGCCGGCATGCTGATTGCCTCCTTCTATGTCCCGGCCAAAATGATCAGAGCATCCGTTAGCGTGACCACCGGCGTTGCCATTCTGGCCGGTGCCGCACTCGCCTTTTGGCTGACGTCATTGCCAAATGCCGGGATAGGGAATCCCAGCTGGTGGCAGATAATTTTGTTCGCAGCTCTGGCGGTGTGTGCCCTAGTGCTACCTGGGGTATCAGGTTCATTCTTCTTACTTGCAGTGGGCATGTATGCACCTACTATCGCTGCGGTGAATGAGAGATCGTTTGGTTACCTGGGGCTGTTCGTAGTTGGCGCTGTAGCTGGCCTTCTAGTGTTTGCAAGAGCGGTTGAGTGGTTCCTACTTCACCACCGAGGCTTCACTTTGAGTCTGATGCTGGGACTCATGATCGGTTCGCTTCGTGCTCTGTGGCCTTGGCAGTCAGCTGATCGTGAGCTGCTGCCAGTAAGTGATCCAGGGCTGCCGCTAGTGGCGCTGGTAATTGGTCTCTTGATTGTTGTGGTCACCATAATTGCCGAGCACCACATCAGGGCACGAGCAACCCAATAGACTTTGACGGTTGCTGCAAAGTAACGGGCTGTAGCGCAGCTTGGTAGCGCACTTGTCTGGGGGACAAGGGGTCGTGGGTTCAAATCCCGCCAGCCCGACTGTATGTAGTGATTCACAGTCGTTAAAGATCTTCTCGCAAACCGCACCTGGCAATCTATCGGCTAAGGTGAGACGGTGCCTCTTTTTTTCACCTGGCACAGCAGTAGCTGTTTAGACAAGAAGGTGGCACATGACATACATCATTCGTACTTGGGCGATTTCACTGGCTTTTGCGCTCTTATCGCTGCAATTAATAGCGCTTCCCGGCAGCGCCGATAATCACACTCCCTCACAGGTTGCCGATATCGTGGCTGGTGGTAGTGGAAGTAACCCTGTGCGGGGAGCGGTCCTTAATGGAAAGTATTATTTCAATGCCTACGATCCGGTGAACCATTATGAACTCTGGGTATTTGACGGTACAAATCCTCCAACTCTGGTTCAGGACATCTGGGCCGGAGCTGCAAGCGGTTATCCTAATGGCTTTGTGGTATTTGGCAACAAACTGTACTTCCGTGCCGACGATGGGATAAACGGCAACGAGCTGTGGGTCTATGACGGCACTAATCCTGCAACGATGGTCCAGGACATCAGAGCAGGTGCGAATGGGTCATACCCAACCTCTCTGACTGTCTTCAACGACAAGCTTTATTTCGATGCAAACAATGGGATAGACGGCGGCGAGCTGTGGGTCTATGACGGCACTAATCCTGCGACCATGGTCGCAGACATTTACGGTGGGGCAAACAGTGGTTCGCCACGGTTCTTTAACGTCCTTAACAACAAGCTCTATTTTGCCGCGAGCAGCGCCGCAAGTGGGAACGAGCTATGGGTCTATGACGGAACTAATCCTCCAAGCTTGGCAGCTGACATCTATGCCGGCGCGAGTGGAAGCTGGGTATATGACTTGACTGTATTTCAGGACAAGCTTTATTTCCAAGCAACCGATGGGATAAACGGTAGCGAACTCTGGTCATACGATGGAGCAAGCGCAAGTTTGGCGCAGGACATTCGGCCATTGGCTTCTTCTGGCAACCCAGGCGGGCTAACGGTCCTTAGTAACAAACTTTACTTCTCGGCTAACAACGGCACGGATGGTTACGAACTCTGGTCCTACGATGGCACTAATCCAGCAGCGATGGTCGAAGATATCAGGCCAGGCGCAAATTCAAGCAGTCCTTCCGAACTAACTGTCTTTGAAGACAGGCTTTATTTCACTGCAAACGATGGCACTAATGGCACCGAGTTATGGGTTTATGACGGAACTAATGCAACTGGTTTTGACATGAATCAAACTGGTAGCGGCATTGAGGATTCTATGGGGCCGAATGGACAACTAGTGAGCACTTCAATGGGTATGTTTTTTAGTGCCAGGGATGGAATTACCGGACATGAGCTTTGGCGTATTGCCCCAGCCCCAGTAGTTGTCCCGACAGCTAAGACCAATGCTGGCTCTTTCAACG
>ENA-UPTJ01000657-UPTJ01000657.1-marine-metagenome-genome-assembly--contig:-NODE-657-length-20995-cov-6.064661_pt1 | contig 20995 bp, 17 predicted proteins | sample MGYA00238168_ERZ767080 | MGnify/ENA primary metagenome ERZ767080 (study PRJEB28935, sample SAMN06266237) | marine metagenome | isolation source: Columbia River Estuary | place: USA:Columbia River Estuary... | reverse complement strand
ACTCGCCTATCAACAGCACGTGGATGTAGCCAACCGGATCGACGATAGCTTGATGGTTACGCCCAACGGCGTAGAAGGCATCTATTTTTCCCTGGGCGGCAACACTGCGACGGCCAATCAATTTTTTCTGACCGATTCGACCAGACATTTCTTGCGCGGCGCTTTGTATTTTGATGCCACGCCGAATGCCGATTCGCTGGGCATCGTCAACGATTTTCTTAAAAAAGATCTGCTTCACTTGATCAATACGTTGCAGTGGACCGATCGCCTGAAACCCAATCAACCATGATCGTCATTGAGAACCTGCTGATCAGCGAAGACATCGTCGATAAGAAATTCGTCTGCGACCTCAGTCGATGCAAAGGCGGATGTTGCGAGGATGGCGCGGCCGGCGCCCCTTTGGAGTTGGAAGAAAAAGCCATCATCGATTCCGTGCTGGAGATCGTGAAGCCGTATCTCAGTCAAACCTCGCTCAATGAGATCGAGAAGAAGGGAAACTATGTATACGATGTAGAATATGAATGGGTGACACCTACGGTTGATTCGGATAAGGAGATCTGTGCATTTGCGATCCGACGCCCCAACGGCATGATCCATTGCGCTTTTGAGCAGGCCTACCTCGACGGAAAGATCGCCTGGAAAAAACCCATCAGCTGCCACCTTTATCCCATCGTGGCCAAAAAAGGGAAATACGGCGATTATGAGCGGTTGAACTACGAGCCCCGGGAAGATATCTGTAAGCCCGGGTGCCTGAATGGGGAGGCGCTGCAGGTTCCCGTTTATCAATTCCTGCGCGAACCGATCGTACGCAAATACGGAGAAGAAATTTATGAGGCGCTTGACACCATCGCGAAAGGCGGATGGGAGGAAATCGATTTCAAGCAGTAATTTTAGGTATGTCCCGCATCGAAGACAACGGCCCCGAGATCAAATCCACCTTTCAGGCACGCAGTGCTGTGAAAGCAGCCGACCGTGAGCACCGCCGAAAGATCAATTTCAACATTGGTCGATACGATGCAGCTGTTCCTAAGGGAAAGGCACAATACACCGATTTGATGAGTGCCCGCGAACGAGCCAAAAACCGAAAGTGGAAGGCCCTCGAAAATTTAGATCGATTGCTGGAGGATTTTGAGGCCCAACTCCTGAAGCGAGGCGCTAAGGTGATCTGGGCCGAAGACGTGCAGCAAGCGCAAGCCGCCATCCGAAAGATCTGTGCGGAAAAGAATTGCAAAACCTTGGTGAAAAGCAAGAGCATGGTGACCGAGGAGATCCATCTCAATGATTTTCTCCAAACCATCGGCGTAGATTCCGTTGAAACCGATTTGGGTGAGTACATCCAACAACTCGATGGCGAAGCTCCTTATCACATCGTTACGCCGGCCATGCACAAAAGCAAGGAAGATGTGGCCAAACTATTTGCTGAAAAATTAGGCACCGACCCCAATGCTACACCTACCGAACTGACGCTTACGGCTCGAGCCATTCTTCGTGAAAAATATCGGCAAGCCGAGATCGGCGTGACCGGTGCGAATTTTCTCATTGCCGACATCGGTGGTATTGCCGTTACGGAAAACGAAGGCAACGCCCGCCTCAGTTGCGCCTGGCCCAAAACACATATTGTCATTGCCGGAATTGAGAAGATGATCCCTTCACTGGTCGATCTGGATCTGTTCTGGCCGTTGTTGGCTACCTACGGCACCGGACAACAACTCACTGTTTACAATACGTTGATCACCGGACCGAAACAGTCTTTTGAAACCGACGGACCGGAAGAGATGTATGTGATCTTGCTCGATAATGGTCGCACGCAGATCTTAGCCGATCCCAAGCAACGGGAGAGTTTGTACTGCATTCGCTGCGGTGCTTGCCTCAATGCTTGTCCGGTTTACAAGAATATCGGTGGCCATACCTATGGCACTACGTACAGTGGCCCCATCGGATCCGTGATCACCCCAAACCTGAAATCGCTGGGCGAGTGGAAGCACCTGAGTGAAGCGTCCTCGCTCTGTGGAAATTGCACCGAAGTATGTGCCGTTCGCATCAATTTACACGAATTGCTTCTTCACAATCGGCATGCGGCGGTTGTCAAAGGCGAAGCGCCACTGGCCGAGAAACTAACCTGGAAGCTGTGGCGCCAGGGCATGTTGCATCGAAGTTGGATGAACCTGGCGACCGGACGAATCAAGAATAAAGTGGTGAACGGATTGGCCAAAGGGTGGACCGAGCAACGGGGCGATCTGGAATTTCCGAATAAGAGTTTCAATCAACTTTGGAAAGAGCGTCAGAAAAATCGCTGATCCATTTTGCTTCTTTACGCACATACCCTCACCCCGCGTTTGCGTTACATCACGCACTGGTTCGCCGAACAGTTTCTTTTCGATTCAATCGAGTGCACTGATTCAATCGATCAATATCGCGCTCACACAGGCCTCTGCATCAATTACAGCAAGGAACGCATTCGCGATACGGAATGTTGGATTCAGCCGGCAACATTGTTGTTCGAATCGGACATCCATCCCATCCAACTGGATGTGCAGCAGAACGGAACGTTTTCGACTTTCTTTTGCGGCCGTGGCGATATGGGCTTTGATGTATTTGCAGCCAGTTTTTACCTGATTAGTCGCTACGAAGAATATTTGCCCCATCCGTCAGATGCGTATGGGCGATTTTCGCATGACGCATCGCTGGCTTTTCAACATGGATTTTTAGATCGTCCGATCGTCGATCAATGGATGCAGCAATTCTGTCTTTGTCTGCAGTCCAAATTTCCCGAACTGGTTATCCGCCCCATTGAGTTTTCTCACCTGGCAACCTATGACATCGATGAGTCTTTCGCTTACCAACATAAACCGGTGTGGTTGCAGGCTGCCGGTTTGCTTCGAGATATTATTTTGTTTCGGTTGGCTTGGGTGCGGGAACGAGTGGCCGTTTGGCTGAATCAACGGCCGGATCCGTATGATTCATTTGAGTTTATTCGATCGCTGCATGTAAACACATCCACGCGACCGCTGATATTTATATTGATGGCTGAGCAGCGCGGGCAGTACGATAAGAATCTGTCGCCTCAACATCCTGCTCAAGCACAGCTGATTCGTTCCTTATCCAGTTGGTCTGATTTGGCCCTGCATCCTTCCTGGCGCAGTGGCGATGAGCCCGAGTTACTGATCAAGGAAAAGCAACATTTGCAGGCGCTGATCGGTCGTCCGATACGTGCGTCGAGACAACATTATATTCGATTTCGATTGCCTACTACCTATCGCTTGTTGGTCGAAGCCGGACTCCAAGCTGATTATTCGATGGGGTATGGTTCCATCAATGGATTTCGTGCCGGTACGGCCCGCTCCTTTTTTTGGTATGATCTAGCGCGTGAGCAGGTGAGTACGTTGTGTATCTACCCCTTTTGTTATATGGAAGCGAATTCGTTTTATGAATTGGGCCAGGGGATTGATGAAGCGGCGAACGATTGGACAGCGTTAGAAGGGCAGATCCGACAATACGGCGGCACCATGATTACCGTTTGGCACAATACGTTTTTGGGGACGCGGGCTCGTTTTTCTGGTTGGCGCGAGCGGTATGCCAATTGGTTTCGTGGTCTATGCAATTAAACGCCTTCTGGTTCCGGCTGCTCGAGTGGGTTGATTCGAAATGCCTGATTGACCAAGTAAACACCAAAAAGAGTGATGCCCGTACCCAATACCAGATATAAAGTAATGGCATCGCTGAAGTACAGCCAGCCGCAGAACGCAGCTACGATCGGATTTACATAGGCATAGATCGATGCCTGTTCAGTGGGTAGGTTTTGCAGGGCGTATAAGTAGCAGATAAACGCGATCAACGATCCAAAAACAATCAAGAATGCGATGGATGTCCAAGCTTGATACGGAACGTCGGCAAGTGAAATCGATTGTCCGGTGAATTCACTGACTGTGAAAAGCGTTAATCCGGAAATAACCATTTGCAGGCCCAAGCTGAAATAAGGATTGAAGGACAGGGCTTCTTTTTTGGTGTACAGCGTGGCAAAAGCCCAGGTCCAGGTTGCGATCAATGAAAGTATGATGCCAAAACGGAAATCAGCGTTCATGAAATCACTCATGTGTTCGTAAAAAATGGTACATACTCCGCCGAATCCAAGTAAGAGTCCGAGGATTGCTTTTTTGGGTAGTTTCTCGCGGCTTACAAACAATCCGATGATCACGAGCCAGAGTGGAAAGATGGCGCCCATGATCGCACCCATGCCCGCGCTGATGTACTTGACGCTCCAGGTACTCAGTCCGTTGCTCATCATGAAATTCAAAAAGCTGAGGATGATTACCGATCGCCATTGCTTGCCTTGGGGTAGTTTTTCTTTTCGGATCAGGAAGTAGCTTACATAAATTGAGCCGGCAATGAATTGTCGCATCCCCGCCAATTGCAGCGCAGGCATGTACTCGACCCCGATCTTGGAAGCGATCCAGGTCAGTCCCCAGAAGAGACAAACCACTACCAATGCCAAGATCGCTTTGCCTTTGGTCCCTTGTTTGTAATAATAAAAGGGATTGAATATTTCTAGGGATTCCTTGGAGCGTTGCGCTCCACGAAGCAGCGAATCGTATAGGTTTCCAAAAAGCATCAGTGCTTGAAATGGCGTTGTCCGGTGATCACCATGGCCAATTTATGTTGCTGGCAATATTCGATCGAGTCGTTGTCGCGCACCGATCCGCCGGGTTGAATGAACGATTCAATGCCGGCCTGATGCCCCAGTTGCACGCAATCGTTGAAAGGGAAGAACGCATCGCTGGCCATCACGGCTCCCTGCAAATCGAATTGAAATTGTTTTGATTTTTCGATCGCCTGACGAAGCGAGTCGATGCGGCTGGTTTGTCCGCAGCCTTTTCCGATCAATTGCCTATTCTTAACCAATGCGATGGCATTGCTCTTGAGGTGTTTGCAGACCAGGTTGGCGAAGATCAGGTTGTCTTTCTCAACATCTGTGGTTGCGCGGCCGCCGGCTTCTTTCCATTCGGAGAAATTGCCTTCATCCACTGTTTGAATCAGTACGCCGTTCAACAGGGAACGACTTTGTTGACCAACTTTTGGCAAGGCACGTATGGCCAGGAGGATCCGATTTTTTTTGGTGCGCAGAATCTCCAGTGCTTCTGTCGTGAAGCCGGGCGCCAACAATACTTCAAAGAAAATATCTTGAATGGCACTGGCGGTTGGTGCATCGATGATGCCGTTACATATCAGGATGCCGCCAAACGCACTTTCGGGGTCGCCGGCAAGTGCATCTTGCCAAGCGGCCAAGACCGTGGGTCGCTGCGCAATGCCGCACACGTTGGTGTGCTTGATGATTCCAAAAGTGTATTCGCCATTGAGCTCGTGCGGAAATTCACGAATGAGTTGCAAGGCTGCATCTACGTCTACCAGATTGTTGTAGGATAGTTCCTTCCCATTGAGTTTTTCGAAAAGCGCATTCAGGTCGCCGTAAAAAGTAGCGGGTTGATGGGGGTTCTCTCCATATCGAAGTGGTTGTGGAAAAGGCTGCGCCTGAAAAAACTCGTTGCCACCTGTCGGATTGAAATAATGGGCAATGGCTACGTCGTAGTGGGCCACTACTTCAAAGGCTTTGGCCGCAAATGAACGACGTTGATCGAGCGTCAGGGATCCATCTTGTGCCTCGAGTAACTGGGCCAATGGGGCGTAGTCGTTTTTTGCGGCGATGACGGTCAGGTCTTGATGGTTCTTCGCGGCGGCGCGGATCATTGAGGGGCCGCCTATGTCGATCTTCTCGATGATGGATTTCTCGTCGTTTGTGGAGGCAACGGTCTCTTCGAACGGATACAGGTCTACGATCACGAGATCGATCTCGGGGATCGAATACTGCTGCATCTCGCTGCGATGAGTTTCATCGTTTCTTTTTCCAAGTATTCCGCCAAAAACGACTGGGTGCAAGGTCTTTACTCGTCCGCCCAAGATCGCGGGATAATTGGTTAGCGCTTCGACCGGAGTTACGGTAGCACCCAGTGATTCCAGAAAAGTTTGTGTTCCGCCGGTTGAATAGATCTTGACCTGGTGTTTTTTGAGTTGCTCAACGAGGGGCTCCAGACCGTCTTTATAGAAAACTGAGATCAGGGCCGATTGTATCTTTTTTTGCATAGTTAGGGGGGGGATGACGCAAATTTACCGGATGTGGGTTGCTTGCTCAAGGGGCGGGGATAAGTTTCGTGTTTACCAACTATAAACGGCACCCGGGATGCGGTCCAGTTGTTCTACCCAAGCGTTCATTCCATCCAGTACACAGGTTATTGCCCAGGTGATTGGTTCCGACGGCAGTTGAAAGATTGATAGGGGAATAAGAAAGAAGAGTCCCAGTAAAGCAAGTGAAGAAAGTGGTACGGCAATCAAATTGGCTGGGAGAAACAGCCAGGGGAATTGATGGAAATAATAACTGGTCAGGGGCAGGGTGCAGGCTGTGGCCGCCAAGGTCATGCAGGCGGATTCCCATGTACTCTTCAGCAACCGATTTTGTGGACGTATAACATTCACGAGAACAGGGTGCAGGAGTAAGATTCCCGCCACCGCTGCATGGGAGAGTTGGAAGCCGGGATCGAACAACCAATCCGGGTCGGCAATTAATAAGATCAACATGGATAGTCCGAGTGCCTGCATGCCCGATATCGGTCGTTCCATCCATCTACCCAAAGCAATGGCCGTAAACATAATGCCGGCCCGCAACACGGACGCTTCGGCCCCCGCGATGAAACAGAAGATCCAGATGCAGCTCAATGCGATGAGTTGTCGGAGTAATGCGCCACCTCGGAGAAACAAAAGGGGAAAGAGCAGGCGCCAGAGTATTTCGAATACAAGTGATACGTGCAATCCGGAGATGGCAATGATGTGGATGGTTCCGGTACGGGTGTAGTGTTGTTTGCGTTCCGGATCCAATCCGCCTTTCCATCCGATCAACAGGGCGGTGGCCAGTCCTGCTCGGCTTGAGTCGGGCAGCACTCGGTAGATTTGGTGGCGTACCTCAGACTGAACTCGATGCAATCGATTCGAAAGGTTGTGTTTTGATCGTGGTATTTGATGGATGGGTGTGTTTGACTGCACATAGCTTTGGTGGGTGATCTTTTTTTGTCGGCAGTAACGCGCATAATCAAACGAGGCATTGGGTTTATTCTGAATGCGTTGAAGGGGTAAAGAGATCCAGAACCGATCACCGGGCTTGGCCGTCAATGCCCACGCACTTTGTTTTGTATACAAATGGATGCCTCCATCGATCGAACTGATTTGAGTAGAATCTTGATACGCTTGTAGATCCGCCGTGAGGCGCCATCCCGAACGAGTGGGTGTTGCTTCTTCGCGGATCTTAATCAGCCAGTCGGTGTTTTCAGTTCGATTGTTCCCAATCCACGAAGGTTGCTGACGAAGATCGCGCAGTGAAGTGAACAAGACGCCTGAACAGGTGACGGCCAAGAATAAACACAATCCAACCAGTGGTTGCCACCTCCAGGTTCGGGTGCTCTTCCCCCGACTGAACAGGTAAGCCAGTATCAGAGAACCGATCAGCATGGCAGCTGCCCGGATACGTGTTGGCTCCAATGTGTTGTAGAGAATAATGCCTGCGGTAAATGGCATCAGCCAGCGATAAATCGGCGCCCGCCATCGTTCAAACAGCATGGTGAAGGGTTCGCACCAAACTACAACCCAACCAAACGCTTCCGCATGCTACTTTCCGTCCAACTCCCAAACTATTTCGACAAGTACATGCTTCGGTCTTTGTACAACTGTCGGAAGTAAGGGTCGCGCAGGTTCTTGATGAATCGGATCGCTTCGCCGGTCGATTTCATTTCCGGACCGAGTTCTTTGTTGACGCCCGGGAATTTATTGAAGCTGAACACGGGTTCTTTGATTGCAAATCCGTCGAGTTTCTTTTCGAACGTAAAGTCGGTCAACTTATGCGTACCCAGCATCACCTTGGTGGCCACGTTCAAATAAGGGATCTGATAAGCTTTGGCAATGAATGGTGTAGTGCGGGAGGCACGTGGATTGGCTTCGATCACGAATACCTTTCCTTCCTTGACCGCAAATTGGATGTTGATCAATCCCTGGATTTTCAGCGCGCGCGCAATTTTCTCTGCATACTCTTCCATGGTGTGTACCTCTAGCGGAGACAGGTTGAAGGCGGGGAGTACGGCGTTGCTGTCTCCCGAGTGAATACCGGCTGGCTCGATGTGTTCCATTACGCCCATCACGTGGAAATTCTCTCCGTCGAAGATGGCATCGATCTCGGCTTCCTGGCAGCGATCGAGGAAGTGATCGATCAGGATCTTGTTTCCTGGAATGTGTTTGAGCAAACTAATCACGGCTTTTTCTACTTCTTCATCGTTGATCACAATGCGCATGCGTTGTCCACCGAGCACATAACTCGGACGAACCAGTACTGGGTACCCCACTTTATTCGCTACTTCGATGGCGTCATCGACCGACCAGGCCGTACCGTATTCAGGGTAAGGAATATCGAGGGATTTCAGCATGTCGCTGAATCGGCCGCGGTCTTCGGCGATGTCCAAACTATCGAAAGAGGTGCCGATGATCTTGATGCCTTTTTCGGTCAGGCGTTCGGCGAGTTTGAGTGCGGTCTGTCCGCCGAGCTGTACGATCACGCCTTCCGGTTTCTCGTGTTCGACGATCTCCCACAAATGCTCCCAATACACGGGTTCGAAATAAAGTTTATCGGCCATGTCGAAATCGGTCGAGACCGTTTCGGGATTGCAATTCACCATGATGGCTTCGTAGCCGCACTCCTTGATGGCGAGTAATCCGTGCACGCAACAATAATCGAACTCGATGCCTTGTCCGATGCGGTTTGGACCCGAACCCAGGACGATGATTTTCTTTTTGTCGGTGACCTTGCTTTCGTTTTGATGGCCTTCTTCGAAGGTGGAATAGAAATACGGAGTCTTGGCTTCAAATTCCGCGCTGCAGGTATCGACCATTTTATACACGCGGGTGATGCCGGCGGCTTTGCGCTTTTCGTAAATGGTTTCTTCGCTTCCGCTTTTCAGGATGCGTGCGATCTGCTCATCGCTGAATCCGTGCACTTTTGCTTTACGCAATAATTCCAGGGGAAGTGTCTCATCGGTATAGTTGGCGATCTCTTTTTCCAGGTTCACGATCTTTTGGATCTCGAAGAGGAACCAGCGGTCGATGCCATGGGTGGCTTTGGAGATGGTGCTGACGGATATGCCGGCCATCAAGGCGTCTTTGATGCGGAACAATCGATCCCATTTCGGGGTCTTGATGTATTCCAGCAATTCTTCGGCATGCATCATGCTCTTGCCGTAGTAGCCGAGTCCGACGGCATTGTTTTCCAGACTTTGACAGGCTTTTTGGATCGCTTCGGTGAAGCTGCGCCCAATTGCCATCACTTCGCCCACGCTTTTCATTTGCAGGCCCAGCGTATCGTTGGCTCCTTTGAATTTATCGAAGTTCCAACGGGGGATCTTGACGATCACGTAGTCGAGTGCCGGTTCGAAATAAGCCGACGTGGTTTTGGTGATCTGATTTTCCAGTTCATCCAGTTGATAGCCGATGGCGAGTTTGGCCGCGATCTTGGCAATGGGATATCCGGTGGCTTTACTGGCTAGGGCGGAGGAGCGACTTACGCGCGGATTGATCTCGATGGCGATGATCTCTTCGTTATCTGGGTTTAGTGCGAATTGTACGTTGCAACCACCAGCGAAATTGCCGAGGTCGCGCATCATGCGAATGGCGGTGTTGCGCATGAGTTGCATGCCGGTGTCGCTGAGTGTCATGGCCGGTGCTACCGTGATGGAATCGCCGGTATGTACGCCCATCGGATCGAAATTCTCTACGGTACAAATGATGCAAACATTATCGGCGGAATCGCGCAGCAGTTCCAATTCAAATTCTTTCCATCCCAAGATGGCTTTCTCCACCAATACTTCGTGAATGGGTGAAGCTTGTAATCCACGGTTCAAGGCTTCGTCGAGGTCGTCTTTGCCGTGTACGAATCCGCCGCCGGTTCCACCCAGGGTGAAGGAGGGGCGGATTACCAATGGAAATCCAATCTCTTGTGCAAACTCTTTTCCTTCGAGAAAAGAATTGGCGGTTTTTGCTTGGGCTACGGGTACGCCCAGCTGGATCATCCATTGGCGAAATTTTTCGCGGTCCTCGGCCTTGTCGATGGCTTTGATGTCAACCCCGATCAAGCGCACGTTGTATTGTTTCCAGATTCCGAGTTCTTCGGCTTCTTTTGCCAGATTGAGGGCGGTTTGTCCACCCATTGTCGGCAGCACCGCATCGATCTGGTTTTCTTGCAGAATCTGTTCAATGCTTTCTACGGTTAGGGGAAGCAGGTAGACGCGATCGGCCATCATCGGGTCGGTCATGATGGTAGCCGGGTTGCTGTTAATGAGTATGACTTTGATGCCTTCTTCTCGTAAGCTCCGGGCGGCCTGGGTGCCGGAGTAGTCAAATTCACAGGCTTGTCCGATGATGATGGGACCGGAACCGATGATGAGGACGGAGTGAATCGAGGTGTCTTTGGGCATGGGTGGGTTTTAGGACGTGCTTCGCAAAAAAACAAATTGCGCAAAGCTACGGGCAAAGCGTGATTTTCCGAGGGGAGGCTGTCAACATTTTTTGTCACCTACCCAACTATTTGCTTCCAGCTTGGTTTTATGGAATCAGTACAAAATTACCCACCATGTCTACATTGACAGAAGGCCAAAAAGCCCCGGCGTTTGCCGCCGCTGACCAAACCGGAAAGACCGTTCGTTTGAGCGCCTTCAAGGGCAAAAATCTGGTCCTTTATTTCTATCCCAAAGACATGACCTCGACCTGCACGGTGCAGGCCTGCAACCTCCGCGATAACCATAAAGTGTTGATCAAGCAAGGCTGGGCCGTGGTAGGGGTGAGTCCCGATGATGTAATCAGTCATCAGAAATTTGTGGACAAGCATGAGCTGCCCTTTACATTACTGGCAGATCCGGAGCAAAAGATTCTGAATCAATACGGGGTTTGGGGCGAGAAATCCATGTATGGACGGAAGTACATGGGGGTGATTCGAACCACCTTTCTGATCGACTCCAAGGGGGTCATCCGCCACATCATTCGGAAGCCCCAATCGGCCAAGCATGCGCAAGAGATCCTGAAGCTGGCGGCGGATATGGATTAAGGATGAATGATCCACTCGAGGCCACTGACCACGATTCGGGTATTTCCATCTTCTTCGATGCGTAGTCCGCCATCGGGTGTAACATCCTTGATCCGGATCCATTTTTCAATCCCTTGTTCACGCACTTGGAAGGATTCATCTTTTCCGAATAGCTGCGATTGGTATGTGTCAAATAAGGGTTCAAAGCCGGTTCGTTCCCAATTGGAAAATCCTTGATTCAGGGATCGAATGATATCTAGAGAAAGGGTTTTGGGGTCTAGTTCTTTTCCGGTTATTTGTTTTAGGGAGACGGGGTTGGGCAGGGAGTCGGGGAATTGGGTCTGGTTGATGTTGAGGCCGATTCCAACGATGGTCCAGGTGTGTCCCGATTCGATGAGCAGCCCTCCGAGTTTTCGGCTTTTCCAATACAGATCGTTGGGCCATTTGATGCATGTGTCGCCCCGGGTGATCGAGGCCATGACTTCGTTGACGCACAGGGCGATGCAGGCGCTGAGGTGAAAGGGGGTTGGGTCGGGGAGGAGTTGATTTTTCAGCAAGATGCTCATGGCCAGGTTTTGTCCCGATTCGCCATGCCAGGATTTCCCGAATTGGCCTCTTCCGGCGGTCTGTTCCCAGGCAAAGAACACAGCGCCGTGCATACCTTCCCCTTGTTCGGACCAGGTGCGGGCGAAGTCGTTGGTGCTGTCGATCCGCTTTAGTTCGGTATACTGACCACCAATAGGGTTTGACGGGGGAGTCAATGCCAATTAATCGCTATTTTTAGGGCGTAAACGTAATCAAAAACAAAACGTCCCGCGTAATCCTTTGGCCCTGTCCACAACTCGTCGCTCTGTAGCTCCTGCTGATCGTTCTGCCACATCCAAGCGCATCAACCGTAACTCCAAGCTTTTCAAAACCATTCTTTCTGCCATTCAGGAGAAAAAAGGGGAAGAAATTGTCTCATTGGATCTGCGTAAGATCCCGGAAGCGGTGGCTGATTTCTTTTTTATCTGCGATGCACGCAGTCAACCTCAGGTTCGGGCGATTGCCGACCACATTGAAGTTCGGGTGAAGGAAAAATGTGGGGAGCTTCCTTATCGAAGCGAAGGCAACCAAAAGCTACATTGGGTGTTGATTGATTATGTGGATGTCGTAGTCCATGTCATGCTGCCGGAAAACCGGACGTTTTATCAGCTGGAAGAGATGTGGAGCGACGCGGTTACGGTGAAACACGACTAAGCTGTTAAAGTTTCGCCAAGCCAGTTTGATTGGCTCGGTCCTTGCAGCCATTGAAAAAGAAGCAATCGAATTTTGATATGAGTATGAATGAAAATCGTCCCGGCGGATCCGGAAAATCGCCCAAGCGCACTCCCCGGTTCAGCTTTTACTGGATCTATGCCGTGGTATTTGCTGTATTGATCGGCATGCAATTGTTCGGCCCCTTGGCGCCGAATATGGTCAAGTCGAACGAAAAGGAATTCAAGGAATTGGTGGCCAAAGGCCAGGTTGAGAAATACCTGATCATCGATAACCGCAACACGGTACGCGTCTACCTCAACGAGGCGGGCGTGAAGGCGCAAACAGCCCGCTTGAAAGAAGTAAGTGGCAAAGTCGTTGCCCAAGGTCCGCACATGAGTTTTCGCATCACAGGTGGCGAGGCCTTTCAAAAATCGATGGCTGATTTTTACGGTAAGACCAATCCCCCGGTTCCGGAAGTGATCTATGATGTCGACAATGAACGCGATTGGTTCGGCGGCATTTTGCAGTTCCTGTTGCCGGTGCTTTTGTTCATCGGGATCTGGGTCCTCTTCATGCGGAAGATGGGTGGACCTGCCGGAGGCGGCGGAGGCGGTGGTGGCGGCATTTTCAGCATCGGTAAATCCAAGGCCACGCTGTTCGACAAAGGCACCAAGGTGAGCATCACGTTTGCGGATGTAGCTGGACTGGACGAAGCCAAAGTGGAGGTCATGGAGATCGTGGACTTCCTCAAGAACCCCAAGAAATACACCAACCTCGGGGGTAAGATCCCCAAAGGCGCTTTGCTCATCGGCCCGCCCGGTACCGGTAAAACGTTATTGGCCAAAGCCGTGGCCGGCGAAGCCCAGGTTCCTTTCTTTAGTTTAAGTGGATCGGATTTTGTGGAGATGTTCGTGGGTGTTGGCGCCAGCCGCGTACGCGATCTGTTCAAGCAAGCAAGAGAAAAAGCACCTTGTATCATTTTTATCGATGAGATTGATGCCATCGGTCGTGCGCGCGGAAAGAATGCGATGATGAGCAACGACGAGCGCGAAAGCACCCTGAATCAGATGCTCGTCGAGATGGATGGATTCGGAACGGATGTTGGCATCATTGTACTGGCGGCCACCAACCGGCCCGATGTATTGGACTCTGCGTTGCTGCGTCCGGGTCGTTTCGATCGCCAGATTACCATCGACAAGCCCGATCTGAAAGGACGGGAAGATATTTTCAAAGTGCATCTGAAGCCCATCAAGATCTCCGATAAGCTCGACATTCACAAACTGGCTGAGCAAACGCCCGGATTCGCTGGTGCGGACATTGCCAACGTTTGCAACGAAGCTGCGTTGATCGCTGCCCGTAAGAACAAAGAAGCGGTGGATATGCAAGACTTCCAGGATGCCGTCGATCGTGTGATCGGTGGACTGGAAAAGAAGAACAAGATCATCTCGCCCGAGGAGAAAAAGATCATTGCTTATCACGAAGCCGGACACGCCATTTGTGGCTGGTACCTCGAGCATGCGTATCCGTTGTTGAAGGTGACGATCGTTCCGCGCGGAACCGCTGCGTTGGGCTATGCACAATACACCCCCAAAGAACAGTACCTGTACAATACCGATCAACTCAACGATCAGATCTGCATGACCTTGGGTGGTCGTGCCAGTGAGGACATCTTCTTTGGGAAGATCTCGACCGGTGCACAAAACGACCTGCAACAGATCACGCGTACGGCTTACGCGATGGTCACTGTTTACGGCATGAATGATAAGGTGGGGAATATCAGCTTCTATGATCCCAATTCAGATGCGGCCTTTACCAAGCCCTATTCGGATGATACCGCTAAGTTGATCGACAATGAAGTGCGTTTGTTGGTCGACCATGCCTACGAGCGCACCAAGCAATTGCTGAACGACAAGAAAGAGCAGGTAGAGAAATTGGCCAATGCGTTGTTGGAGCGTGAAGTGTTGTTCCAGAGTGATGTGGAGGCCCTGATCGGCAAGCGTCCCTACGAAGAGAAGAAAACAATCGCAGATGAAACACCGGTTGTTTCCGAAATCCCAGAAGTAGCGGATGCGCCGACGGAATCTGAAAAACCTTCATCGACCGACGAATCGGCCTAATATGAATATTTCTCCCGCTCGAGAGAATATCCTGAAACGAATCCGGCAGGCGCTCACCATTGAAACGCCTATGCCCTTCCCGCAGCGGGCAGTTCCTGAAGCGGTGGTTCATCCATTGACGCAGGAGATCGAGGTGGAGTTCGCCGAGCGTTTTACGGCACTTGACGGGAAGTTCGTTTACTGCATCAACAGACAGGAGTTGGCCTTTCAGCTCGGCAGTTTGATCCGAAAACAAAATTGGGAAAAGGTCTATTGCGTGGAAGGCGCCTTGCAAAACCTGATCGCGCCCATTGTTGGGGAGCGATTGAATATTTCCGATCTGGCGCAGTGTGACGTTTCCATCACTGGTTGCGACACGCTGGTGGCCCGAACCGGTTCCATCGTGCTCAGCTCGGCCTTGACCGAGGGGCGGACCGCTTCCGTCTATGCCCCCATCCATGTGTGCATCGCCTTTACATCCCAGCTCGTCTATGACCTGGGCGATGCATTTAAGGCGCTTCGTCAACAACATGGCGATCGATTCCCCTCCTTGGTGAGTTTTGCCACGGGGCCCAGTCGTACGGCCGACATTGAAAAGACCTTGGTGGTAGGCGTACATGGTCCTAAACAGGTCTATCTATTCCTCGTGGAGGCATAGTGATCATCCTTTAGTAACTTTCACACGTGCAAAAACGGATCTACTTCCTTTCCGATTTTCATTTGGGTGCTCCCAACGCCACTTCCAGTCTGGAACGTGAACGCAACTTGGTCCGATTCTTGGACGGGATCAAACACGATGCGTCCGAGATCTTTCTGGTGGGCGACTTGTTCGACTTCTGGTATGAATATCGGTGGGTAGTACCCAAAGGACATGTACGCTTGCTGGGCAAGTTGGGTGAACTGTCCGATCTCGGCATCCGCTTGCATTTTTTCATGGGCAACCACGACATGTGGGTCAAGGATTATTTCCAACGAGAATTGAATATGATCGTGTACGACCGACCCATTCGTTTCGATCTGCAGGGAAAAAAATTATTGGTGGGCCATGGCGATGGACTGGGTCCGGGTGATCATGGCTACAAGCGACTCAAGAAATTATTCCGCAATCCGTTTGCTCAATGGTTATTCGGCATTTTGCCGCCGGCCATGGGTATTGGACTGGCTAATTATTTAAGTCGACGCAGCCGGGCACAGACCGGTTCCAGTGAGGAAGTATTTCTGGGTGCCGACCGGGAGTGGTTGATCCAATATGCCACCGCTAAGCAAGCCCAAGATCCGGTCGATTATTATGTATTCGGTCATCGACATTTGCCCATTGATCATCCCATCGAGCCCGACGCGCGTTACATCAATCTAGGCGACTGGATCCGTTACCAGACCTATGCGGTTTTGGAAGCGGGGCATTTATCCCTGAATAGCTTTGAACGATCGGATTCATTCATTGTCCGCCGATGAAGCGTCTCTTCCTATATCTATTGATTTGTGCGATGATCCAGAGCGAATCGATTGCTCAAGCCGATTCCTTGTTCCGATTTGAGCGCAGCTTCCAAGGTGATATTCGATCCTTCTCCGTCGACCCGTTGGGCAACATGTATTGGGTCGATAAAAAAGATCAAGTCAAAAAGCGGAGTGCCACTGGTGATTCGATGGCGGTTTACAACGATGTACGCCGGTTTGGGGTGTTGAACGGGATCGATGTCAGCAATCCGCTTCAGCCGATTCTTTTTTACGGTGATGGTGTTCGTTTTGTAGTGCTAGATCGATTTTTGAATCCGGTTACCCGCATCGATTTGCAGGCGCGCAATATTTTGCAACTCAATACCTGGTCGCGCAGTTACGACAATCAACTCTGGATCTACGATCCGATTGCCTATGCGTTGAAGAAAGTGGACTTAGCCGGACAAACACAATGGAGCACACCGGATCTTCGGTTGATTCTCGGACGAGCTTATTCGCCCACCCGCATCGAGGATCACAACCAAAGCATTTATCTCTACGAACCTAGTCAGGGAGTATATGTATTCGACTATTTCGGAAATCTGAAAAATGGGATCCTCATTCAAGATTGGCAGGAGTGGCAAGTGGACGGTGGGTATATCTATGGTCGCCAGGCCGATACGCTGTATCGATACGAGATCAAGAGTACGTATTACGATGCCTGGACGCTGCCGGACGAACTAAAACCCGCACAACGTTTATTGATTCGTGGAAAACGTCTTTACGCTTTGTTCCGGGAGGCGAGCATCGATCGATTGCGCCTTTATTCTATTCCCTAACGATTGGAATCGATTCAACTGGTCAACGAAGGATCTCGGCCAGCTCTTTGTCGAACAGCCCGTATTTTCCGAATTCAATGACTCGGCCCAATTCTTTGCCATTCTTGAATACCAAGATGGTGGGTACCAGTGTCACGTTCAAGGCTTGAGCGAGTCGCCCAACGGTTTTCTTATCTCGATCTACGCCGATCAGTGAAAAACGTTCTTTGGGAAAATGGGCACTATCGAGCAGGGCGATGAGTTGGGGGATCACAAAATGTGAGTCTTCGCACCAGGTACCCATGAAGGCTACGACCTCTACCGAATCGGCTTGTTTACGCAGATTTTCCAAGGCATCGGGTCGAGCCTTGTAGTTCTGGTACGTGGATCGGTACCAGGTGAAGCTGGTGTCGGTTTCTAATAAAGTACGCGGAAAATGTCCTTTGATGGTCTTTTCGCCGGGCCGCTCCGAAAAGGTCTCGAAAGGCTGCGCCCATACACCGATCGAGATCAGCAGTGCAACAGAAAGCAAAACAGATTTCAGAATACCCTTCATAGTAAATGCTAAAATAATAAAACGCCAACTCCCAAACTGTCCAAACTATCCAAACTGCCCAAACTATCCTATAGACTTGCTTTCAGCTCCAGAAAAAACTGTCGGATCTGTTTGAGTGACTGGATGGCGGTGAGGCGTTCTTCGACTTTGCGTCCTTTTTTCAGGTAATCGCGGGCGCCATCGATGGTGAATTTGCGTCGACGGAGCAGGTCGTAGATCAAGACCAGGTTTTTGATATCGACTGGGCGGAAGAAGCGATCTCCTTTTCGGTTCTTGCGGGGTTGTAGAATCTCAAACTCCGTCTCCCAATAGCGGATCAGCGATTGCTTTTCATGGAACATGCGGGCCACCTCACCGATCGAATAGTATTGTTTCTTGAACAGTTCTTCGTCGTTGGGTACCTCGATCAGGTCTACGTTGGCGGCGTTTTCTTGCAGCGAACGACGTCCCCGCTTGCCGGTTGTGTTCGATGTGTTGATTTTACCTAGGCGCGGACTGGTCATCTCAATGGGGGCTTCCACCACGATCGGAGCAGGAGTAGGCTTGATTTTGCGGACCGCTTTCAGTTTGGGAGCCGGGGGCGGTGCGATCAAGGTATCCTCGTCGCCGAACGAGAAGGTGATCTGGGTGAGGGGTTTGGCCATTGTCCGTTGCTTTACTTCGTAAAGGTATCGGAGCAAGTAGCTACGAAGTGGTAACGAATGGCGACTGTGGAAAAGTATGTATGAGCGGGCTTAATCCAAACTTTGGTTGCCGGCGGCCGCCTGTTTGAGGATTCGATCGAATTGTTCCGGCGTCAGGTCGTTGTAAAAGAAATAGATCGGATCGATCTTCTGGTTGAACTTGATCACTTCATAATGGCAGTGTGGTCCGGTTGATTTCCCCGTACTGCCTACCCATCCGATCACTTCGCCTCGTTTTACGTTTTGTCCGCGACTGGCTTTCACGCGCACCATGTGTCCGTACAGGGTCTGATATCCATAGCCATGGTTGATCACGACGTGGTTGCCATATCCATTCCCCACATTGCCGGATATGCTGACGGTTCCGTCGGCCGTTGCATAGATGGGGGTTCCTTGCGGGGCAGTGAAATCCAATCCCGCATGGAATTTGGTGGTTTTGTAAACTGGGTCGATGCGGTAGCCGAAACCGGAGGCGATGCGTTTGAGGGTACGGTTGCTGACGGGTTGAATGGCGGGTGTGCGGGATAACAAGCGCTCCTTATCCTTGACCAACGACTCTACCACTTTGTAAGAATTTTCTTGTGCTTTAATGCGATTGACCAATGCATCGAGTGTGTGGTCGATGGAAAGGATGAGTTGATCCGATGCCATGCGTTCGATCTTGGCGATCTCCAGCGCTTCGGCCTCCAATTTCGATCTGGCGCTATCGGGGATGGGGTCGGCCTCAAAGATGGCTCGATAGACGTCGTTGTCGCGTTTTTCCAGATCGGCTAGCTTTACCTGGACTTCTTCCAATTGCTCGGCCAGTTCTTCATACTTATCGCGCAAGGTTCGGTTCTGTGCTTGCAGGATCTTCTCTTCGGGGGATCCCAGAAAACGGAAAGCCGCCATGGCGATGAGTCCGGCCGTCACCAACGACGCTGCCACGAATCCGAAGATGCGCAGTAGACGGACGCGCAGGGGTGTTTCCAGTTTTTCGTACCGGAGCGTCTGGGTGTTGTAAAAGTATTTGATGCGCTTCATGGAGTGCTGGGCCCTCTCCTCGGAAAAGGCTTGATTCGCTTACCTTTGCGACGACAAAGATACCCGGTAAACCGGTACCCCAAGACCATGACCGCTGCACAGATCCGACAGGCATTTTTAGACTTTTTTCAGTCGAAAGGACACGCCATCGTGCCCTCCGCCCCCATCGTGGTCAAGAACGACCCGACCCTGTTGTTCACCAATGCGGGGATGAATCAGTTCAAGGATTATTTCCTGGGTAACCGCAAGCCCGATCACACCCGCATCGCCGATACCCAGAAATGTTTGCGGGTCAGCGGCAAACACAACGATCTCGAGGAAGTGGGCGTAGACACCTATCACCACACCATGTTCGAGATGTTGGGCAATTGGAGCTTTGGCGATTATTTCAAGTCCGAGGCCATCGCCTGGAGCTGGGAACTATTGACCGAGGTATACAAGATTCCCAAGGATCGCCTTTACGCTTCTGTATTTGAGGGAGATTCCAAAGAAGGATTGCCCGCGTCGAGCATCGCATTAGCCAAATGGAAAGAACTGTTGCCCGAAGAGCAGATCGTTTACGGAAATAAGAAAGATAATTTCTGGGAGATGGGCGATACCGGCCCTTGTGGTCCCTGCAGCGAGATCCACGTCGACTGTCGACCGGATGCCGAACGCGCGCAGATCCCGGGTCGCGACTTGGTCAATAAAGACCATCCGCAAGTGATCGAGATCTGGAACAACGTATTCATACAGTTCAATCGTAAAAAAGACGGAACCCTGGAACCATTGCCGGCCACCCACGTGGATACGGGCATGGGCTTGGAGCGATTGGTGCGGGTGTTGCAAGGGAAATCTTCCAACTACGATACTGATATATTCTCCGGCACGATTGATGCGACGGAAAAAATCACCGGACTTCAATACGACCGCAGCGATACCAAGCAAGCGATTGCCTTTCGGGTGATCGCCGATCACATCCGGGCCATCGGATTTACCATCGCCGACGGGCAATTGCCCTCGAATACCGGAGCGGGTTATGTGATCCGTCGCATCCTGCGTCGCGCCGTTCGTTATTATTATTCATACTTGAATTATCATCAACCACTGCTCACGCAATTGATCCCCGTGTTGGCCATGCAGTTTGAGAACGTCTTCCCGGAATTGCAACAGCAAGTAGAATTCGTGAGCAAGGTAATTCGCGAAGAAGAGGAATCTTTCCTGCGTACACTCGAGAAAGGCTTGAAGCGAATGGATGACATCATTGGTCAAGCCAAGGCCGGAAACATTGCCGGAAAAGATGCATTTGAATTATACGATACGTACGGATTTCCGATCGACCTGACCCGCCTCATCGCCCAGGAAAACAAACTGCAGGTCGATGAATCCGGATTTGAGCAGGAGATGAAGCAACAAAAAGATCGCAGCCGTGCCGCCGGCGCCATCGATGCGGAAGATTGGATCGTGCTGAAAGAAGGAAGCAATGCATTTATCGGATACGATCGATTGGAGTCGGATGCCCGGATCTTGAAATACCGCAAAGTCACCGCCAAAGGGAAGACGGCGTATCAGATCGTATTGGATCAAACGCCTTTTTATGCCGAGAGTGGTGGACAAGTCGGCGATCGGGGTTGGTTGCAATCCGGAACAGAACGCATCGAGGTGATCGATACCAAGAAAGACAATGACCTGATCATACATTTCACGCTGGCCTTGCCGACCGATCCAAGCAACAACGTGCAAGCGATCGTCGATGCTACCCAGCGTCAGCTGACGACGGTGCATCACTCATCTACGCATCTATTGCACAGTGCCCTTCGTCAGGTATTGGGTACCCATGTGGCGCAGAAGGGGTCGTTGGTGAATGCCGAGCAATTGCGCTTTGACTTCTCGCATTTTGCTAAAGTGACTGACGAAGAGATCGAACGCATTGAGCAGATCGTGAATGAAAAGATCCGCGAGAATATTCCGGTCGTGATAAAATCATTGCCCAAAGAAGAAGC
>ENA-UPTJ01000652-UPTJ01000652.1-marine-metagenome-genome-assembly--contig:-NODE-652-length-21116-cov-4.414320_pt1 | contig 21116 bp, 15 predicted proteins | sample MGYA00238168_ERZ767080 | MGnify/ENA primary metagenome ERZ767080 (study PRJEB28935, sample SAMN06266237) | marine metagenome | isolation source: Columbia River Estuary | place: USA:Columbia River Estuary... | reverse complement strand
GGTCGTCCAACACAACCATCTGAGAATATGTCATCCTTCTTGATGAATGATAAGATGCTCGACAAATTGAACGATAAAAATGTAAAACACATCATTATAAAAACCAATTTCAATTCTTATAACGATGGAAGTCAACCTGTAAGCATTTATACAGATTGTCGTTTAGATATTTCATTAGCATTCCGTGCTAAATACACTCAAACTCTTTAAAAATCAAACATGAAAAAAGTAATTTTATTTGCTGCAATTTTAGGAATTTGGGCGAACAACCGTATACAAGCACAAGAGTTATTTGAAATCAACAACAGGCATTTCAGTCAATCGCACCTCAACAACCCTGGATTTCTTCCTCAGTATAAATTGAGCTTAAGTTCAGGCAGAAGTTCATTAGGTATGGGCTTGTCTGGGTTTAATTTAAACTCCATTTTTAATTCTAATGAATCTGTTGAACAAACCGTAAAACGTTTGATTTATGAAAATGATAAACAATTTGGGGCTGATTTTTATTCACGCAGCGAGTTATTCCATTTCGGTTATAGAAGTTTGAAGTCTTATTTATCTTTCAATTCAAGCCTCATTGCCGAAGGTTCAATTAGATTGCCAAAGGATTTATTAGGATTGGCTTTCTTCGGGAACTCAGCGTACATTGGTACAGATGCCCTTATAGACTTTAGCGGAACAGAATTTCAATCTTATATCCAAAACACCTTAAGTTATGGAAGAAATATCACCAATGAACTTTCAATAGGCGTCAACTTAAGTCAGTTGAATGGATTAACCTATATGGGATTCGATAAAGCTTATATGCTTATTGGAACAGATACTGGTACTTCCAGCATTTATTCGATGGAAATTGCTGGAGAACTCGATGGGAAAGCTTCTTTGGTTGGAGGAAGTATAGCCTCTGCTATCAACGATTCGAGCTATGACATTTCAAAGGTAATTGAACAAAATCTTACCAATGGATTCAACCCTATTTCGTCAAACCGAGGGTTTTCAGCAGGATTTGGTGCCGTATATCGTTTAAATGAGCGCTGGAGATTTTCTGCATCTGCTCAAAACATTGGCTCCATCATGTGGAATTATGGTGTTGAAAGTGTCAAAATGGATAGAAGTACATGGGTTTGGAACGGATTAGATACGAATCAAATATCTGATTTCAACGATAACACTTTGAACAATATCGTTGATACTGCTTTATCTACATTTACTGTCAATTCAGGTCAAATCAATTCCTTTGAGCGTAAATTGAAACCAAGATATAATTTGGGTGTTGAATTTTTCTTACATCCAAGAACTCAAGTCCAATTGTTTGGAGGTTTTGGTTATGGAGTAAAGGGTGATAAATCATTCGCAAGTGCGAGTATACATCAGGAGTTGAATGAATTCTTAGACCTAAGAGTTAGTTACAGTTATTTTGACCCAACTGGAATCCCAAATCACCGTGTTGGTCTGGGAATGAGTTTTAATCTTGGACCAATTCAAGCCTTTTTTGCTTTAAACGATATTTTGGCTCCAATAAACTATGGCAGTGCTACCGGTATTTCAGGAATGGCTGGTATCAATTTAAACATCATCACTTGGAAGGATAGAGATAATGATATGACACCTGACCGCAGAGATAGTTGTCGCAAAGTATTTGGCGTATTAAGTAATAAAGGTTGTCCTTACGGATTCTTGGGAGAGTCTATGAATGGAGCAGAAGAGTTAACTGGTGATGCAGTACCGATGGAAGTAATTGAAAATTCAACAGATTCAACAGATTCAACATCCAACGGATCAAGTCCAACAGTTGGAACTGCGCAGCCATTCACGGAAGTATCTGCAGAGGAGGCAGCTATGTCATCCACAGAAAAACCTAAAAAACCAAAAAAGGAAAAGGCTCCAAAAGCGCCCAAAGCACCTAAGCCAGTAAAAGAAAAGAAGAAAAAAGGTTCGGATCCAACCGATTTAATGAATAATTAAATTACCTCCTAAATTTGGAATAATGATAGAGGAGTCTTTACGAGACTCCTTTATTTTTTCCAGCATTTTCTGAGGATACCCTACAGGTTCATCAGAAAGATCAAAAGTTCCATAGTGCATAGGAATCATATATTTTGCCTTAAGATCCTTAAATGCTAGATAAGCCTTTTCGGGTGATGCATGATTGGTTTCCATAAACCATTCCGGCTCAAAAGCACCAATTCCAAGTATTGCATAATCAATATCAGGAAACAATTCTGCAATCTCTTTATAATGAGAACTATACCCAGAATCACCACCGAAATAAATGGTCTTTCCGTTTATCTTCAAGATAAATGAACCCCACAAACGTTTGTTAGTATCAAATAAACCTCGCTTGGCCCAATGCCTGGTAGGTAAAAAATACAATTCAAATGAATCAGTTTTATACTGTTGATACCAACCAGCTGTTTGACCATTTGCACCTTTTAAATAACTTTTTAAAATATTCTCCATGTTTAACCCAGAGAAGAATTCTATGCTAGGGTTGAGTTTCTTAATTAGTCGTAAACTATTTCTATCACAATGGTCCCTGTGATCGTGTGACATTAATAAGTAGTGAGTTTTTGGCAATGCTTGAATTTCAACAGGCATAGTGGAAAATCGTTTTAGAACCGCTGCCCTTCCAAAAACAGGATCAGTAATAAATTGAACGCCATTGATTCTAATTACAAAAGTTGCATGCCCCAACCAAAAAATTCCGTCGGTTGTATCAGATTTCAAATCACTCAAATCTTCTGCGATGGGCAGCTGAAAAGTGTCATTCTTCTTTTCCAACTCATAAGGATTCTTCATTTTCTTCCATTTCATGACATCAGAAAATGAATTATTCATTGGATAAAGCGGATTAAAAAACCTTCCTTTAACAGTTGGATTGCCCTTCCATTCATTTGGCTTTCCCTCAATAAATGGTAGTTCAGGATTGTAAATTTGTGACATTAAAGCTGGAAAAATAATACTGTGAAAAAACAACAATAGCCCTTTGAATTTGTTCATGGTTGTTCGGTTTATTCGATAATTGAAGACTCTATAGTCTGACTTGGTTTAAGTGCCTTTTTCCATTCATTGAGCTCGTAAAGCGCTTGAAAAACATCCGAAATACCAACTACCTCAATAATGAATGCCTTATCCGTTTGTTTGGCATTGTATTTATTGGGTTGAGTGGCTACCATCCCTATGAGCATGGAGAACGCTTCTGTTTGATATACCGGCGCAGCAGAATCCCCCGGAAAGAAACAACGCATTTTAGTGGGTAACAGGGCTACTTTTTCAAGGCCTAATTCTTTGGCGGCCCACTTTAACCTGACCGAATCTACCAATGCAAGAACTTCATCTGGAGGCCTACCAAAACGGTCCTTCAATTCCTTAATAAATCCTTGCAAACCCAATTCAGTGTTAATGTTTGATAATTCACTGTACAAACTGATTCTCTCAGAAGTTTGGGTTACATATTCAGAAGGAATCAATATTTCGTAATGCGTATCAATTTGGCAATCACGACTTTCAATATTGATTTCTTGAGGGTTGTCGAAAATATCTCTAAACTCCTCTTGTTTTAATTCTTGGACGGCTTCATCGAGGATTTTATGGTACATATCAAAGCCCATATCTGCAATGAAACCACTTTGTTCAGCACCCAATAAATTTCCTGCACCGCGAATATCTAAATCTCGCATGGCAACTTGAAATCCGCTTCCAAGCTCTGAATATTCTTCCAAAGTTCTTAAACGCTTTCGAGAATCTTCCGGCAATACCGAAAGAGGTGGTGAAAGCAAGTAACAGAATGCCTTAATGTTCGAACGACCTACCCTACCGCGCATTTGGTGAAGGTCTGACAATCCGAATAAATGTGCATTATTGATGATGATTGTGTTTGCGTTGGGTATGTCAAGTCCGCTTTCAATGATACTGGTAGCCACCAGCACATCGTATTCACCCTCAATAAATCGCACCATCACATCTTCCAATTCGTGACCTTCCATCTGTCCATGTGCCACACAAACTCTTGCTTCTGGCACTTCTTCTTCAATTATGCGGGCCAATTCGTGAATGTCTTTGATGCGCGTATGAACAACAAATACTTGTCCGCCGCGAGATATTTCATCCAAAACTGTTCTTCCTAAGATATCTCTTGAAAACGTAGCTAATTCAGTATGAACTGGTTGTCTATTTGGCGGAGGTGTGTTAATGATGCTCAGGTCTCGAGCTCCCATCAAACTAAAATGCAAGGTTCTGGGAATAGGAGTAGCAGTTAAGGTGAGGGTATCAACGTTCACACGAATGCTTTTAAGCTTTTCTTTTGCACCGACTCCGAACTTTTGTTCTTCATCAATGATGAGTAAACCTAAATCTTTGAATTTAATGTCTTTACCTATCAATCGATGCGTACCAATAACCACATCTACTTTACCCGCTGCAAGTTTCTCAATGACTGCCTTTTGCTCTTTGGCCGATTTGAATCTATTAAGGTATTCTACCGTTACCGGGAATCCAGAAAATCGTTTGGTAAAAGTTCTATAATGTTGTTGAGCTAATATGGTGGTGGGCACCAAAACCGCCACTTGTTTTGAATCACAAACTGCTTTGAATGCGGCTCGCATGGCCACCTCTGTTTTTCCAAAACCTACATCCCCACAAACCAAACGATCCATGGGCTGTTCGTTTTCCATGTCCTTTTTTACTGCCTCAATGGCTTTTCCTTGGTCAGGGGTATCTTCATAAAAAAATGAGGCCTCAAGTTCTAACTGAAGATAATTATCTGGGGCAAATGCAAAACCCTTTTCCTTCTTTCGTTGAGCATATAGTTGTATCAACTCACGAGCAATGTCTTTAACTTTCTTTTTGGTGTTCTTTTTCTGTTTGTCCCATGCTGGAGAACCCAATTTGTGCAAGGTTGGAGCGGTTCCATCCTTGCCGGTGTATTTGGATATTTTATGAAGGCTATTAACCGATACGTACAACAAATCATTGTCGCGATAAACCAATCTCAATACCTCTTGGTTGACCCCATTCATTTCCATTTTTTGGAGACCAGCAAACCTTCCGATTCCATGATCAATATGCGTCACAAAATCACCGGGCTTCAAGTGTCTTAATTCCCTTAGTGTTAAGGTATTTCCGCTGTTGGATGCCCTTGACTTAGGCTTGTAATATTTATCAAAAAGTTGATGTTCAGTGATAAATGCAACTTTTAAATCGAGATCAATAAATCCAGAAGATAGCCCGGTATAAACTGGAGAAAATTGATCGTCTAAATCAGAGGTTTTTAGAAGTACTTGTAAGCGCTCAATTTGACGATTATTGTCGCTAAAAACCAATGTTTTAAATCCATTTTTGTGCTGACTGCTCATCCAATCTTTCAAAAGTTCGATGTTTCTCTTGAAAATTGGTTGTGGTTCCTGATTAAACGTTATACTTCTATGTTTATCTGTAGGTCGTTCACCTCCTAAATAAATATTGGTAAACTTTTGCACTCCATTTAACCATTCCTTAGGGGTCATCCACAATTCTTTTGGATGTTTGGGAATGACTTCAGATTTTAAATCAATTGCTGTTTGATGATCTTGTAAATACCTTTCCCAAGCTTTGGCTAATCGCTCCAATTGCGAAGGCATATCAATCGATAATAGGATGGTATCCTCAGGCAAGTAACTGAAAATTGAGGTGAACGTATTGTGATTTGTATCAGATTGGATCTTAGGCACTAATGTAAAATGAGCCATCTCTTTGATTGAGAGCTGTGAATTAACATCGAATGCGCGAATACTTTCAATGATATCGCCGTCTAACTCCATCCTAAATGGGTATTCGTGAGCGAATGAAAAGAGATCAACAATTCCTCCTCTAATTGAAAACTGACCGGGTTCAAATACAAAATCTTCTCTTTCAAATCCATTCTCGTGCAAAAAATCGATTAGAAAATCTATATCTAACTTTTGACCACGTGCTATTTCAAAAGAATTGGACTCCAGTACATTACGTTCAACCACTAACTCGGCCAAAGCCTCAGTATAAGTCACCAAAATTCTTCGATTATTTTTTCTCAATGCATTTAGAGTTTCAATGCGCTCTTGCACATTCATGGCATGTTCACGCTGGGGTGAAAAACTCTTTACGAATGAATCTGGCAGAAAATAAATAGGTTGACCTGTGAGCAAATTTTCAAGGTCCGACTTAAAATAATGAGCTTCTTCTTTATTAGGAAGAACTACCAATATTGGTTGTTGAGTTTCAGCAAAGACAGATGCAGATGTAATACTTGCTCCTGAACCGGCTAAACCTTGTAAATAAAGCAACTTGGAGGATTTTATTCCTCCTAATAATTCTTGTATGGCCTCAGATTCTCTGAGTTTGATTAAGATTTCTTTGGTATTCATTTGCGAGCCATCACCTTCAACGCAGCCTCAACCACATTGGGGGTATCCAGTCCGTACTTAACCAAAAGTTCATCGGGAGTTCCACTTTCACCAAAAGAATCGTTTACTGCAACCATTTCTAGTGGTTTTGGTAATTTACGTGATAATAATTGTGCTACTGCATCACCCAATCCACCATTCATTTGATGTTCTTCAGCAGTTACAACACAACCAGTCTTTTGCACTGATGTTAAAATTGCTTCTTCGTCAAGTGGTTTGATGGTGTGGATATTAATTACTTCAGCACTGATGCCTTTCTCTGCAAGGATATGTCCAGCTTCAATGGCCTTCCATACCAAATGACCTGTTGCCAAAATGGTAACATCTGTCCCTTCACTAAGCATCAAAGCTTTTCCTATGACAAAAGGGGTATCTTCAGATATAAATACAGGCCATTTTGGACGTCCAAATCTCAAATATACTGGACCGTGATGGTCAGCAATAGCGATAGTTGCCGCTTTGGTTTGGTTGTAATCACAAGGATTGATCACGGTCATTCCTGGCAACATTTTCATCAATCCGATGTCTTCTAAAATTTGATGGGTAGCTCCATCTTCACCCAATGTTAGCCCGGCATGTGATGCACAAATTTTCACGTTTGCATGTGAATATGCTATACTCTGACGAATTTGATCGTAAACACGGCCGGTTGAGAAATTTGCAAAGGTACCTGTGAAAGGAATTTTACCACCCAAAGCCAATCCAGCTGCTACACCCATCATGTTGGCTTCTGCGATTCCGGCTTGATAAAACCTTTCTGGGAATTCACCCTGAAAGTGATTCATGAGCAAAGAACCGGTTAAATCTGCACACATGGCAACCACATTGGGGTTGGTGCGACCTAATTCAAGGAGTCCTGCTCCAAACCCGCTGCGCGTGTCTTTTTGTCCTAGTATTTCGAAATGTTTCATTGAAGATTTTTATAACGATAATGAGGTATTGATACCTGATGTAATGCTGAATGGTTTTTTTCTTGTGTATAGGGTTCTAGTTTCACTTTTGGGACGATAAACAACCTCGTAATTACCAGGTTGAACTATCAATTCATGTCTACCAGCCGTAGTGGGGATATCCATGACCCAAATCATTTTCCCCTCTTTTACTTGAAAAATTGCACCTTGAATATCTTTTGCTAATGATAATTGAAGCATTCCAGGAGCTGGAATTTCAATGACAGTAGTTTTGTTTTGACTGACCAAAACATCTTTAAAAACCAATCGAGGAATGGAGTTAATTTCCAAGTCATAAGAACCGGTCAAGTATTTTTGAGTAGAGTTAAATGGCTGTATATGAAGTATCTCACAATGGTCTTTAACTTTAACTATTGATTCCAATTGACGGTATCTAGTTATTCCTCCTACCTTGAGTAAAATATTTCCTCTCGGGGTGTTGGCAGCAATGGTATTGTGTCGGCCTCCTACCAATTCAACATTGGCTACATTTACTGCAGGAAGAGTATGAACCGTCATATTGTACTTCCTTAAAGGGTCTAAATACAAAGTATCAGGAATTCCTTTACCGTTCATTGTGTGAACGAAATACTCAACAGATTCGTTCGTTTGTTGGTCGTATAAAGTGATCGGTATGTCGGTTTCCAAAGGTCTCCCCTGCTGATCCAATAAGTTTATTTGAGCACTGGTATTGTTCAAAACCTGAGATACGATTACGCCCATTACTTTCTGAAACTGCGATGCATCTTCAGCGTTGAAATACTTTCCTGCACATGAATAAGCGGTTCTGAATTTTTCGGAATCGGTTCCGAGTCCGATGATGAAAGGTCTTAATACGATACCCTTTCTTTGGAGCACCCTACTTACCTCACAGGGATCACCTGGACATTCTTCTACACCGTCGGTAATAATAATGATTACGTTCCTGGCATTTTTATCTGTTGGAAAATCATTCTCAGAAGCCAACAATGATTGAGTTATACTTGTATAACCGAGAGGTTTAATGGCTCTTAATTTTTTGTTGAATTCCTTATGGTTATATGGGCCAAAAGCGACTTCCAATTTGGTATCATTGCAATCTCTTAATTCATTGGGTTTGTTATGTCCAAAAACGCGAAGACCCATTTCTAAATCAGGAACTGATCTGAGTGAATCAACCATTCGCGACATCAAGGTAATAGCAATGGACCATCTATTGGAACTTTCCATAGGTTCGAGCATACTACCACTGCCGTCTAACAGAAAAAGAATTCTTGTTTTTCGGCCCGGAAAAGCATTTTGGATTTGCGCATTCAAAGGAATTGTGGCGAATGCACATCCCAAGAAAAGTAAAACCCAACTGATCTTCCTGAAATTCATTTTTTATTAATAATCACCCAATTCCGTAACAGGCAATTGTGCAAGTGCTTTTTCGAGTTGTTCATCACTTGGTGCTTTTCCATGCCAAGCATGAGTTCCCATCATAAAATCAACACCTTGACCCATTTCAGTCTTCATGATAATAACAATCGGCTTGCCACCTCCCAATTGAGATTGGGCCTGAGGGACCACTGAATGTATACTATCGTAGTTGTTTCCATCCATTTCAAGCACTGACCAACCAAAGGCTTCAAACTTTGATTTGAGTTCTGTAATACCCATCACATCTCCGGTAGATCCATCAATTTGTTGTTGATTGAAATCAACCGCAACAATCATGTTATCTATCTTATTATGGGCGGAAAACATAACCGCTTCCCAAATTTGGCCTTCTTGAAGTTCACCATCTCCGGTTAATACCCAAACGGTTGAAGAATCTTTATCCAATTTTTTCTGCAAAGCAAATCCCACAGCAACAGAAAGACCCTGCCCTAATGAACCTGTTGCTACACGCACACCGGGTAGTCCTTCGTGCGTAGTTGGATGACCTTGAAGGCGGGTATTCAACTTACGGAAAGTAGATAATTCTGACACTTCAAAATAACCTGAACGTGCTAAAACCGAGTAAAATACAGGCGAAATATGCCCGTTACTCATGATAAATACGTCTTCACCTTTTCCTGAGGGGTCGAATTTCTGGGGATTGTGATTCATATATTGAAAATACAATGCAGTTAAATAATCTGCACAGCCCAATGAACCACCTGGATGGCCGCTATTCACAGCGTGTACCATACGGAGAATATCGCGACGAACTTGACGCGAAACCACGGAAAGAGGGAGGTTGTTGCTCATAAAGGATACAAAGTTAACCGATAATTGCCTGCTAATATTCACAAGTTATTCGTTATATTTGCGGGTTAATTGTAAACTATGCGTAGTAAATTGTTGGTTTGGACATTGGGCACCTTGATATTGCTGGCTTCATGCGGAGAATATCAAAAGGTGTACAAGAGCAAAGATACTTCCCTCAAGTATCAGAAGGCTATGTCCTTGTACCAAGAAAAGCACTATGCAAAATCGGCACAATTACTTGAACAATTGAGAGATATGTACCGTAGAACTGACAGTTTAGAGGTAGTGTATTATCGGTTGGCAATGTGCTATTACAATTTAAATGACTACCCTTACGCGTCATTATTCTTCAAAGATTTCACAGATAATTTCTCTGCTAGTCCAAGAGCAACTGAATGTGCTTACATGGCCTTGTATTGTGACTTTTTAGGAATAGGCTCACACGACTTAGATCAATCTGAAACCCGAAATGTATTAGAAGCTCTTCAGAATTTCACCAATTTTAACCCAGACTCTGAATACACTGAAAAGTGCAATGAGCATATTGATGCGTTGAGACATAAGCTCCAAAAAAAGGAATACGAGATGGTTTTGCAGTATTACAATATGACCGAATACAAGTCGGCCGTAACAGCGAGTAAAAATGCCGTAAAACTATATCCCGACATTCCGGAAAGAGAAGAGTTAGAATATATCGCGGTAAAGGCTCAATACCTACTCGCTAAAAACAGCATTGAATCCAAACGAAAAGATCGATACAAATCGGTATTAGAGAATTTCGAAGATTATAAGTACAACAACCCTCCAAGCAGCAAACACTACGAAGAATGCAAAAACTTCGCAGAAATCAGCAAAAAGGAGATCAAAAAAATGGAAGAACTTTTATGAACATAAAAAGTAAAAATCAAGCAGAGACCCGTGATTTGAAAATCATGGAAGAACAAACAGAAAGTGTTTACTTAACCACGGCTATTATTTCCCGTAGAGCTGACCAAATTGCAGAAAAGCAAAAAGAAGAATTACGCAACCGTTTGGAGCCTTTCGCACACGACTCTGACAACCTTGAAGAAGTTCAAGAAAATCGTGAGCAGATTGAAATCAGTTTGATGTACGAGCGCATGCCAAAGCCTACTCTTTTGGCTACTCACGAGTATATCGACGGAAAAACATACTGGAGAATGCCTGAAGCTCCAGCCAATGATCAAAAATAAAAATATTTTAGTCGGAATTACGGGCGGCATTGCCGCCTATAAAATTCCGTTATTGGTTAGGTTATTGAAACAGGCTGGGGCCAATGTACAAGTAATTTGTACCCCTTCAGCTTTGCAATTTGTGACCACGCAAACCCTTTCAGTTCTATCTGAAAACAAAGTTCATTATGAGTTTTTTGATTCCGAAACTGAAATGTGGAATCATCACGTAAACTTAGGACTTTGGGCCGATGCTTTCATCATAGCACCTGCAGGTTCAAATACTTTGGCCAAAATGGTTCAAGGTATCTGCGACAATTTATTACTCACAACTTATCTTTCAGCGCGTTGCCCAGTATGGGTGGCTCCTGCTATGGACTTAGATATGTATGAGCAGCCAGGTGTAAAGCTCAATTTACAAACACTTGCTCAACGGGGAGTTCATATTATTGATGCAGAAGATGGCCCATTAGCTAGTGGACTTATTGGAAAAGGCCGAATGGCGGAACCTGAAACTTTATTTGAAGCCCTTAATCAATATTTTGCACCACCAGTCACTCATTGGATGAATAAAAAAATATTGGTTACCGCAGGACCAACTTACGAAAATATAGACCCGGTCAGGTTTGTTGGAAATTATAGTACCGGAAAAATGGGCATTGCCATCGCTGAAGCACTCGCTCAATTCGGCGCAGATGTAGAATTAGTTCTTGGTCCTACCCATTTAAGTATTTCTGGTGATCGTTATTCTGGAAATATCAATGTAACTAGAATACAATCAGCAAAGGAAATGCTGGAAGCCTGCCAACAAAAGTTTAACCAATGTGATGGTTTAATCATGTCAGCCGCTGTTGCTGACTACGCACCAAAATTTGTTTCGTCTGAAAAAATCAAAAAATCTGACGATAGATTCATACTTGAAATGGTTAAAAACCCTGATATTTTAATGGAACTATCGCTTCATAAGAATGATCAACAATTCACGATTGGGTTCGCCTTAGAAACTCAATTTGGTGAAGAACATGCATTGCAAAAACTGCATAAAAAGAACTTAGATGCCATTGTCTTAAATATGGCTTCTGACACTACTGGATTCAAAAGCGACACCAACAAGGTGGTCATTTTGACCAAAAACGGACAAAAAAACGAATCAGAATTGCAATCAAAGTCGGATATTGCAGTTTACCTATTGAACCAATTAAATTCAATATTATTCAATGAAATCTCTTAAAAATGCACTTATTGCCCTTGTGGTAGGCTATATAACCATTCTGACTTCAAATGCGTCAGCTCAAGAAATAAATGCATCTGTTCAGGTTGTTGCTCCTAGAGTACAGCAATCAGATAAAAATGTACTTCAAACTCTTCAAAATAGCATTCAACAATTCATCAATAACCGCAAATGGACGGAAGAGAAAGTTGAAATGTTAGAACGGATAGATGTCTCACTTTTTATGGAGATTACTGATTTTGACAACAATAATTTCGCTGGTACCGTTCAATTACAGGTTATTCGTCCAGTTTTTAATTCAACATACAAAACAACAATCCTGCAGTTTAATGATGATGATGTTTCATTCAGTTATCGAGAATTTGAAAATCTGGATTATCAGGAAAACATGAATACCAATGATTTAACTACCCTTTTGGCTTATTATGTTTACATAGCATTGGGTGTTGATCATGACAGCTTTGGTGAATTAGGCGGAAGCGAATACTTGAGCAAAGCTCAGAGTATTGTCGGTTTAATGTCAAATAAACCAGGTTGGAATCAAGGTGATGGCAAAGGATTTAGAAATAGATTCTATCTCGCAGAAAATCTTACAAGTCCAAGATTCAAGGAATTTCGGGAGTTGAGCTATAAGTACCACCGCATTGGACTAGATCAATTTCACGAAAATCCTGAAAAAGGAAGAAAAGTCATTACTGAGTCTTTACAAAAAATACAGGAGGCATCACAAAATAACCGAAACTCTTTGATGCAAAAATTGTTTTTTACTACTAAATGGCCTGAACTTGTTGAAATCTATAAGGGTGCAACTGCTGCTGAAAAAGCAACAGTCACAAAGCTCTTAATGGATATAGACCCAACCAACAGTAAACGATACGAAAACATAAAAGCATGATTGTAAAAACCGAAACCATCGACTCCCGCATAGAAACATGGTTGGATGAAAACCAGCCTGATAAAATTGTGGTCATAGTATCTCAAACGAGCAAGTCATTGTGTTTATCTAAGCTGAAAATACATTTGAAACTCGATAATATCATATACGAAGTTCCAGATGGTGATGATTCCAAAACCCTCGGTTATTGTCAAGATTTATGGGAAGTAATGCTCCGCAATGATGTAACTCGTAATTCTGTTGTAATTGCCGTTGGTGGAGGTGCTGTTTTAGATTTTGCAGGTTTTTGTGCTTCAGTGTACATGCGTGGTATTCCAGTGATTTATGTGCCCACTACTCTCCTTTCAATGGTTGACGGGTCTGAAGGTGGAAAAACTGGAATCAATTTTTATGGCACAAAAAACATCATTGGCACTTTTACCAATCCTGTTAAAATTTTAAGAAATGTAGATTTTCTAGAAACTTTACCAGAATTTGAGGTACTCGCTGGATGGGCAGAAATCATCAAACATGCACTCATCAATAATGGTAAATTGTGGGATACTATTTTGTTAGGAATACCGGAATTATCTGATACAGATAAGTGGATGGATATCATTCGAGAAAACATTACATTTAAAAAGAGTATCGTGGAGGAAGATTTCCGTGAAAAAGGAAAACGTAAATTGTTAAACCTTGGACATACAATTGGACATGGAATAGAAGCATTGCATTTTGAAGATCCAAAAATCACCCATGGAGTTTGTGTTGCAAATGGATTGTATTGGGAAACATTGTTTTCAGTAGATGCTGGACTTGCAGACCCGTCGCTCCTTCAAACAGTTGAAAAAATGATCTTCCCACTTTATCCAAAGATCAATTGGAGTACCCACGAAGTCGAACAGTTAGTATCATTATTGATGCACGACAAGAAAAATCAAAATGGCAAGATTCAATTTACACTTCCAATAAGTATCGGCAATTGCAAATACGATATAGAGGTAAGTGATGAAAACCTTCGCTATTTCCTAAATAAACACGCGGTGATGGATGAAACCACATCTATTTGAAGTACCTCGTTCTAAAAGCGAATCGCATAGGGCATTAAGCCTTCTTTATTTAGCTAATTTACCGCTTGAAACGTTAGTAAATCCCTCTGAATCAAGAGATACCCGAATATTTATTGAAAATTTATCTTCTGATTCATCAGAATTAGATTTCTTGGATGCTGGCACCCCCGCAAGAATGGCGTTAGCCCTTTTAGCATTTAACGGTAAAAAAGTAACGCTAACTGGAAATAAAAGTTTGCAAAATAGACCTATTAAAGGATTGGTAGACACCTTAAATACATTGGGTGCCAAAATTCAATACCTAGATAGACCGGGATATTTCCCCTGTAAAATTGAAGGAAAAATAGATTCCTCGCTAATACCACTTGATTCAACCCTTTATATAGACCGCACCGAAAGTAGTCAATTTGTTTCAGCTTTGATGCTCATTGCTAGTCAATTTAACGAACATCCAGTCATTCACATCGTATTAAAAGGCACTTCACATTCTGAATCTTATATCCAACTAACTCAAATATTTTTAGGGAAATTTCAAATTCACTGCAACTATTTTCAATTGGAAAATCGTATTGAGATTTTCCCAAAATTTCCATCCATTCCCAATAATATTCGAATAGAATCTGACTGGTCATCTGCCCTATACGGTATTCAACATTTACTCGCAAAAGAAACACTTGAAATAGGTCATTTGGAACTATTTATTAGAGACCTAAAATACTCATCGGCTCAGGGCGATTCTCAAACCCTCTCAATTTTCAAACAACTTGGATTAAATTTACAATCCACTGATGAGGGTATCACATTTTCTGCTGAACCCCTTCTTTTACCTGACTGCGAATTCAAAATAGATTGTAGGAACTTTCCAGATGCTGTTCCTTCATTAGTTAGCACCTTTGCAATGGCTTGGTGGTATAAAAAAAATCATTTGTTCTCGGTAATTTTTGAAGGCATAGGGAATCTAAAATCGAAAGAGAGCAACCGTATTGAAGCTCTTCAAATCAATCTGAATAAATTAGGTTTTGAATTCATAGAACTGAACGACGAGAATTTCCAACTTCAGAAAATAGCAAATTTTCAAATTGCCACCTCAGAGAACATTGGAATCAAAACTTTCCACGACCATCGCATTGCCATGTGTTTTTCACCATGGAAAAGGCTTTACCCAAATCTAGAATTTGACGATTACGCTTGCGTTGAAAAGAGCTTCCCCGATTTCTGGAATCAAATCAATTTTTAATCTTGGCATTCTGCCATAGCGCTTCCATTTCGTCTAAAGACATATCATTCAGTCCCTTTCCTAAATTCTCAGCCTGAACTTCCATGCTTTGGAATCTGGTTTTGAACTTGATATTGCATCTTTCGAGTGCAGTGTCAGGATTGATGCCCTTTAAACGGGCAAAATTGATGAGTGCGAACAAGTAATCTCCAAACTCCTCCTCTTGGTGTTCTTTGGTCTCTGCCTCTTGAAACTCCTGCCATTCTTCTTCAACCTTTTCGAAGGCTAAATCTGCAGAATCCCAATCAAACCCCACCTGAGAGGCTTTCTCTTGCATTCTGAAGGCTTTAACAATGCTGTTTAATCCTTTTGGAACTCCGTCAAGCACCCCGTTTTTCTTTTCGCCTTTTTCTTGGAGCTTAATCTGTTCCCAATTTTTCAATACGGTTTCAGAATCACTCGCCAAAACATCTCCGTAAATATGGGGATGCCTGCGAATCAACTTCTGTATCAAAGAATCACAAACCTCACCCACGTCAAACAAACCCTGCTCACTGGCTATTTTTGAATAAAAAACGATATGCAACAGTAAATCTCCTAGTTCCTTTTTTACTTCATTGGGATTGTTTTCCAGAATGGCATCGCTCAATTCGTGCACCTCTTCAATGCTCAGCGGACGAATGCTCTCCCAGGTTTGTTTCATATCCCAAGGACATTTTTCCCTGAGGTCGTTCATAACGTCTAACAGACGCGAAAATTGTTCTAATATGTCGTTTCTTTCCATCAATTTATCGTTTTTGAGCCAGATTCCAACAGCAAATCCATCACCGCCAAGTGGCAAAGTGCCTCAACGATGGGAACTGCTCGAGGCAAAACGCATGGGTCGTGCCTTCCTGCGGCTTCCAATTGAACCTGTTCATGGGATGAATTAATGGTTGATTGCATCGCAGCTATGGTAGAAGTAGGTTTGAAAGCAATTTCCATGAAAACCGGTTCTCCTGTGCTCATACCTCCAACGATGCCTCCAGCGTGATTGCTTGAAGTGCCTATTTTACCCGTTTCTTTGTTATAAACCCAAGAATCGTTATTGTTACTACCCGTTTTAGAGGCAACATCAAAACCATCTCCGAATGAAATACCTTTAACCGCATTCAAACTGAGAATATAATTGCCTAAAACGGCATTCAATTTTCCAAAAACCGGCTCTCCCACTCCAAGGGGCATTCCTTGAATTGCACACGTGATCTTTCCACCGAGACTATCTCCGCTGAGGCGCGCTTTTTCAATGGCTTCCACCATTTTTTCCGAGACCACAGGATCAGGACATCTCACAATAGATTGTTCAATTGCATCTTGACTGGGGATAGCCTCTGTAGAATCTGCTAACACATTGTAAATTTGGCTCACCCAAGCAGTCACTTCAATTTGATGGTATTGCTTGAGCCATTGTTTTGCTAAGGCACCTGCAGCTACCCAACCAGCGGTGATGCGAGCACTGCTCCTCCCCCCGCCTCGCCAATCTCGGTGTCCGTATTTTTGATCGTACAATAAATCTGCATGTCCGGGCCTGTAAATATCTTTCAGGTGCAAGTAATCATTGCTTTTAGCATCTTTGTTTGGAATTAAAAAAGCAATGGGCGTACCTAAGGTTTTTCCTTCAAACACCCCAGAAACCAATTGTACTTCGTCGCTTTCATTTCTTTGAGTAGTGATAGATGATTGACCCGGTCTTCGGCGGTTCATTTCGCGTTGAATGTCTGCAAAATTCACTTCGAGTCCGGCAGGAAATCCATCCAAAACAGCACCAATGAATGCCCCATGACTTTCCCCAAAACTGGTAAGAATGAGGTTTTTTCCGATGCTATTTCTACTCATAAAACTGCAAATTTACGACTCCTTTACTTCATCCACATCACACCCGAAAAGGAATTAGGCACGAATCTTTTGCGTTTTTCGCAATATACCATGTGGAGTTTATTGATGATCAGCAAACTGCGTTTACCCTCGATTCGAAGTCCGTTATCGCTCCAATTGAATCCTTCGGTCTTATTTGTATTTCCTTTTAATTTAGAAATTTGAGGAAACACCTTTTGCAAAGATGAATAGAACAAATATTGGTCAGAAAACGACCCGTAATTGATTTGAAGAGTATCAAATCCCGCATCGTAAGTAAAATCAAACGATTCAAACTGTGTTCCATACTTAGGACTCGAATCTTCACATGTAAAAAATGGTATTGTTAAATCGCTTTGATTGATGGATACCATTTTTTTCCAATTACCAGTGGGCACGATATATTCGTTGGAATTGATGTTATTTCTAAGGTGAATTTTCGAGTTGCTTTTTAAAGGAACTGCGGCACTTACCGCGCCAGAACCAGTGGCTACGGAAACCGTATCAGCCATGGTAGCCGCTTCAATAGCCGGTTCTACCGGTGCTTCTCCATCATAGTATACCGATCTCCCGTATTCATAAATCCCATAAGTCTTTAAAGTGTCTCTCAACCAGTCTCGAGCTGCCCAATAGAGACCTTGGTTATAGTCGCGATAAGAATCTGATTTCAATTTTTTCAAAACAGATGGGGCCGGAATTTTAAGCATGGGCTCCAAACCGGTTACTCCGTGATGTTGAAAAAGGTATTCAATATCTCCAAAAATGGCAACTGAAATGCTGTCTGAAATGATCACATCCTTTTGAAGTTGATTGTTCTTAATGATGCCAATTTCTTTGAGTTGATTTTGCAATCTATCCGTTTGACTGCGCTGGGAAACAGCCCAAGCATTGGCACCTGGCAGAAACCAAACTATGGCTGCAACTATGGCTAAACTGATGGGAATCACATAGATGTAGCGGTTTTTGGTTGCAATCATGAAAATAGATATAAACGTCAACCAAACTGACAATCCCAACAAGGAATACCTCAAAATGGTGAATCCATATTCTTGAATTCTGATTCCAGCAGCGATGTATAGCAAAATCAACAACGGCAGCAATGCAATGTAATACCCGCGGGTGTAAGTATGAATCCATTTATCTTTGGCGCCAAAGGGATATAAAAGCAACAATGCCAACATACCCGCCACCGAAAACGACAAAATCATGTTTGATACCCATCCTACTGGCAATTGCCACTTGATTAAAATTTGTCCGGAATAGGCATATAAAATCACCAAATAGATCAATACCAGCGGCAATAACACATATTGGGAGAAGGCTTTCAACGGTTTTGGAAAATCTTCTTTATCATCCAATTGTTGGATATTTTCAGGCACACCCGATACAAAAATCAAGGTTCCACCAATTCCCAAAAGTTCAAACCAGAGATAGGCATAATAATGTCCCTTAACCTGAACTCCAAATAATTGATCTAAGGCCAACAAGGCGCCCGCAAGTCCCAAAAACAAAACCCCACAATACAATGAGGTAGTGAAACTGCGAATGAACAAGGTTTGATTGTACTGCCAAACGGCGTTGGAATTTCGCTTATTTATAATGGGTAAAACTGCGGCAAGTAGGTGAAAAATCAGAGAATAACCCCAATACCTCAACCATACCCGATCTTCTGAATACAATCCGTCAAAATATCCATTAAAATCATTGTAAACACCAATCAAAATACTCATTACCATCAACATAGGCACGTATTTCCCGATCGATAGTTTATTTCGGCCCATCAAATGAGCCGTGAAAGTCAATGGCAAAGCCAAAGAAGCAATCATTCCAGCCCTTAATAGTAACCGTTCCATCATGTCATGGTAAGCCTTATCAGTATTGACTTCACCTCGCTCAACACCCAACTTAATGGCCCACCATCCAATGAAAGATAGCGCAAGACCTGCGGCAACCGTTACCGGAAAACGTTTTACCGATTCAAAAGCTTGCTTGATGACTATCTGGGGAGATTTAAGCAGCTTTATCATTACCAGATTTTTACGCGATCTTGATCAGCTTTGTACATTTTATGTCCTTCTTTCACACCGAATGCTTCATAGAAGCCTGGGTGGTTTTGCAGAGGACCTATCGCTCGGAAATAACCGGGAGAATGTGGATCTGTAACTAGTCTCATGCTCAATTCTTCATCGCGAATTTTATTCCTCCAGATAGTAGCCCAGCTCAAGAAGAAACGCTGAGGTTGAGTAAATCCGTCCAATTTTTCAGCAACGGGCTCCCGCTTCAAATGAATCATCAATCCATCATAGGCCGATGCTACACCACCTAAATCACCAATATTTTCACCCAAAGTAAATTCACCATTTACGTGTTTACCAGGAAGGGCTTCGTAACTACTGTATTGCTCTGCTAATTTTTTACCGCGCTCTTTGAATTGTTTCAAATCTTCTTCGGTCCACCAATTTTTCAAATTACCATCAGCATCAAACTGCGCACCTGCATCGTCAAATCCGTGAGAAATTTCGTGTCCGATTACTGCTCCAATTCCACCGAAATTTACCGCAGGATCATTTCTAAAGTCAAAGAATGGAGGCTGAAGAATTGCCGCAGGGAATACAATCTCATTGTTCACAGGATTGTAATAGGCGTTCACCGTTTGAGGCGACATTCCCCACTTCGATTTATTTACTGGCTTTCCAAATTCAGCCATATTTTTAGCCATACCCCATTTTGCTGCATTCAAACTATTTTGGAAGTAACTTCCACCTTGTGCATAGGTCTTAATGGTCAATTGGCTGTAGTCTTCCCACTTGTCAGGATAACCAATCTTCACCATCATCTTATCCAACTTCACATTAGCCTTTTTCTTAGTTTCGGCACTCATCCAATCCAAATTATTGATGCGCACTCTGTATGCAGCAATCACGTCGTCAACCATTTGTTTTGCTACTTTTTTTGCTTCCTCGGGAAAGTATTTTTCTACATACAACTTACCCAATGCTTCTCCCAAGGTTCCATTAACCACAGCCAATGCTCTTTCTTCTTGGGGACGTTGAGATGGTGTACCTCTCAAAGTTTTACTATAAAAATCAAATCGAAGTTTTTCCAATTCCTCGCTCAAATTATCTAACCCACCTCGCATATCGCTCCATAAAAGCAACGCTTTTAAATCTTCTACATCTCTTTCTTTAAACATCTTAGCCGAAGCTTCCATGTTTTTCACATCACCAATGATGATTCTATCCGGATTTACAGCCAAGGCCTTCAACATCCCGTCTATATCAACCCCTTTGTGCATCTTTTTGAATTCTTTCAAACTTCTTGGATTGTATCGCTTCGCAGGATCACGCATCTCTACACGAGACATCTTATTTTCAGCCAAATATTTTTCCATTTCATAAATGGTCTCTGCAATGTTCTCAGGATTTCCCTGCCAATTGTAAGCCTTGAACACATCTACAATAAATTTCTTGTAGGCTGCTTGCAACTTCAACGACTTCTCATCGGTCTTCAAATAATAATCTCTATCAGGAAGTCCCAAGCCGGGTCCATATGTATACATCACATTCTGATTGGAGTTTTTCACATCTGCTCCGACATAAAATCCCAAGAAAAAGCTACCCCCATAAGGAGCATATTTCACCATATAATTGGAAATATCTTTCTTTGTCTTCAAGCTTGCGATTTCCATCAGATAAGGCACCAACGGTTTCACTCCTTGTTTATTTCTGTTGGACAAATCCATAACCGTTGAATACAACGCTATAGCTTTACCTTGATCAGAATCAACACTAAAATCACCCGATTTTGCTGCATTTTTCAACACATCAAGGGCCATCGAATCGGCCATCTTACCTAAAGCATCAAAAGATCCCCATCTTCCACGATTACTGGGGATTTCAGTTTGTTTCATCCATTTGCCATTGACAAAAGAATAAAAATCGTCACCGGGACTAACACTTGAATCAATAAAATTAAGATTCAATGCACGGTAATCACCTCCTGCTACAAAAGCCGTCACTACTGCAGCTGCAGAAACCGCCCGGAATATATTTTTTAACT